>Ga0209491_10002873_pt1 | contig 29646 bp, 7 predicted proteins | sample BON02_FD_187213 | JGI IMG/M metagenome (GOLD analysis project Ga0209491, IMG submission 187213) | Freshwater microbial communities from Lake Bonney liftoff mats and glacier meltwater in Antarctica - BON-02 (SPAdes) (version 2) | ecosystem: Environmental > Aquatic > Freshwater > Ice > Glacier...
TCTCTCTCTCTCTCTCTCTCTCTCTCTCCCTCTCTCTCTCTCTCTCTCTCTCTCTCTCTCTCTGTGGGTGGGGGGGTGCGGATGAGGAGTATAGTGTATGTGTAGTGTACACGTAGTGTGTAGTGTATTGTAGCGTGTTGTCGTGATGATTATGATGATACTAATACTAACTGTGACTGAGGCTTGCTCTAGAACCTTAGACAATGATATATAATATAATAATAGACTATCAATCAAAGACCTGTCTGTACTAGTAATAAGTAGAGTAAGTGTAGATCGCACTTTTTTTCTAACCCAGCCAAGGTCGCGGCCACAGCGCCTACCACTGAAGAGAGCGGCCAAACGGACGATTTTTTAGGGTTCCCGACGCCCCACGAGGTTGCCGAGTGGCCCAGAGTGACGGCCTCGTCCGCCTGATCATTTTCCATTTTGTCTGCTGACGGACACCCAAAAGGAGCACGTGGTCACGCGCCAGCGCGTTCCAAACAGCTCCCAACAGCCCAACAGCCGTCTCCCCCAAAAAAATCCTGGTCTCTTATTTGTTGCGCCTTTTTTCACAGGGAATCTACACTAGTCGAAAACAAAAAATAAACCCCCTATTTCTTCAAAACACGAAAACTCACCGATTTTAGAAGAAAGTTTTTTTTTTTTTTTTTTTTTTCTAAGATCCTATATAAATGTCTCCCCGTAAGACAAATGGAGATAAAGCTATGGCCACTCGGTTTGGGATTTGCCTAGTTTCCGAAAAAAGTGCGATGTAGGTAGTTTCAGTTTCTCTTACTCGTACTTAAGTAGGTAGGTAGGTAGGTAGGTAGGAGGGGTGGTTCGAGGGTTTTGGTCAGAAATAGGCATCAGGTGCAGGATAGTAAATATTGTACACACGCGCGCACGTGGTGTTGAGTAACGGCTTCCTCTGCTGAAGTCTTCACAGCAAGCTTGGAGCCAACTTCACAACCAGCCGTTTTACTGTCGCGCTCGGCGCGAGCAGCTAGCTAGCAATGGTGGTCACGGAACAATCGCTCTGCGGCGCCGACGACAAGCGCCACCGGTCGTTTGAGGCTTTGACGTCATGGATGGAGCATCGCTTCGCCCGCTGCCGCGGGATCAGCCTCCCTAACCTCATGCACATCACGTGGCAGGTATTGTCCGCGGATGCGGCTTCCGAATTGCCATCCGAGCCTGAGCTCACCCCTGCCCGCGCGTGTGCCCCACCCCCAGCCGGAGGACGGCACGAACTTTACGCTGCGCAAGCGCGCGCCGCAGTTCCATATCTCGGAGCGCTTCTGCGAGAACTTTGGCGTGCGGCCCGCGGCGCCTCCGCACCCCGGCGCCCAGATCGCAGTGCCCCTGAAGAGCGACGAGCTCAACTTCTACCAGCTCGCGATCACGCACTCGGACGGCCTGACCAAGGACGAGTGCTTCGTCCACGTGCGCGAGATCCTGCTCGGGCTCGCGCAGGCGGCGGGCGCGGGGGAGGAGGTGGTGGTCGACTTTGGGATCGGCATCTTTATTTCGCTCAACCGGGACGTGAGCTTTGACTTTGGCGCCAACGGCGCGGGGCAACTGGCGCTGCGCAAGGGCGGCGATCTCAAGGTGTCGCTCGACCCGATGATGGGCGCGCGGGCGAGCGCCCACGCGCCGACGCTCCTGCTGGTGGGCGCGGGACGCGGCGGGGGGATGTCGCACTTTGGCAGCCGGCTCGGCTCGTCGGAGCTCAGCGCTGTCGACTCGGAGGTCGAGACGCAGCTGCTGCGCGAGATCGACCTGCTCGACCCGGAGACGCGCGCGCGCGGCGGGAGCCTCTCGCAGCTGCTGGAGGAGCCCACCTACTCGCGCATCGGCCAGGCGCTGCAGCTCGACCCGGACGCGCTGCGGGACCGGCCCCTCTCGGAGCTCAACGACGCCTTGATAGGCCGCGCGGCGGCGCTCGAGGCGCAGCTGCTCACGGTGCAGCGCGCGACGCAGGAGCTCGAGGCGCGGCTAGACCAGCAGGAGCGGCAGCGTCCGGCGGGCTCGAACCTCTCATTGCGGCGCGGCCAGCGCGGGCCGCAGCAGCACCCGGCAGCGGCGGCAGCGGCGCGCGGCGTCAGCTTCGCCGGGCCCGGCGGGCTCACGCTGGGCGGCACGACCCTCGGTGGCGGCAGGCAGCGGCGGGCACTGCCCGTGCGGCGGGCGCCGGCCCCGCCGCAGCGGGGGGGGGTTTCGCCGCACGGTGGGCTGGGCGCTGGCGGCGCGCCCATCCTCTCGGTCGGCTTCCACGGCTCGCCCGCGCCCGCCGCGCCCTCGCCGGCCAAGTCGCCCAAGCGCGTCTTTGGCGAGGGTCCCGTCCCCGTCGCTCCACCGCTGCCGCCCTACCGCGGCCCGCTCAGCATGCCGACGCGCGACGCGGCCGAGCGCGCCTGGCGCGCGCACGCGGCGCCCGAGCTCAAGAAGGGCCTGGTCGCGGGGCGCGGGCGGCTCGTCGGCAAGACGGCGCTGGGCGCGATGGTCTCTGCGGCGCCGCCCGCGCCGACGCGGCCCCACTACCGAGCGACCCTCGGGTAGCAGCGTGCGCCTCGCGGCGCGCGGGCCGCTGTCCGGCTGTCGTCAACGAGACGAAGAGACGCGTGTGTGATGTGGTGTCGTGGTCGTGGGTTGTGGCTGGTGGCCTCGTGGCTGTGGCCACCTCGACAAAGCTATCGCCGCCGGCGGCGTCGTAGGTATAGGTAGAGCGGTAGAGCTTGGCAAGAACGCAACAGACAACAGAAACAGATAGAGATATAGGTGAGATGGAGCTAGAAGTTAATTGATTGCTGAGCTTTCACAGCTTTCAGCTTTCGCGCGTTATTGCTACACATTATAGATGAACACACTACCTACGACCTACGACTACGACTATGAGTATGAGGACGATGAAGAAAAAACAGCCCACATCTATTATGATATCAGCAGGTCAGCCGCAGCCTCCCTTTTGGGATTGGGATTGGGAGCCGGCGGTACACGTACTGTACATGTACGACGATGCGATGGCGATGATGATGATGATGATGATAATGATGAATGTATATTGCGGAGAAGGAGTAGGAGTAGGATACAAGTAGGTATAGGTAGATTTAAAAAGCTGCCTGCGCGGCGCCTATAACTATAATAGATCTATAGGTAAGTCGCAGTCGCCGTTTCCTTTTCATCATCAAGCTGTAAGCTGTATAAGTATAAACATTAACTCTAACTCTTTTTATTTTTTTATTAACTAATCATATATAGTTCAATCAATCACCAATCACCAACCGATCACCGATCACCCCAGTCGGTACGTCGGTACTGTTTCTGATTACTTTGTGTGGTGTTGTGCCGACTCACACATATCACACATAGCCGCCATATAAATAGTAAATAACATGAACGATGCATAGTGCATGGTTTTTTCCCACACAATTTCAGTTCCCAGTTCCAGTTCCAGTTTCATTATATATAATATATATATATATATATATATATTCAGTATTCAGTTTCGAATCCTCAATCAGTCGCATACACTTCTCCACTTATTCTTATTCTTAGTTGTTCGTGGAGTTAGGGTTAGGGTTAGGGTTAGGGTTGACCCCCTTACCTTCACCCCTTACCCTCCTTTTTCTGTCATATGCATGCATTGCGCTTGCTGCTTGCTGCTTCGCACGCGCTTGTGCTTGCCTTATTTTTTTTTTTTAATTTATAATTCGCTTGCCTTATTTTCCTTTTATTAAAAGCAAAAAGTTGCTTGTGTGCTTGATGCTGCGCTTGCTAAACTTTCCTCTTATATATAATACTCTTACTTCCCTCTGGCTGCCTTCAATTGCCGCATTTCACTCCAGGTCGCTATGCATGTACTTCAAACCCTGTTCATTCACCCATTCATTATTGGATTGCCTTCATTCACATGAATCATCGCCGGCCGGCAGGACGACGTGACGACCGGCCGGATCATGGGCGACAACTCGACTGCTGACGCGCCAATGGCGGCGCCGGCGGTGCCGACCAACACGACTGGCGGCGCTGCATTGGCGCCGGCGGTGCCGACCTACACGACTGGCGGCGCACCCCTGCCACTTTCCCAGCTGAGCGTCTCGCAGCTCAAGCTGCTCGCGGCACACCACGGCGCCGCGCCCAAGGCTGGCGCGACGCGCGCCGAGCTCGAGGCGGCGTGCACACGGCTCGGCGTAACCTCGGGCGCGCCGGCGGACATTGCGAGCGGCAAGGCGGCCGGCCGGCCGTGCATCCCGTCGGGCTCTCTCATCGCCCACTTTGAGACGGCCGAGGGGGAGCGCACTGGCCCGCAGCTGGATGTGCCGGCCGAGACGACCGCGGCGCAGCTGCAGCTCATCATCAACCAGCTGCTCTCCAACGAGGAGAAGGTTCCCTACTCGTTCTATGTAGCGGAGGAGGAGGTGACGGGGACGCTCGCCGACGCGCTGGGCGACGCGTCCGCCGAGCAGACGCTCAAGATCGTCTACGTGCCGCAGGCCGTCTTCCGCGTGCGCGCCGTGACGCGCTGCACGTCAACGCTGTCGGGCCACTCGGAGGCGATCCTCTCGTCGAGCTTCTCGGCCGACGGCCGGCTGCTCGCGACGGGCTCGGGCGACTGCTGCGTCCGACTGTGGGACGTGATGACCGAGACGCCCAAGGCGACGCTCAAGGCGCACCGCGACTGGGTGCTGTGCGTGGCCTGGTCGCCCTGCGGGAAGTTCATCGCCTCGGGCGGCAAGGACGGCCGCGTGGCGCTCTGGTCGGCGGCGGAGCCAGCCTTCCCGCTCAAGGTGATCGAGGCGCACAAGAAGTGGGTCAACCACCTCGCGTGGGAGCCCTTCCACTCCGCCGACCCGGCCACCGGCTCGCGGCTCGCCTCGGCGTCCAAGGACGGAACCGTCCGCATCTGGCAGCGCGTCAACGGCCTCTGCGTCGGCACGCTCTGCGGCCACTCGAGCTCGGTCACGTCGATCAAGTGGGGCGGCGAGGGGCTGCTCTACTCTGGCTCGCAGGACCGGAGCGTCAAGGTCTGGGCGCCCGCAGAGAGCAAGCTGGTGCGCACGCTCGAGGGGCACGGACACTGGGTCAACTGCCTCGCCCTCTCGACCGACTTCGCGCTGCGGCGCGGCCCCTTCGACCACCGCGGCATCACGCCCACCGAGCCCGAAGCTGCGCTCGAGGGCGCGAGGAAGCGCTACGCCGAGGCGCGCAGCCCGGCCGAGCTGCTCGCGTCGGGATCGGACGACTTCACCGTCTTCCTCTGGAACCCCGCGGCCAGCAAGAAGCCCATCGCGCGGCTCACGGGTCACGTGCAGCTCGTCAACGCGCTCTGCTTCTCGCCCGACGCGCAGTGGCTCGCCTCGGGCTCCTTCGACGGCTCGATCCGGCTCTGGGCGGGCAAGACGGGCAAGTTCGTCGCGACGCTGCGCGGCCACGTGGGCGCCGTCTACCAGCTGGCCTGGTCGGGCGACTCGCGCATGCTCGCCTCGGGATCCAAGGACTCGACCGTCAAGGTCTGGGAGATGCGCACGCGCAAGCTCAAGGAGGACCTGCCGGGCCACGCGGACGAGGTCTACTCGGTCGACTGGAGCCCCGACGGCGAGCGCGTCGCCTCCGGGGGTAAGGACCGCAACCTCAAGATGTGGCGGAGGTGAGCGAGAGGCAGGCTTGGAGGCATTCGGTTCTGCAGGTGCCTTGGGCCTTGGGGCCGTCCCTCGGGGCGTGGGACGCGGCAGGCCAGACCAGACGCATCGGCCGGGCGGGGACGCAGCCCCCGCCACAGTACATTACAGGTGAATCGGTGGGTGGCGTTCCTCGCTCCTCGCGGTGAAACTCGAACCCTGTGTCCCGCCCCTGGTCGCGTTGATCTGTGTCCCTTCACCCGCCCTCCCCCCCGTCCGGACGTGGGCAGGCGATACACTATATGTATTTCTGAGGAGTCCTGTGTGTGGGTCGCGCCAGGTTTCCCAACCCAATTGAGGGGTTCGCGCTGGCGCTGAGCACGTCATAAGTAACTGTGACCGGCAACGCTCCATCTGAGGGACTTCCGGTTGGAGTCACATAGATATTTTAGAATCTATATCTATCTATCTACACACGTACAAGCTTGTAATAACGACTGTATTACACAGACTGTATCTGTATAATTAGCAGCCTGCAGTCGTACACTTACACACTTATATAATATATAATATATATATTATATATATATATATAATTATATTATATAATAATAATTATATATATATATATATATATATAATATAAAAGCAATATCAATATATATAATATATATTTATATATATTATATATATATATATATATATATATATATATATATATAATATAAAAAAAATATATATATATAAAATATATATATATATATAATATATATATATATATATATATATATATATATATATATAAATATAATAGACCCCTGTACTAGTGTACTAGTAGCACTAGCACTAGCTAGTACTAGTCGTAGCTAGTAGTAGTAAGTACTCTCTCTAAAGTCTTATTTCAAAAAGTTGTACACACGTGTCCAGGTGCCAGCTGCCAGGCGGGGAGCTGCATCATATCAGTCAGTCCCCGATGATGATGATGCTGATGATGATACTGTTTGCTTACCCCCACACAGGCCCACCGTGTACCCCCCCCCCAACATTGCAGCACTGCAGCTGACACATGTATGTCACATGTGTGTGACATCACGATGATGATGATGATGATGATTTTATCCCTCGGAACACCCCCCCCTAACACAACACACAGCAGCGAAACGCCCCGCAGCGCCGACACACGAGTGTACCGGGCCGGCCGGTACTGGCCCGAGACGCATCGCTACCTGTTGGCGGGTGGGGTCCCCCCCCGTGGGCTGTTTCGCTGTTTCCCCCCTTGTGCTTGTGGTTGGTGTTTCCCCCCGCGGTGTTTGGGGGCTGTGCCCCCTCCGGTTCTTCGTCGCGCGTTGCTGCTAGCTTTCATGTCTTGTGACCCTGACGCTTCTGGCGTCCCTGTGCCTGGCCGACCTCCCGGCCACCAACACTACCGAAGATTAGGATTAGGGTAGGGTAATGTAGCTCTAAGTGGAACCGCGACGTGGACGTGGCCACCAAAAGGGAGTGAGAAAAAGGCTGGCGAGTAACCACCTCGCCTGTTTACATATACATACCCCCCCCCTTCGTTACCCACCTTAGGTATTAGGACGTATTACAGAAAAAGAGCTGAAAATGGGCGACTTTGCTAAAGCAAAACGGTCCAACCTCAACGGCTGAAATCTGATAATTACCAAGGGGGGTAGCAGGTGAGGTGGTTATTCGCCAGAGAAAAAGGTTTATTTCCGGGCGCCTTCCAAATGGCGTCTTCAATCGAACACCACCGCAAGCTGGAGGCGGAGCAGAGCCGCGCGGCGATCGAAGAGGTTACGTGCGAGCCTAGCTCTTCGGATCGGGATGTCTGCCAGCCGTGCAGCGCGGAGGAGACGGCGGAGATGTACTGCAGGTGGGTTAACCTGATGTATCACACATGCCTGCGGCCGCGTGAGCAGCAGCGCCGGGCCGTGCCTGACCCGCCGCGCCCCCGATCGCTTGCCCGTGCTTCAGCCTGAGCGGCTACAGGCAGGAGGTGCGGTGCTACAGCACCAACATGACGGATTTCCAGGAGGAGCCATACCAGCCGTACCTCACCTACCAGAGCTGCACTCAGCAGGCGAGCGAGCTCGTCGGCCTGGCTAGATTTGAGGTGCGCCACCGCACTCTGGTGCCGAGCGAACACAGTGGCCGACGGCCCTGGCGTCGTGGCGCTTGCGACACTTTGGTCCGTGGGCGGGCGACAAGCGCACCAACCCCAGTCGCCTCCCATTGGCCAACCTACAGGTGATGATGCTGGTGATCTTTGGGCTCGCCTTCACCGTGGTGCGACGGCGGAAACGCAGGCTCGACCGCATCCAGCATGACCGCATCCAGCAGTACTTGAGAGACTAGCTTCGCGCTGTGTGTCGTGTGTGTGTGGTGGTTCATATCATTAGCTCATGTGCGATAGTAGCAATATAGCAATGGCAATAATGTATCAATAATGTGCGTGATAATGGAAATGCTCCCGCGCCCATCCCGCGCCCCCCTGTAGAGGAGCCAACCGTGCTTCGACGCCAGCCATGCGCGTGTACGGCGGCCTGTGACTGCCAGCGAGAGCCGGCTTTTGAGCCTGGTAGTTGCGGTTGTGTGTTGTGGTTGTAGTACAAGCAGTTATAGTTATAGTTATAGCTGTAGGCCCCACTCACGCTCACGATCACGACTCACTCATCACAGCTCACAGACTCAGACGCATGTACATTTGTATGTTCACTGAAACGCCGACCTTCACGCTCCACCTCACCTCGGCCTCGGCGCGTCGGCGCGCGTCTTTGGCCAGCGCCAGCAGCTCCGTGGTTTTGTCCTTGTCCTTGTGCGCGCGCTGTGCGCTGTGCGCCGACGACGTACGCACCGTGCGCGCGGCCCAGCTAGAACTACCGCCACTGCGGCGGGAGCGCAGCATGCATTGCCAACGATCAGATCGACGATATCAGCACGGGCTTAAGCTTAAGCATGAATTGATCCGTCGGATCACACATCGCTTTCACTTTTTCGTCAGCATGCAGCATGATTTTTGACCACACGAAAAATCTTGGGCTGTCTCGCTTCTTAATTATTCTCTTAATAATATTTCAAGATTTATATTATTATTGTTATTAGAACCAATTTATATAGAGCTAGATAATATAGTTTAATATAAATATATACAAAAATCTTGGTCTTGGGCTAAAAGTAAAAGCAATGGCAATGAAACAAAAAAGCAAGATTCCTGGATCTGGAAGATTCGTTCTCGTCGGTTCTCGAGTCCTCAATATATATTATATAGAGGATAGAGGCCTAGCCGGATAAAGGCGATGATATAAGCTACCGACTATCGATCGGCTATCACGGTCAACCCGTGCCGCTTCGCCGCTTCGCCGCTTCCTTCTTCCTTCTCCTTATTCTTATTCCCGCCCGCTGCGGAAGGCGGAAGGGACGATTTATTATTATCGCAGTGCTTCAGCGCAGCGGTAGAATGGGCTGCGGCGCTCCGCATCGGCAGCTTCATTTACATTTAGCGCAGCTACAGTCCTTCGTACTCAGAACCCCCACACTCCCTGCCCCTACTGTACAAATAAGATAATTGTCGGTGCTTTTTGTGCGTGTGCTGTGTGCTAGTGCGGTGCGTGTGGGTGTTTGCGGGGTGTGTGTGTGTGTTTAGAAGTTTACAGTTTAGAATAAGATAATTAGATGTCGTTAGTCAGTTATAGACCCCTTGCGGTAATAATGGTATAATACTTATAGTACACAAATAACTTTGTCATGTGAAATGGTTGTTTTCTATTGCCGCCGATCTATTTTTTTGACAGCTGCACCGTGGCGCGCATGACGAGCCAGTTCCAGATTGAGGATATTGACGTAGATGAGGCGTGTCCGACGCCACCGCTCCAGCCGGCCGCGTCCAGCTTCAGCGCCTACATGGTGCGGGTGCACAGCCTTGTGGCACGGCACGACCTGAACGGCAAGATGGGCATCAGCGAGACGTACGATGCGGCGGCCGACCGTTACCGCGTGTGCGTGCTTGGAAGCAACGAACGCGTCAACATCCGGTCCGCCAGTCTCAAGTTCGGGAAGCACGTCTCGCTCATGGAGCCGCAGATGATAAAGACGCTCGCCACATATCAGGCGTCGGGGCGAGACACGGAGCGGATCGCCACGCAGGCCGCGATGGCGCGGCGGGGCGACGAGCTTCACGCGCTAGGGGGCCAGGCCTACCGCCGGTCGATGGAGCTGCAGACCACGGGCGCCGTGGGGCAACATCAGAGGGAGCACGAAGCGCTGGCGGTGGCCCACTTCAAGGCGACGCCCCAGTCGCACGAGGCCAAGGCGCAGTGGCTGGCACAACAGGCGCACGACAAGGCCGTGACGATGCAGCAGCGCGAGCGCGAGCGCGTGACGCGCGAGTTCAACAAACAGGCGCTCAAGGAGGAGGCGGCGACGCAGAAAGAGGCGACGCGGCAAGCGCTGCGCGCGTTCAAGGAGCGCCGACAGTGCGAGGAGCCTGCACCGCGCCGGATGAAGGCCGGGGAGAAGGCGGCGGTGCGTCAGTTGAGGGAGCAGGAGGACAAGAGGCGGCGCGAAGACCGCCGCGAGGCGGTGCCCCTGGTCTACGCGAGCCTCTCGACTGTCACCGTCTTCTCGGCCGCGGACGGCGCGACGCCGCGCGTGCGGCTGAGCCTCTGCCCCCGCGACGCCATGCCGGAGAGAGGCCCGCTTGCGCTGGGCCTGGTGGCGAGTCGCCTCTTCCGCGAGTACGACTGGGCCGACAAGCGCGAGCCCTTCGGGAAAGACGACTCCGGCAGGGCGCACCGCTGGCTCCGGATGCTGCGCGGCGCAGAGGCGCACCTGCAGTCCGCCGTGGGGACCAGCTACAGCGTGCGGTCGTCGATGGGCTGCGGCGCCTGGGCCAAGGTGCCCTGGCTCGTGGTGGCCGACCCGCGCGAGACGACGCAGCACGGCCTCTACCTCCAGTACCTCTTCGCGGCCGACATGTCGTGCGTCTACCTCTGCCTGGGACAGGGCACCTCCAAGCTCAAGGCGGCGTTCGGCAGCGCCACCGCCACGCACCACCTGCACGCGGTCGGCGCCTTCGTGCGGATGCGCTGCCGCGCGCTCCTCGGCGCCGACGCACAGCTGGGCCGCGCCGGATTCGACCTCGACGGCGCCACCGACCTGCGCGCCGGGCCGAACTCTGGGCTGGCGCAGCAGTACGCGCAGGGCGTCATCGTCTCGAAGCGCTACGCCGCGGCGGCCATGCCCTCCGAGGCTGAGCTGCTGCTCGACCTGACGTCGCTGCTGCGGGTTTACGCGCACGTGCTTGATGACGACGAGTACGTGACGCAGATCGTTCGTCCCACCGACGCGCAGCTGGCGAGCATCCAGGGCGCCAAGCAGCGCGCCCTCCAGCAGGCCGCCGAGGACGAGGACGACGAGGACGACGATACCGCGGGGGATTCAGCGGAGGAGGACGAGCTTGGGCTGCTGCCGATAAAACGCGACCCCAAGGCCGTGCTCTACCCGAGCCAGTCCTCCCTTGGCTACTCCGGCGAGGAGCATCGCCGGGTGCGCCGAGAGCCACCAAGCGGCGCGCTGGGCGAGCCGCCGCCGAAGGCCGCGCGCGGCGTCAAGCAGCACCCGCGTGTGGTCTTGCGGCTCAGCGGCGTCTTCGCCCGACGGGAGGCTTTGGCGGCGAGCAAGCCGCCCAAGCGCCAGCGGGAGGCGGAGCTCGACGGGCCGGAGGATGTGCGCGAGCGAAACCAAGCGCGCCGCGTCGCGCAGGAGGCGCCGCGCACGCTCGTGCGCGTGCTGCCGGAGGAAGTGGGCGCAGCCTCCCGCGGCGGCGAGGCGGCTGGCCGCGCGGTCGTCTTTCTGACAGCGGCGGGCGCTGCGGACCGCGCGAGTGCGGCGGGTGAGCACACCGCAGCGGCGGCGGAGGCGGCGGAAAGGGGGGCGTCCGAGGGGGTGGGGGAGGAGCTGTGGGCCGACGAGGTGCCGAGCGAGGGGCTGCGCAAGGGTCTGGACGGCGAGGCTGAGGATATGGACACGGTGGTCACGGAACTTGACACCGAGGCTCAGGATCTATACGGCGGCTCGGACGCTCCGGACCCCGTTGAGGCCGTGGGCCCTCGCTGCCGGACGGACAGTTCCGAAACGGGCGCCGCACCAGCCCAGGAGCGCGAGCCGCCCGAGGAGCTGGCAGCGGAGTTTGGAGGGGAGCTCGGGGGGGAGCCGGCTGAGGAGCGCATAGAGGATCTGACGGAGGAGCGGGCGGAGGCGCAGTCCGGTGGCGGTGGCGGGCTCGCGGCCTCGCCCCCCCGCCCGGCCGGCCGCCCCGTCTTCCGCCCGTTCTTGGGGTTGCCCGACTCCAACGGGAGCGACCGCGCGCGGACGCAGGAGGCGGCCGAGTCGTCGGCGGCGCCCTCGTTGGAGGCGCCCGGCTCGGGCTTCGTCACGGCGGTGGAGGGCGTGGGCGCGCTGCTGCTCTCGTCGCGAAATGGCACGGGCTACCAGGGGGTCTCGAGGCAAACGGCAACGAAGGGTGCGGGCTCCTTCCTGGCGATGCTCAGCTGGGGCGGCGTCTCAAAGTACATCGGCTCCTTCCCTACCGCGCTCGAGGCCGCCATCTGCTACACCAAGCACAAGCAGCTCCTCGACGCCAAGAGCCAGAAGCTCAAGCGCAGCATCCCACGCGCCCTCCAGGGGGGCGTGCCCATGCCGCACGCGCTGCACGCGACGGCGGGCGGGGCGGTGGGCGGCGTGGCGCAGGAGGCGACCGCGCACGGGATGGACGTGGACGGGCTCTAGGCCGCCAGCCGAGGACGCTGCGGGGTGCGCGACGGAGTGGGTGGAGAGCATGAGCAGCAGCGCCGCCGGGAGTCGTAGCAAGGCGCGCTGGAGGATAGACTCCCGAGAGAGAGGAGTCGAGCGGCGGTGCGCCCGCACCAAGGCCCCGCGCGGGCAAGATGGGGCCGTCACGAGGGCCGGGCGTCGAGCGAGGGTGCGTGCGGCCGTTCAGGGCTCCGCCGGCCCCAGCAGCCGGTGGGGGGCGGCACCTCCGCTCCTCAGGCGCTCCTCTCTGCGATCGCTGCGGGCGAGCGGTGTGGGGTGTTTTCCTGGTGTGTGTGGAGCAGGGGGAGGTCCCGCTGTGGGCCCTCGAGCCCGTCCGCGGAGACCCCGGCCGTTGCGGAGGAGCATGAGGCGACGCCTCAAAGTCCAAACCAAAAAAACATCTCTGTCACATCTGTGTCTGTGTCTGTGTCAGCTTACAGCGTATACTGAGTATACTCTACTAAATCTATATCTATATAGATATAAATATAGTATTTACAGCTATTATAGCAGAAATACATAAAGCACACGTCATATATACTGTATCATACTATATGAATCATACGCGATCATCTCTCTCTCTCTCGCACCATAACGGTTACATAACGCCACAGCTATCTGCTAAAACATCAACGCTCTTACCGCGCTTCTTGCACGACACTTGCACGTGTGGACTTGCACTTGCAACTTGCAACATGCAACATGTTTAAATTTGAGCCGAATAAGTTCGTTCAACACAAGAATAAACAACACGAGTATCCATATAAATACGCCGAGAGCGAGAGAGAGCCACAGCCCAGACGAGCGCTAAGGAGGGTGCGTTGTACTCTTGTACTGGTTTATAAATAGGCCTTCCCCTTTCCACACAGACACAGACGGGGCGGCGAGCAGCGAGCTTAATATATATATATATATATATATATATATATATATATAGGCCTGCGACACAACAACTTACATTATACATAAATTATATATTATAATATATGTATATGTATATATACAATTATAAATTTTTTTCGAACTCGGGTTCACCCGAGGCAAAAAAAACGCCAAACAAAGGACAACTCGCTCCTGGCCCCGAATAAACCGCACGCTGACGCTGATTTTCGTTCGTCTTTGCAAACTGTGAGGCGGCCACTGAGACGCAGCTCGGGTTAACCCCCGGCCCTCGACCGCCGCGCGCGCCGGCGCTGCCCGGCCGAGCCCCGAGGCAGAACGAGGTTCCCACGCCGCGGTCGTCGTCTGTCGTCGCACGACGAGAAGAACGACGCCGGTCGGCCGCCTGCTAACTATTCTTGTCCGCCGCCCTCGCCGCCAGCCGCGGGCGACCCCCCGCCGCGCCAGCCCCGGCGCAGCCACTCCAGAGTCTCTCGCGCGGCGCGCTGCGTGAGCCTCTCCGCCCCGCGCGCCGCGGGCTCGTCTCGCCTCGCCGCGTCGGCCCCCACCGCCTGCGCCGGGTCGAGGTTGAACCACTGCTGCGCGATCCACTTGTCGGCGCCTCTGGGCGGGCAGCCGCCGTGCACCGCGTCCAGGTCGAGAGAGAGGTCGGGCCTCGACGAAAAGAAGAGCAGCGCGTCGCCCTTGCGCGGCGCGACGCGCAGGACGCGCGAGGCGGGCGTGCAGTAGCGCTCAAGGCCCTTGCGCAGCTCCGACGCGAGCAGCGCTTCGCCGCCCGCCGCCACGAGCTTGGACACGTGCGGCAGCGGGGCGTGGCCCGCGGCGGAGGAGCGCACCTCGACGCGAGGGAAGACCGTCTCGCCCCCCTCGAACCCGTCCGAGAGGTAGGTAATGAGCGTCGCCACCCTGGGCACGGCTCCCGCTGAGTCCGGGTCCAGGTGGAGCCCAAAGGCCTCGCCTGGCGAGTAGCGCGCCAGCTGCGTCGGCTCGGCCATCGCGGCGGGCAGCAGCGCCGCGTCGGCCCAGCGCAGGCGCAGCGCAGGCAGCAGGGGCGCGTCCGCGTCGGAAAGGGTGATCGAGGACGAGTTGCGGAAGCCGGAGCGCAGCAGCGCGTGGCCGGAGCCTGCTGGCGACTCGGCGGCGTCGTTTGGTCGGCCGCTCTTTGTCTCCGCCGCGCCAAGCTGAGAGGCAAGCATGCGTCCGCTCGCGAGAGCGACGAGCTGCTCGGCCTCTGCGTGGCTCAGCATTCCGCGGAGAAGGTAGACGCGCGGCTGCTGCGAGAGGAGACGCGCGTGCGGCCAGGCGGAGGCTGCGCCCGGCGAGTCTGCTATGCAGCCGGCGCCGGGGGCTGCCGCAGGCCGCAGCGCTGCCCACTGCCTCGCCTGGCCAGCCCCGCCGCCGCCCGCCCCGCAATACGGAGCGAGCAGCGACGCGAGCAATGCGGCCCCAGCGAGCATGGCACTGAGCGAGCCCACGCGCCACAGCACGGCCGGCCGCTGCCTCGCCCGCGGCAGCCGTAGCGCAAAGCAGCGGACTGGGCCTTGCGGACTCATCCACCGCCCAGCCAGCTCACAGTGCAGAAGGCCCTCCTTCTCGCAGCACTCGAGGAACTCGCGCTCGGTGCGGCCGTCCGCCGTGCGCTGCGTCTGGGCCACGAGCGCGACGGCGGACGCGTGCGTCGGGGCCCGGCTGAGCAGCGCGGCGATAGTGGCCGCGAGGCAGGGCGCCATGGCCCCGTAGACGGAGTTGAGGCAGTCGCTCGCGAGAACCACGTCCGCGCCGCCCACAATCGGTGGAAGCGGCTCGCTCCAGTCGAGCGCGGCGCACGCGATGGACGAACCCGGCGACAACGGGCTGCCGGTGTTCAACCTGACCGTCGCCTCCAGCGACGGCAGCACCGCAGGCGTGTCGGTGCAAAGGACTCGCGACGCGCCGAGGGCCACGGCGGCGAGGCCGCACGCGCCCGTGCCGGATCCCAGGTCCACCACGCGGCCGGATTGCTGCAGCCGCCGCCGCCAGTCGCGCCGCTCCAAGACAGAGACCAGCGCTCGCGCCGCGGGCCACAGCTCCGACGCGAGGTACTCGTCCGAGAAGAGCGGCGCCATGCCGCTTGCCGGAGCGCCGAGCTGCAACGTCGTCGGCCGCCGGCCCGTGCGTACGGTCAGTGTTACACCGCCCGTGGCTGCAGCTGGTGAGTTTACGTCACCTGTTGCGCCGCCGGTCGCAGCTGCTGCTGTGCCTACCATACCAATAGCCATTTCCTTCCTCGCGCCAGTCCGCCCGGTCGCCGAGGCGAGTTGGCGCGAGTCGGATTTACATTCACATTCACAGGGGACGGCCTTTGCTATGGAGCTATTTCTGTAAGCCTGGTCCCCCCCTTCGGTATATCGTTTCCAAACGCGGCTAGAACCTGGCGTTCGCTCACGCTGCGGGTACAGGAGTGCGCGGCATGGAGCTAGAGCAGGCGACGCAGCTGACGCAGCGGCTATACAGCTACGGCCCCGCTGCGCCCGGCGCCTTGGTGGCCAAAAAGCCCAAGCTGCGCCCGAGCGGCGGGTCTGCTCCGCTCCACCCGCTTCCCGTCGGCGCAACACAGCGTGGGCCACCGCTGCGCAGCGGGCTCGACCACGACGCGGCGCAGCAGCCCAGCGGGCCCGATGCTGAGCTCTCCAGCTCGACGTTTAGTCGCCAGCTCGGGTCCTTTGGCGGCAGACGTGGACTGGGCGGCTCGGCGTCGGCCGCGAGCCTGGGCGGCGGCTCGGACGACGAGCAGCCCACCTCTCCGATGCCCTACGCAAAGCTCTCGCGCAACGCGGCGGCGGCCAGACGAGCGCTCAACGAGGGCAACGCCGCCGCGGCGGCGCGCTTCGCCGCCATGCAGGCGGCGGAGGACGAGGAGCGGGCCGAGGGCGGCGGCGCGTCCGCCTCGGCTGAGGACGCAACGGCGCCCACGAGCCACGATCCGTTCTGGTTCATCCAGATGCTCAAGACGGAGCTGCACGAGCACGAGTTCGCCTACATGAACGTGGTCGAGCAGAGCGGCGGCGTGGTGGACCCGTACAAGCTGCAGATCGTCCCCTTCTCGCAGGTCAACCCCAGCGACCACTACACGATCTCGGCCGCGGGCGTCACGCACACGCGGCGCGTCGGCAAGAGCGAGACGTCTGAATTCACGCCGCTCGCGCAGTGGGAGGCGGAGCGCGCGCAGTTTTACGCGGTGATGCAGATCCCCTTCTTCAAGCGCTACCAGGTGTGGAAGGCGCACTACTCATGGCGGCGCGGGCTGGTGCGCGAAAAGATGAGCGCGTGCAAGGGCGAGCTCGGGCAGGCCCTCTTCCAGCTCGACCCCGTCTTCGGCACCTCGCTCGCCGCGGTGCGCGCGCTCTGCGTCGACGCCTCGGCGCTCAAGCTCCACCGGATCCAAAAGGGCAAGATCTACACCCTCGCCGAGTTCGTGCAGGTGCAGGAGGAGCACAAGGCAACCACCACCGTGGCGCTCGCCGAGTTCTTCGAGGCAGTCCGTGCCACCGTCGGCCGCGCGTGCGACCGCGCGCTCGAGCACTTCGAGGCGAGCGCCGTGAGTGCCGACGCCGGCGGTCCCGTCGCCACGCCGCGTGCCGCGGCGGGCAAGGCAGGCACCGCCGCCGCCGACAGCGCCAAGGCGGCTGCGGCGGCGGGCGGCGGCGGCGACGGCGTGGGCCGCTCCTTCCTGCAGCAGGCGCAGCTGCGCTCCGTCTGCAAGCGGATCACCTCCTTCATCCGGATGGTGGACTACGTGGTGCTCTCGACTGGGCACCAGCTCCTCATGTCGTCGCTGCGTGACCTGCTTACCATGTTCGAGGAGGTGCCGGCGGGCTACGTCGACGCGACGGCGCGCGCGGCGGCGCTCGCCGCGGCCGAGGAGGCGGCCGAGGCGGCGGGAAAGAAGTTCGTGCGCAAGGTGGAGTCGCCGCTCTTCGAGGTGGACATCTACTATGAGACGGACATCGCCTTCGAGCCGGCGCGCCACGAGCTGGCGCGAGCCATCGACTCGACGGTGCTCGAGTTCGTCAATATGCTCAAGACGCAGGTTGGCTCGCTGCTCTCGGACGCCCTGTTCGCAAAGTACACGGCGCCCGTCATCAACGGCCGGCAGGACTCGTCCAAGCCGTCCGAGGGCTTGGACATCGTGGGGCTCATCGAGGAGAACGACGAGTACAACGACACGGTCGACGGGATCCGTGCCTCGTTCGAGGGACACTTCGACGAGGTGCTCGTCTACTGTGAGGTGCTGCAGCCGCACAAGGCGCTCTTCCTCAAGAACAAGACCTTCGACGCGCGCGCCGGCGCCGACGAGCACTCGCTCGCTGAGTGGCGGGCGCTGCTCGACACGTACGGCGCGCAGAAGGCTCTCTTCGAGGCGATCGAGTCGCAGGCCACCATCGGCATCTTCCGCGGCAACACCTCGCGGCTCAAGGAGGTCTTTCTGCCCTCGCCGCAGCGCTGCCTCGCCGAGCTGCACCTCGCGCTGCCCGAGATCGCGGCGCGGCGCACCGCCGCGCTGCTCAACGAGACGTCGCACGCGCACGACGTGCTCGGCTCGACGCCCGACGACGTGTCTGGCTTCGTCTCCTTCTCCGAGTTCCTCGTCTCGACGTCGGAGCGGCAGGTCGAGTTGGGCGAGCGCGGCGCCGCCGTCCAGGCCACCTACACGCTCATGGCCGAGTACGCGGTCAAGGCGCGGGGCGACGACGTGGCTTCGGTCAAGATGCTCGACTCGCAGCTCACGTCGCTCTCGCACCTGGTCGCGCAGGTCGAGTCGGGCCAGGAGGAGCGCTCGGGCCACTTCATCGACTCGATCGAGACGAGCATCGACCTGCTGCGCACGCGCGCGACGGAGCTCTTCGCCGAGTCGGAGGACCCGCGGCTCTTCGACGGCAAGACCGAGCTGGGCGAGGCGCTCGAGCTGGTCGCGCTCATCGACGAGAAGTTCGCCGAGCTCAAGGCGGACTCGACGAGCTTCGCCGAGTACCAGGAGGTGCTGAAAGTGGTCGTGACGCGCTACGACGAGGTGGAGGACCTCGAGGCCAACCTTCGGCTCAAGCGCAACCTGTGGCACGGCATCGCCGACTGGGGCCGGCAGGTGGAGCTGTGGACCGCGGCGCCCTTCGACGAGCTCGACACGGACCTGATGCAGAAGGAGGTGACCAAGTACGCCAAGGTGTGCTCGCAAGTCGAGAAGGGGCTGCCGATGAACTCGGTGCTGCCGCTGCTGAAGGACAAGGTGGACACCTTCAAGCAGCTCGTGCCCGTCGTGGTGGCGATGCGCAACGATGCGCTCAAGGAGCACCACTGGCGCTCGATCGAGGAGGTCATCTCGAACGAGATCGAGCGCGGCGAGGGCTTCACGCTGGGCTACCTGCTGGAGCTGCGCGTCAACGAGTACAAGGAGGAGATCGAGGCCGTGTCGACGGCCGCCTCGCAGGAGCAGATCCTGGAGGAGCTGCTCGCCAAGGTGGAGAACATGTGGAAGGGCCTCGAGTTCGCCGTGACCGTCTACAAGGAGCAGAAGGACATCTTCATCCTCGGCGGCATCGACGACGTGCTCGCAGTGCTCGAGGAGACGCAGGTGCTGATCCAGACGATCCTCGGCTCGCGCTTCGTCGGCCCGCTGCAGAAGCGCGTCGACGAGTGGGACAAGAAGCTGCGCCTCTTCTCGGACACGCTCGACGAGTGGCTCTCGGTCCAGCGCGGCTGGATGTACCTCGAGTCCATCTTCAAGGCGCAGGACATCCAGCGCCAGCTGCCCAACGAGTACAAGCAGTTTGACCAGATCAACAAGCTCTTCCTCGACCTGATGCGCAAGGCCAACAACGACCCAACCGCGCTCAAGGTGGCCTCCGCGCCCAAGGTGCTTGAGAACCTGCAGAAGGCCAACGCGACGCTCGACCGCATCCAGAAGAACCTAGAGGACTACCTCGAGATGAAGCGCGCCTCCTTCCCGCGCTTCTTCTTCTTGTCCAACGACGAGCTGCTCGAGATCCTTGCGCAGGCGCGCGACCCGCAGGCCGTGCAGCCGCACCTGATCAAGTGCTTCGACAACATCAAGAAGCTCGACTTCGGCCCGAGCGCCGCGTCCATCGACATCTCGGCCATGTTCTCGCAGGAGGGCGAGCGCGTCGGGCTGGGCAAGAACCTCAAGGCGCGCGGCACCGTCGAGCAGTGGCTGGGCTACGTCGAGGAGGCCATGGTCAAGTCGCTGCGCGAGGAGATGAAGCGCGGGCGCGACGAGTACGAGCAGCAGGAGCGGCTCGAGTGGTCCAAGACGCACGTCGCGCAGGTGGTGCTGACCGTGGCGATGATGTTCTGGTGCCGCGAGGTGGAGGCGGTGCTGCAGGCGCCGGGCGACGTCGTGGCGGGCCTCACGGTCTATCTGGTCAAGGCCAAGGCGCAGCTCGAGGACCTCGCGCGCGCCGTCGGTGGCGAGCTCTCTGGCCTCGAGCGCAAGGCGCTCGTCGCGCTCATCACGGGCGACGTGCACAACCGCGACATCGTCTCCACGATGATCGAGGAGAAGGTGGACTCGCCCAACTCCTTCACCTGGGCGATGCAGCTGCGCTTCTACTGGGAGAACGACGTCGATGACACCGTCGTGCGCCAGGTCAACACGCGCACGCTCTACGGCTACGAGTACCAGGGCGCGCTCTCGCGTCTAGTGGTGACGCCGCTCACCGACCGCTGCTGGATGACGCTCACCGGCGCGCTGCACGTGGGGCTCGGCGGCGCGCCCGCTGGCCCCGCGGGCACGGGCAAGACGGAGTCGGTCAAGGACCTGGCCAAGGGCATCGGCCGCCAGTGTGTCGTCTTCAACTGCTCGGACCAGCTTGACTACAAGATGATGGGCAAGCTCTTCTCGGGCGTTGCGCAGACGGGCTGCTGGACCTGCCTCGACGAGTTCAATCGGATCGACATCGAGGTGCTCTCCGTGGTGGCGCAGCAGCTGCTCACGATCCGGCAGGCGTTGCTCGCCAAGTCGGACCGCTTCATGTTCGAGGGGCGCGAGATCAAGCTCAAGCACTCCAACGGCGTCTTCATCACGATGAACCCGGGCTACGCCGGCCGCACCGAGCTGCCCGACAACCTCAAGGCGCTCTTCCGCCCCGTCTCGATGATGGTACCCGACTACGCGCTCATCGCCGAGATCATGCTCTTCGCCGAGGGCTTCCTCGACGCGCGCTCGCTCGCCCAAAAGATGGTCAAGATGTACAAGCTCTGCTCGGAGCAGCTCTCGCAGCAGGACCACTACGACTACGGCATGCGCCAGGTTAAGTCGGTGCTCGTCATGTCGGGCGGCGTCAAGCGCGGCAACCCCGAGCTCAACGAGGACGTCTGCCTCATTCGCGCGATGCAGGAGGCTAACGTGCCGCGCTTCCTCGCGCCCGACCTGCCGCTCTTCGACGGCATCATCGGCGACCTCTACCCGGGGCTCGTCGTGCCGCCTGTCGACTACGGCCAGCTGCAGTCCGCCTCGGAGGAGGCGTGCACGCGCGCGGGACTCCAGGTGATCGACAAGTTCGTCACCAAGGTGATCGAGCTCTTCCAGACCTTCAACGTGCGCTTCGGCGTCATGACCGTCGGCCCGACGGGCGGCGGCAAGACGGCCTGCATGAAGACGCTCGCCTCGGCGATGAGCGCGCTGCACTCGCGCGGCACGGGCGACGCGCGCTTCCAGCCGGTCAACACGTACGTCTTCAACCCAAAGTGCATCACGATGGGCGAGCTCTACGGCGAGTTCAACGCGCTGACGCAGGAGTGGACCGACGGCATCGCCTCGACCATGATCCGCAACGCGGTGACGCTCACGACCGAGAACGAAGAGTACCAGTGGGTCGTCTTCGACGGGCCCGTCGACGCGCTCTGGATCGAAAACATGAACACGGTGCTCGACGACAACATGACGCTCTGCCTGGCCAACGGCGAGCGCATCAAGCTCAACGCCAAGATGCACATGCTCTTCGAGGTGCAGGACCTGGCCGTCGCCTCGCCCGCCACCGTCTCGCGCTGCGGCATGGTCTTTCTGCCGCCCGAGAGCCTCGGCTGGCAGCCGTGCGTCCAGTCGTGGCTCGAGCGCTCGCTCTTCCCCGCCACGGCGCGGGAGAGCGCGCCCCTCACGCAGGAGCTCTGCGACCACGTCATGGGGCTCTTCGCCGCCACCATCGACCGCGGCCTCGCCTTCACGCGCAGCGGGCTCAAGGAGCTGGTCCCGACGGTCGACAACCAGCTTATCGACTCGCTCTGCGCCTTCTTCGACTCGCTGCTGCCCGCGGCCAAGCTCGACCTCTCCAAGCCGGCCGAGGAGCTCAAGCCCGTCATCTCCAACATCTACGCCTTCTGCTTCATCTGGTCCGTCGGCGGCTCCATCGACGACGAGCACTGGCCCGCCTTCGACGAGCTGACGCGCGAGCTCTTCGCCGAGCACGCGCGGATCCCCAGCGCGGGCGACGTGCACGACTACTTCCTTGCGCTGCCCGACCGCGAGTTTCGGCCGTGGAAGGAGGTGATGAGCGAGTTCAGCTACGACGCAAAGACGCCCTTCTTCTCGATGCTCGTGCCGACGGTCGACACAGTGCGCTACGCCTACCTGCTCCAGAAATCGCTCGAGGTGTCCAAGCCGATGCTCATCACCGGCCACTCGGGCGTCGGCAAGTCGGTCGTCATCGTCAACCTCATCAACCAGATGGTCGAGGCGGGCGGCTGGGCCGCGCTGCCGATCTCCTTCTCGGCGCAGACCTCGGCGCGCCGCACGCAGGAGTCGATCGAGTCCAAGCTCGACAAGCGCAAGAAGACGCTGCTCGGCCCGCCGCCCGGCAAGAAGATGATCATGTTCGTCGACGACGTCAACATGCCGACGCTCGAGGAGTACGGCGCCGCGCCGCCCGTCGAGCTGCTCCGCCAGTTTCTCGACCAGGGCGGCTTCTACGACCGGCAGAAGCTCTTCTGGAAGGAGGTGGCCGACGTGGTCGAGTGCTGCGCCTGCGGCCCGCCCGGCGGCGGGCGCAACTCGCTCACGCCGCGCTACGTGCGCCACCACTCGGTCATTGTGATGCCGCAGCCCTCGACTGAGGCGATGAAGCGCATCTTCTCCTCCATCGTGGGCGGCCACCTCAAGCTCAACGGGCAGCCCGACATCATGGCCCTCACGCGGCCCATCGTCGAGAGCACCGTCGACCTCTACCTCTCGGTGCTGCGCGACCTCAAGCCCATCCCCGCCAAGGCGCACTACACCTTCAACCTGCGCGACGTCTCCAAGGTGGTGCAGGGCATCCTGATGGTCAAGGCGACGCAGATCGCCTCGCCCGACACGCTGATCAAGCTCTGGTGCCACGAGTCGATGCGCGTCTTCGCCGACCGCTTCATCGACGACCACGACCGCAACTACTTCATGGACCTGATCGCCGAGTACTGCAAGGTGCAGTTCAAGCAGCAGTGGTCCAGGGAGGAGCTCTTCGAGGGCGAGGTGAAGCTCGTCTTTGGCGACTACACCAAGATGGGCACGCCGCGCGAGGATCGCCGATACGAGATGGTTGCCGACTCGCAGAAGCTCGCGCCGCTCTTCGAGTCGTACCTCGAGGAGTACAACGCCGAGAACAAGGAGATGCGGCTCGTCTTCTTCTGGGACGCGATCGAGCACATCTCGCGCCTCTGCCGCGTGCTGCGCCAGCCGCGCGGCAACGCGATGCTTGTTGGCGTCGGCGGCTCGGGCAAGCAGTCGCTCACGCGCTTCGCCGCCTACGTCTCCGAGATGAAGTGCTTCCAGATCGAGCTGACCAAGGGCTACGCAATCAACGAGTTTCGCGAGGACCTCAAGAAGATGTTCTTCACGACGGGCTGCGACGGCACGCCCGTCGTCTTCCTCTTTGCCGACACGCAGATCGTGGTCGAGTCGTTCGTCGAGGACATCAACAACATCCTCAACTCGGGCGAGGTGCCCAACCTCTTCGCCGCCGACGAGTGGGAGAAGATTCTGCGCGACGTGCGGCCGCACTGCAAGGAGGCGGGTATCATCGAGACCAGGGACAACATCCGGGCGCACTTCGTCGACCGGGTGCGCGAGAACCTGCACATCGTGCTCGCCATGTCGCCCGTCGGCAACGCCTTTCGCGTGCGCTGCCGCATGTTCCCCTCGCTCATCAACTGCTGCACGACGGACTGGTTTGATAAGTGGCCCGCCGAGGCGCTGCAGTCCGTCTCGCGCCAGTTCTTCGAGCCGCTCGAGCTGGGTGAGGCGCGCGAGACCATCTTGCCCGGCCTCTGCGACATGGCATCGACCATCCACTCGTCGGTGCAGGAGATGGCCGAGATCTTCTTCGCCGAGCAGAAGCGCCGCTTCTACGTGACGCCAAAGTCGTTCCTGGAGCTCATCTCGCTCTACCTGGGCGCGCTCGACGAGAAGCGAAACGAGATGGACGTTGGGATCCTGCGCCTCTCCATTGGCACCAAGAAGCTCAACGAGACCAACGCCATGGTGCAGGGCATGCAGGAGCAGCTCGCGGCACTGCAGCCCGAGCTGGTGCAGAAGACCAAGGAGACCAACGTGCTGATCGAGCAGGTGACCAAGGACTCCAAGCTGGCGGCAGAGAAGAAGGCCACGGTGGCCGTCGACGAGGCGGCCGTCAAGAAGGTGGCGGCCGAGGTGCAGGCACAGGCCGACGAGGCGCAGGCCGACCTCGACGCCGCGATGCCCGCGCTCGCCTCGGCCGTCGACGCGCTCAAGTCGCTCAACAAGAACGACATCACCGAGATCAAGGGCTTCAAGTCGCCGCCGCCGCTCGTGCAGAAGGTGCTCGAGGCGGTCTGCATCCTGCTCGGCGCCAAGCCCGACTGGGACTCGGCCAAGAAGGTGATGGACTCGACGTTTTTGCAGAAGCTCATGGACTACGACAAGGACAACATCCCGCCCGCCGTCATCAAGAAGATCATCGTCTATTACGACGACCCCGAGTTCCAGCCCGAAGTGGTGGCCAAGGTGTCCAAGGCGGCTACCTCGCTCTGCATGTGGGCGCGCGCGATGAAGGTCTACGACGAGGTGGCCAAGGTGGTCGAGCCCAAGCGTAAGCAGCTCTCCGAGGCGACGGCGATGCTCGAGTCGGAGAAGGCCAAGCTCAAGAAGGTGCAGGACGAGCTCGCCGCCGTGGTCACCAACGTCGAGCAGCTGCAGGCCACGTGCGACACGGCCGTAAGCGAGAAGCAGCGCCTCACCGACGCGGCCGAGACGACGGCCAAGCGCCTCGTGCGCGCGGGCAAGCTGACCGGCGGCCTCGCCGACGAGGGCGTGCGCTGGGCCGCGACGGTCAAGGAGCTCAGCATCGAGCGCAACAACCTGACCGGCAATGTGTTCCTCTCGGCCGCCTTCATCGCCTACCTCGGCTTCTTCACCGCGCCCTACCGCAAGCTGCTGGTCGAGGAGTGGATCGGCAAGTGCATTGGCTACGAGATCCCAACCTCGGACAACTACACGCTGGTCCGCTCGATGGGCGAGCCGGTCAAGATCCGCGACTGGAACATCGGCGGGCTGCCCGTCGACGAGTACTCGACCGAGAACGGCATCCTGGCCACCAAGGGCAAGCGCTGGCCGCTGGCCATCGACCCGCAGGGCCAGGCCAACAAGTGGATGCGCAACATGGAGGCCAAGAACAACTCCAAGAACGTCAAGGGCAACGACGCGACCATCCTGCGCACGCTCGAGAACGCCATCCGGATGGGCACGCCCGTGATCCTCGAGGACGTGGGCGAGGAGCTCGACCCGGCGCTCGAGCCCGTGCTGCAGAAGCAGATCTTCAAGCAGGGCGGGCGCAAGCTGATCCGCGTGGGCGACTCGGACGTCGACTACAACGACGAGTTCCGCTTCTACATGACCACCAAGCTGCCAAACCCGCACTACATGCCCGAGGTGTGCATCAAGGTGACGCTCATCAACTTCACCGTGACGCTCGAGGGGCTCGAGGACCAGCTGCTCGGCCTCGTCGTGCGCGAGGAGCGGCCCGACCTCGAGAAGGCCAAGAACAACCTGGTGCTCGGCCTGGCCGCCGACAAGAAGCAGCTCCAGGAACTCGAGGACAAGATCCTGCGGCTGCTCTCCGCCTCGGAGGGCAACATCCTCGACGACGAGGTGCTTATCAACACGCTCTCTGACTCGAAGGTGACCTCGGGCGTGATCCAGGGCCGCGTCAAGGAGGCCGAGGAGACGGAGAGGCAGATCAACGAGACGCGCCTCGGCTACAAGCCGGCGGCGACGCGCGGTTCCATCCTCTACTTCACCATCGCCGACCTGGGCAACATCGGCGACATGTACCAGTTCTCGCTCGACTACTTCAACGCGCTCTTCCTCGTCTGCATCCAAAAGTCCGAAAAGTCGACTGAGCTCGAGCGGCGGCTCGCCAACGTGATGGAGTACGCCTCGCTCACCATCTACAACAACGTCTCGCGCGGCCTCTTCGGCGAGCACAAGGTCACCTTCTCCTTCATGATGACCACCGCCATCATGCGCCAGCGCGGCGACATCTTCGACTCGGAGTGGGCGCTCCTCCTCGTCGGCGCGGGCATCATCGACGAGGCCACATTGCCCACGCGGCCCGACCACGCCGATGCCGCGCAGTGGGTGCTCATGTGCACGGTCGCGGCGCGCGTCGAGCCGCTGCGCGAGCTCGCGCGCTCCTACGCGGGCTCCTCCGGCGCGCTCTGGCGCGACGTGGTCGGCGCCGAGCGGCCGTGGGACGCCACCTTCCCCCTTGAGTTTGCCTTGGTCAGCGGCTGGCACCGGCTGCTGCTCATCAAGTGCTTCCGGCCCGAGAAGCTGATCGAGTGCGTCTCGGAGTTCATCGCCGCCGAGATGGGCAGCGCCTACATGGAACAGACGCCGCTCGACCTGCACGAGGTCTTCCCCGACGCGCGGGCCGCCGTGCCGCTTGTCTTCGTGCTCTCGACGGGCGCCGATCCCATGTCGACCATCATCCGCTTCGCGACCGACGTCGACTACCTGAGCCGGATGCACGCCATCTCGCTCGGCCAGGGCCAGGGCCCGATCGCCGCCGCGCTCATCAAGGACGCGGCCGCGGCGGGCGACTGGGCCGTGCTGCAGAACTGTCACCTGGCCAAGTCGTGGATGCCCAAGCTCGAGAAGATCGTCGAGGCCTTCGCGACCTCCGACTCGATCCACCCCGACTTCCGCCTCTGGCTCACCTCGATGCCCGCAAAGTACTTCCCCGTGCCCGTGCTGCAGTCGTCGGTCAAGATGACCTTCGAGCCGCCCAAGGGACTGCGCGCCAACCTCAAGGGCACCTGGGCCACGGTGACGGACACGCAGTGGGGCGCATGCAGCAAACCGCAGCAGTGGCACAAGCTGCTCTTCGGCGTCGCCTTCTTCCACGCCGTGGTGCAGGAGCGGCGCAAGTTCGGCCCGCTCGGCTGGAACATCCGGTACGAGTTCAACGGCACCGACCTCGAGATGTCGATGGAGACGCTGCGCATGTTCCTCGACGAGCAAGACGAGATCCCGTGGGATGCGCTGCTCTACGTGACGGGCGAGATCAACTACGGCGGCCGCGTCACCGACGACTGGGACCGGCGCAACCTGATGGTGGCGCTCCGCCGCTTCTACTGCCCCGCGGTGCTGGCCGACCGACACTCGTTCGCGCCCGAGGGCTCCGCCGCCGCCGCCACCTACCACTCGATCCCCGACGGCGAGCTGGGCGCCGTGCGCGACTGGGTCGACGCGCTGCCCTACGACGACCCCGTCACCGTCTTCGGGCTGCACCCCAACGCCAAGATCACCTTCGAGCGGCAGGAGACGGACAGGCTGCTCGACACCGTCACCTCGATCCAGCCGCGGCTCGGCGGCGGCGGCGACGGCGTCTCCGAGGAGGACATGGTCGTGGCGCTCGCCGAGAAGCTCAAGGCCGAGGTGCCGGCGCCGCTGCTGCAGGAAGAGGCGGGCGCCGACATCTTCACACTCAACGGAAAGGGCGAGCTCAACTCGCTCCAGATCGTGCTGCTTGCCGAGATGGGTCGGTTCAACGTGCTGCTCCAGCGCGTCTCCTCCTCGCTCGTCGACCTGGGCAAGGCCATCAAGGGCCTCGTCACCATGTCGGCCGACCTCGACGGCATGTACGGCTCCATGCTCAAGAACCAGGTACCCGTGCTCTGGTCCAAGGTCGCCTACCCTTCGCTCAAGCCGCTCTCGTCGTGGATCAAGGACCTGCATGAGCGCGTCGGCTTCATGCGGCGTTGGCTGAGCGAGGGCGTCGCCGGCATCGCCTGCTACTCGCTGCCTGCCTTCTTCTTCCCGCAGGGCTTCATGACAGGCATCCTGCAGATGCACGCGCGGTGCTACGCCATCCCCATCGACTCGCTCAGCTTCTCCTACTCGATCCTCGAGGCGGAGACGGGCGCGGGCTGCGAGGCGCCGCCCGTGGACGGCGTCTACATCGACGGCTTCTACCTCGACGGCGCCCGCTGGGACCGCGAGCGCAGAGTAGTGGCCGACTCGCACCCGACGGTCATGTACGACACGCTGCCCGTGATCCACTTTATTCCGACGCCCAACTTCCATCGCGACAAGGCCGCCTACGAGTGCCCGCTCTACAAAACGGCCGTGCGCGCCGGCGTCCTCTCGACCACGGGGCAGTCGACCAACTTTGTCGTTGCGGTCGACATGCCGACCGACCGGGACCCAGACTACTGGGTCTCGATGGGCACCGCCATGTTGTGTGCGCTCGCCGACTGAGGGAGGTCGGATTGCGCGTCGATTTGGGGATTTTTTGAGGGGTGGGGTCGATAGTGAGTGTGGGGTAGAGCTAGCGTGTGGCATGTGTGTGAGAGCGGGTGGAGTTAGTGGCTATTAGTGGCAGTGCTGATAACGATAGACGAGAGAGACTTGCGGTGGAGCGGCGAGGGGCGCCTGGGGCTGGGGCTGGGACGCGCGCTCCACCGCGCGGGCGCGCGGGTCGCTCATCGTCCTGGCACCTGTGTGCTGTGTGTGGCTGGCACTGGCACGCGGCTTACTTAGTCTAAGTCTACTGACTTAATCTTAATGCTAACGCTAACGCGTTTACTTACTTTTACTTCTATATTTATGTTACTTATACTTAACACTAACACGTTACGGTACTGTACACGGTACCCACGACAGCTCTGCTCTGCTACATCACTCCGCACTTCCTCTTCCTCCCACAGCACTCACCGCGGCTCCGCCAGCTCGCCCCAGGTCATAGGCCATAGGCATACGGCATACGGCAGCGGATCATGCGGCGACTGCAACCACTGACTGCCCAGTCACAGAGTACACGTCAGAGTCAGTCAGTGTCAGTGCCAGTGCGTCAGTGCCAGTGCTGGGGGACCGCGGGACCGCGTCCGCCCGGGCGCGCGAGCAGAAAGAAGGAAGGAGAGTCAGTTCGTGGTTAGCGTTAGAGTTAGAGTCAGAGGCCGCCAGAGCCCCCCACCGCACATCGCACTGGCCCTCTACCTACTACCTACTACCTACGAGACCCTACTTACCTATCGTCGCTATACAGCCTATATCTATACAGAAGAAAACAAAGAGCTGTGCTAACTAAGAGTACACCTACCGTATACAGCAGTACAGCTTGAACGAGCTCCAACGACCAACGACATCTCCTCTTATTTAAGCTTTTGTTTTATAAAAATATAATAAATAGTCAAAGAGGCCGCGCCCTGAGCCCTGTGTGCCCTGCGCGGCAGCTACACTACTTTTTAACCACTATGCGCTATGGGCCACTATGGCGTAAAGCGTAAATTCGCTTTGCTCAGGCACCTGCCTTCTAACTGCTGACTGATAGCTGACTGAGCGCTGAGAGCGAGTTTCTCGACTATTATCTAATAATAAATATTATAGCAATAAATAACTAATAACCTGTAACAGTAAAACAACTAAGAGAGTGTTTTTTTCTTTGTTTCTCTTTCTCTTTTTTTTTCGTTTATATATATATATATATATATGTTTGATATTTTTGTTTTGATTATTGATATAATATAATATAATAATAATCCTGGTGGCACCCTGCTTCAAAAATATTTTAAGATTAGAAGCTGGGTACCCAGCCCTCAGATGCCATAAATTGGAGGAGGCACACCACCCCCCAGAGACTTGAAAGAATACCACCGGGATTTGGTCTCGTCTCCGAAGCCGAGACCGAAATAATTTTTCTGCGGTGAGCTGCACGCGGAGCTCGAGCAGCAGGTTCAAAGGGACGAGGCGGCGCCGGCTCAGCCACCTGCAGCAGCTGGCAGCTGGCGGACCAGCGGCGCGCGCAGCTCCAGCAGCGGTTCGCTG
>Ga0209491_10002877_pt1 | contig 29637 bp, 26 predicted proteins | sample BON02_FD_187213 | JGI IMG/M metagenome (GOLD analysis project Ga0209491, IMG submission 187213) | Freshwater microbial communities from Lake Bonney liftoff mats and glacier meltwater in Antarctica - BON-02 (SPAdes) (version 2) | ecosystem: Environmental > Aquatic > Freshwater > Ice > Glacier...
GGGCATCGCCAAGTGCCAGTGCAGAACCAACCGCAGCCAGCGCAACCACATTGCGGCGGCAAGCCTGGTTTGGCTCAGGCTTACGCAGATCGCTTACGACTGTCAGACAACTGTTTATCAATTGAAATATGGTTTGCTAAGTGATTATTTGCGCACGCAACTGACCCGGCCAACTATTAAATTCGCATGATTTGCGAAAGTCCTATATTACTTGAATTCACCCTTCATAATATCGATAAACCAAATATCCCTCAACTCTAAACGCATTATTTTTTTTCTAAATGACTTATCTAATGTAAGTATTCAATAATTTTCCAACCCAAAACCTATTATACTATGAAAAAACTGTTAATGAATTTTGCTGACTCATTGCTCTCAGGAGAGCAGATGAAAAAAGTGAAGGGCGGGTACTTCAATCCTTATAATCCTAACGATCCTGACGGGAATGGATGTCAATTTGACGGTGAGATACCATGCAGTTGTGAAGGAAGGCTACCATTTTGTGCTTTCCCATCACGATGTGTAGAAGCTTGTAGCTAACTGATCTAATTTGAAACTGTAAGTTGGTTGTGGAATAGCTTACAGTAATACTAATACGAGATAAAATTTTTCATTTTATCTCGTATTAGTGCATTAATATATTATGAATATTTGTAATGGATAAAATATTGAAACTGTTATTTTATTTGATAATTGTATCTAATACTGTTATAGGACAAAAATTTACAGTTGAAGGTATAATTACTGATAGTAAAACTATGGAACCTGTGCCATTTGCAAATATCTATATAGATGGCACAACTTTTAGTGCAATTAGCAATGAGTCTGGAAACTTCAAATTGTTGAATTTTCCTAAATTACCATATAAAGTGATAGTATCAAGGTTAGGATACTATAAAAGTGAGATAGAAATTAATTCTATTTCAGATAAATGGCGTGTTATTAAATTAGAGCCTAAATTGAATGAATTGGATGAAATAGTCGTAAAACCAACTAATAACAATGGATGGAAAAAATATGGGAAGATATTTTTTGAAGAATTTATTGGTACTTCAAAATTTTCCAAAGAATGTAAGATATTGAATCCTGATGTTTTAGAGTTTAACTTTATTGATTCTACCAATCAATTATATGTAAAGTCTAATGAGGAAATAATAATACAAAATAACGCACTAGGATATAAAATAAAATATTTGTTATCTTCTTTTGTTAAAGATTATTCGAAAAAGTTTACTTACTTTGAGGGTTCTACTTTATTTCAAGATTTGTCTCTTGAAGAAGATAACAAAAAATTTATTGATTTGTGGAAGATAAATAGACAAAAAAGCTTCAATGGTTCATTACATCATTTTTTTAAATGTCTATTTCAAGGTACTATTACAGAATCAGGGTTTAGAGTTGAACATTATAATGAAATTGGAATGGGAGAATATTTTAATAGAATATTTGTTTTTAGAGATACAATTACCTTTGATAAGGATAATATGTTATACGATTTAATTAATTCAAAAATATCTATAAGTTCAGATAAATATGTGGTAAGGAAAATTAAGTCTTTACAACCTATTTTGCATAATTGGAGAGCGGTGATGAATAGAAATGAATCACTGGATTTTACTATACCATTTACTGCGATAGATAAGAGTTTAAAAATAATAGTACGCAAGCATGACAATATGTCGAACCTTTTTATTTATTATTTAGAAGACAAGGATGTAATTAAAAAAAATAATATTTATTTGATACCTGATACTAGTTTTCAAATCGGAAATACTTTAAAGATATCAAATTCTGAGATGTATAAGAATTTATTCTTTAAAGGTTATTTAGAGATTTCGTATATGTATGAAGAAGAAGAGAGAGAATATTTATATTATATGCGTTCATCATCCCGAAAAAGTGATTATCAAGTTTCACGAATATCTATAAATGGTCATCTGCCTGTTAAATTTTATTCAAATGGTTATTATGAGCCAGTCGATAGGTTGAATACAGAAAAATATTGGAGTTATGAAAAAATTGATAAGTTACTACCTATTGATTATATCGACTCTCAGTAATAACGTGCTAGTAATCAAACACATGATAACAGCATGTGAGAAGACACCTGAAGAAAAAGCAGTTAGGTAACACATCGGTATTTAACTAACTAGGTTAAGATATAATTATTTCAAGAGTTTACTATAAGGTCATTTTTGACTTGTTCAAGTCCGCAAGGCCAGTTCCCTCTCCACCGCCCGCCTCTTCCCTTTCACTCTAAACGGAAAACTTATTAGGAACCTGATAAAAATTATCAGCAATCTAATAAAAATTATAAGGAATCTGATAGGAATCGCCGCGACCGGGAGTGACATTTGAGTTATCAACACAACTCCTAAGCTCCCATGCCCAAAGAAACAGTACTCTTCCTGCCGGCCTCCATCCGCAGCCACGTGCTGCCCTCGCTGTATATAGCGGGACTGCTAGCCGAAGAGTACGAGGTGGTGTACGCCGTGACGAGCGACATCCTGGCCGAGCTCGTGACCGCCAACGGCTACCGGGCCGTGCGCAACACCGGCTATCGCGTAGGCTACCACATGGAGGGCCGCTACCTCGCCGACCAAAAGCAGACGCCCACCTATCGGCGGTTGCGGCAAGCCTACCGCACCGATGAACTGTACCACGCTCGCCAAAAGGAACTTTACGCCCTCGTGGACGAGCTGCGGCCCGTGGCGGTTTTCATCGATTTGTTTGTCTGCACGGATTTTTGGGTATTGAACCCCCGACGCCACGAGTTCAAGTTACTGTTCTTCAACCCCATGCCCTCTACCTACCGCGTGCCGGGCTACCCCGGCGTATCGGAGGGCTACTGGAACAGGGCCGAAGAGGTACCACCCGCTCCCTCTCAGAAAAAAACCAATTCCCTCAAATGGACCCAATGGTTGCGGCACCCCAAAGCCGCCCTCATGCAGCATACCATCCAACGCCACCGGCAGCGCATACAGGAGTTGGGGCAGGCCCTGCCCGACTATCCCTTGGCCGACGACGCCACGGTGACGCAAGTGATTGCTCTTGTGCCCGAGTTGTTGCTGGCCCAGCTGGAATTTGAACTATCGCCCGAAGTACGCAAGCCCAACCAGCACTATCTGGGCCTGTGCCAGGTGGAAAACCGGCACGATACCGAGCTGGATGCCGCCTTTGCGGGGGAATGGCCGGAACTTTTGGCTAGCCGCCTGCCCGGTGAAAAGTGGGTCTATTGCAGCTTTGGTACCTTCCACGAAGGGGCCGACGCCACCCTGCTCCGCTTCGTGACGAATCTGCTCGACGTAGTACGGGAGTGGCCCGGCATGCGGCTGATCTGCTCGGTGAACAGGTACCTAATCGAAACCCTCCGCGCCCGTGACCTCATCCCGGCTAACTCCCACTTTTTCACGCGCGTACAGCAGCTACGGGTACTGGCCGAGGCCGACCTCTTCATTACCCACGGCGGCTTTGGCTCCATCAAGGAAAGCATCTACTATGGCGTACCGATGCTTGTGTATCCCCTCGACCCTAAGTACGACCAAATAGGCAATGCCCTTAAAGTGGAGCATCACGGGCTGGGACTGCGGGGGCTGTTTGCCCACGAGCGGGTGGAGGAGTTGGGGCGGAAGGTGCGGGTACTGCTGGAGGAGGAGAGCTACCGCCTGCGCGTGCAGCAATGGCGCAAAACCCTGCTACTTTGCTACCCGCCGGAGGGGCTGCGGGAAGCCTTGCGGGCACAGATAACCCCTCAACGGGCCGAAAGGCTGTTGGTTTAAGCCGGATTTTGCAAAATCACATACATCTATTTTTTCAACTTTAAACAAAACAAGATTATGAACAGATTAGCGAGTTTTAGTGAGTTTGCTCTAACAAGAGAAGAATTAAAAAAAATACAAGGAGCATGGTACTACGGGTTTAGTTGTACATGCGGGAATAGTGGATTTACGGGGCAGGGTGATAAGAGTGATTATAAGTTTTATGTAAGCCAAAATTGCAGTAGTAGTGATCCTGTTTCTTGTAGATTTCAGGAACTTTAATTAGGTAGTTTAATTACATAGTAGTGGGAGTTCCTACTACTATGTAATAGTTGACAAGTTTACATTTTTTTATCTCTGTAATATTCCATTTTAGATGATATATGGCAACTATTATTATTTCAATTTTTCTTTATAGAAAGATTCCATGTAAAAAATTGATTTTCATAAATTTAAAAAGCATAGTTAATATAACAAAATCAGTTATATTAACTATGCTTTTTAATCTTTTATTTATTACATTTGGTATTTGTCAAAATTTTATTATTTCTGGAAAATTTACTGATTCAGGTTCTTCTAAAAGCTTGAATCTTTATAAATATAATAGCTTTTTTGATTCAAAATTTATAGCAAATATTCCAATAAAAGGGGATAGTTTTTTCTATTATAACTCTAATATAAAGGAAGTTGATGCTTTTTATATTGAAGATTCTCAGGATAAAAGTAAAGCATATTGGTTTTTTTGGGAAGGAGTAAATGAGTTCACAATAAATGGGAATGATTTTACCAAAACCAGAATTAAATCTTCTCCACTTACAGACGAGCGAGACAGGTACGAGAAAGAAGTTTTTGAAAAATTTCATTCACAAATTAAAAATATTGATGAACAATTATTTTTATTAAAAAAAGATTTCAATAAAAATAAAGTTAAAATAGATGAGTTAGTAAAGAATAAATCATTAAAGTGGGATCAAGGTAAAAAAGAGCAAGCTGAATTTGAAAAAAACTATATTCTTGAAAATCGCAATTCATTATTTAGTTTATTTTTATTAACTAGATTAGGAATAGAGGTAGTTGATGAAGAATCTTTACAACTATTCAATAATCTCAATGAAAAGATAAAGCTCCATAGTCGTGGACTAATATTTAGAAAATAACCCTGTTATAAATATATCAAACTCTAAAAAAGAAACTATAAGAACGCAAGTATGCATCGTATTTTATTAGGTTATCAATAAGTGATTTTAGATTAATTACATACTAAGATACTAATGAAAATAACATCATGAGAAAAGATTTTAGTCTTCAATATTGCCTAGGATATTTCTTTTATCTAGGTTAAATTAAATATCTAAATTTGTGAAAAAAAATCATGGCCTCTCTCGTACTTTCTCTTACCTTTTCTACCATTGGCAAAGCCCAAGAGATTGCCCCTGTTTTGTGGAGCCATGCTATTGAAAAACAGGCAGGCAATGATACGATTACCCTTCGCATCGACGCTGCTATCGCTGCCAATTGGTATCTCTACGCCGAAGAAGAGGACAAGGATGGATTGAGTGTTGGGCTAATCCTTAAAACATTGCGTGCTGAAAATTGCCGGGCAGTCGGTTCGCCTCAATTTACTAGGACCCAATCACACTATGTCCAAGGGCTCGATAAAGCCTATACGGTCATGCAGGAGCGGGGTAGCATCCGTCAGCGGTTTGTTCGAACCAGGCCTTCGGGTGCTATGGAAATAAGTATTGAGTATTCGTCTTTAAGTGAGGATCAGTTCAATCAAGAGGGGACGGTGGTAATAAAATCAGAAATAATAAAAGTTCAATTTTAAACAAACTGTTCGACGACTTAAAAGAAAATGATCCCATGACACCCATCAACGCCGAAAAAAACGCCCTCGACGCCACCAAAGCCCTGTTGGATTTCAGTAAGGTGCGCGCCACCAAACTGGGGTTGAAGGAAGCCTTGGGGCAGCACCCGGACTTCCCCAGCATGAACGCCCTGAGCGATGTGCTCAACGATTGGCAGGTACCCAACCTGGCCGCCCGCCTTACCCCCGACCGCTTGCACGAAATTCCGTTGCCCGCTTTGACTTACCTCACTGTGGACGGCGGGATATTTGCCCCGCTGCGTAGCGTGAATGGAAGCGTGGAGTGGCTGCACACCCAACGAGGCTGGCAGCGTGACAGCCTGCGCGATTTTGCTCACAAGTGGAGCGGCGTGGCCCTGCTCATTGAACCCAACGAGCAATCCGGCGAGCGCGAGTATGCTCAGAACCGCCGCCGGGCGCTGCTGAAGTCCCTTCGCCTTCCGTTCCTATTGGGTGGGCTAATCATTGTGTTGGCCTTGCTGGCTCAGTGGGCAAAGTACCCCCTGACCGGACACGCGCTGTACTTTCTGCCGGGCTTGCTGAAACTGATGGGCACCGTAGTAAGCGCCCTACTGGTGTGGTACAGCCTCGATACGAATAATGCCTTTTTGCAGAAGGTCTGCCAACTTAACGGCCGTACCAACTGCCAGAATATCCTCTCCTCCTCGGCAGCCAAGCTTATCGACTGGCTCAGTTGGGCCGAGGTAGGGCTAATTTATTTTGCGGGTGGTTTACTGTTATTGGGGGTAGGGCTGCTGACGGGCGATGCCGCCTATCTGCAAAGCCTGTACCTGCTCACCGTGCTGGCTTTGCCCTATACCCTGTGGTCGGTGTACTATCAGGCGCGGGTGGCCCGCGAATGGTGCGTGCTGTGCCTGAGTGTGCAGGGGCTTCTTTGGGTGGAGTTTCTGGCTGGCTACCTGTTCCACGGCTGGCCCACGCTGACCCCGCTTGTTACCATGAACGCCGACCGGTTTTCTGTTTTCTTCCTCTGCTTTCTGGTAGTACCCCTGCTCTGGGCCTGGGTAAGGCCCGCCCTGCAAAAGGCCACGCGCTACCAGCCCCTGCTGCGGGAGTTTCAGAAATTGAAGTACGACCCCCACTACCTGAACGTCTTACTGGCCAACCCCCGCGTACTGCCTCCACTTTTCCAGGGGATGCAGACCATCAGCCTGGGCAACCCTACGGCCGAGAATACTCTCATCATGGTGATCAGCTTAAGTTGTGCCGCCTGCCGCCGTAACCACCGGGCGCTGGAAAAGGTGCTGGAAAATTATACCAACCTGCACGTGCAGATGGTGCTGGCAGCCTCGCTCCACGCAGAGGATACCGCAGGACAGGTGGCTCGACGGCTGTTGGCACTGCCCGCCGGGGAGAGACCAGAGGCCCTCAGCGACTGGTTTGCCCTGGGAGAGGCCCGCTTTGCGCAGTGGAGCCTGGCCTACCCGCCCACGGAAACCAACGAAGAAAGCGCCCGGCAGTTGGGTTTGCACCTGCGATGGATGGAGCTGGCCGGTGTAATGCAAGCCCCCACTTCGTTTCTAAATGCGGTGGAGCTACCCCGCTTTTTCCTCCCGCACGAGCTACCCCGGCTCTGTGCCTCCTTTACCAACCTTGGAATTGGCCAATTCAGATAGATTTATTTTCTAAACCATTTAAACAAAAACAAGATTATGAACAGATTAGCGAGTTTTAGTGAGTTTGCTCTTTCGAAAGAGGAATTGAAAAAGGTACATGGAGGATATTGGTCTGCCTCATGCACCTGCGCTAATGGCAATAGTTGGTCTGGTAGTGGACAAACATCAAAAGATTTAGATTTTTTTAATGGGTATTATTGTCAAGGTTCGGAACACGAATGTGATATGCAATGGACCTGATGGCCAAGTACACAGAGGGGCTTCCCCTCTGTGTACTTGGCTTATTGTTATGAAGTGGCATAAAATTAAGTATTGAATAATAATTTATTTGGGATTTGATAATTTTTCCTAAATAAACTTTTTTATAATGTACTATTAACTATGAATATTCTTTTAAATTTGTGTATCTTTTAAATATTCTATTTTTAAATAAGTAAACCCAACAATAATTATCTGATATAAAAATTATTAAAAACTATATATATTCAATTGTAAATTGGTATGTCTTCTATTCCATAAAACTAATCAGTGGAAACTATAAAATTTTTTGTATGTTATGCACAAACTAGTAAAAATCAAAAATTTTATTTTAATATTCTATTTATTTAATAGTCTATTTACTTGTGCTCAAACATTTAAATTAAGTGGGGAAATTTCAAATAATTCAAAGGGTATAAAAATTTTATCGTTATATAAAAAACACAATAGCTATTATAAGGAATTTATCTACAATATACCTGTTGTAGATAATAAATTCATATATATAAATAACAATATTTTCGAGATAGATGTATATGTAATTCATAATTCATATAATAACCAATTTATACAATTTATATGGGATGAAGATACTAAGATAATTATAGATTCAATATCAAGTTTTTATAAAGCAAAAATAATAAACTCCCCATTGGATAATGAATTTACAGAATTTGATAGTATAATGCAAGATTCTCTATTTAAACCTATACGAGAATTAGATAGGTTGATTACTATGAAAAAAAAAGATTGCCCAGATGGATGTGATAGTCTTAGTATTTTGTTAAACTTACGTGAGAATGCGGAGAAATTTACAAGAAAAAATATCATTCCATTTAGGTTAAATTATGTTAAAAAACATCCAAATTCTTTTGTTAGCTTGTTCCTATTAACATTAATGGGCACAGAGAACCAAAATCAAGAATATCGAGAACACTTTAAATTACTAGATTCTATATTAAAAAAACATAGTAGAGCATCGATTTATACGGATTAATTATATTTAAAGCCACAAAAACGGTAGAATGACACCCATCAACGCCGAAAAAAACGCCCTCGACGCCACCAAGGCCTTACTGGATTTCAGTAAGGTGCGCGCCACCAAACTGGGGTTAAAGGAAGCCCTGGAGCAGCATCCGGATTTCCCCAGCATGAACGCCCTGAGCGACGTGCTCAACGATTGGCAGGTACCCAACCTGGCCGCCCGCCTTTCCCCCGACCGCTTGCACGAAATTCCGTTGCCCGCCCTGACATACCTCAGTGTGGACGGCGGGATATTTGCCCCGCTGCGTAGCGTCAATGGGAGTGTGGAGTGGCTGCATACCCAACGCGGCTGGCAGCGTGACAGCCTCCGCGATTTTGCCCATAAGTGGAGTGGCGTCGCCCTGCTCATTGAACCCAACGAGCAGTCGGGCGAAAAGGAGTATACCCAAAATCGCCGCCACGAAACAATAAGGGTACTGCGGGGGATCTTCATGGTAAGTACAATACTAGCTGTACTTGGACTTCTGGTTTCAAGTTTTTTACAAATATTTTCTTGGGTTGAATACTCCGTCTATTACCTGACTGGACTTTTCAAACTAGCTGGAACTATCCTGAGTGGAATGTTGGTATGGTATAGCCTGGATAATCAAAATGAATTTTTACGAAGAGTTTGTCAAATTAATGACCGTACGAACTGCCAGAATATATTGAGCTCAAAAGCGGCCAAACTTACCACTTGGCTTAGTTGGGCCGAAGTGGGCCTGTTTTATTTTGCCGGAGGATTGCTGACTTTGGTTGCCGGACTATGGAGGGGTAGTAGCGAGCTTTTGGTCTCCTTGGGTGGAAGCCTATACTTATTAACTGTTTTTGCTTTGCCTTATACCCTATGGTCATTGTATCATCAATGGCGAGTTGCACGGCAATGGTGTGTCCTTTGTCTTTTGGTGCAGGCTTTACTTTGGATGGAGTTTTTGGTGGCTTATCAAAATTTTGGTTTTCCAATTCAAGCTGGGAGCTGGTTAGCCACAGTTAGTGTTTGGAAAACAGGAGTAGTTAGCTTTGTAATGATACCTATTCTTTGGCATTGGATAAGACCACAGTTAAGAAAAGCGGTGTCCTATCAGCCACTTTCCAGAGAATTTCAAAAATTAAAATTCGATAAAAACTATGTAGAATATTTGTTCAGTAATAGTTCAGCAATGATACCTATTTTGAGCGACATGAAAACAATCATACTAGGCAATAAATACGCTCCGAATACTCTTACAGTTGTAACTAATCCTATGTGCGGTCCGTGTATTCGAATGCATTCACAACTTGAAAAGTTGGTGTCCCAAACCTCCGAAATTAACATTCAATTTATTTTTTCAGCAGCTGGCGAAGGTAAAATAATAGCTGATACTCTGCTGAAAATTCCTGATGAATATGTTGCAGAAGCTATGGATGATTGGTATATCAATAGAACTCGTAGCGCGAAGCAATGGTGTGAGTTTTGGACAGAAAAGGTGCCACTTCAACAAATCGATATTGAATTATTGTCATTTCATCAGCGATGGTGTGAATTAGAGTCAATATCAGCCACACCAACACTATATTTGAGTGGATACTTACTTCCAAATATTTATGCTTTAAAAGATATACCAGAACTGATCCGTATAATATCTCTGGATACTAAGATAAAAATGTAGTTTTTTGTTTTTATTGTATCTATTAATTAAACTTTATTTATTATGAAAATTTTAGATTTTAGTGATTTTGCTTTGACAAGAACAGAAATGAAAAAGATTAATGGAAAATTCGGTGCGAGATGCAAAACAGGTGATTGTACGCTCGTAGTTTGGGATTCCAATACTAATCAGTGGGTCAATTACTATGGTAGTTGTAGCAGTAATGTCGGACCGATTAATCCTGAAAATCAGGATTGTTATTGTTCAACAACTCATCATCACGGCTCCGCAACCTTAAAAGGAGGCGTGCAAAGTGCTTGCTATGCATAGTATACAATGAGTAACTTGTGCTTACTCGATAGCAGCAATATCAAATCTTGAAATTTACCTCTCGAATATCCTAAGAGAGGTAAATTTTCTGTTATGCCGAAGTATATCGAACACGTTATAATTTAAAACCACTATTCTATCAATGATAAATCATATAACAAAATTTACTAATTTAGAAAGATTTTTTTTCTTACTAAGTATAGTATTTTCGATATATTCTTGTGAAATCCATAAAAATACAATAACTATTATTGGGAATATAGAAAACCTTCCAGAGGGAAAGCTGTACCTGTGCAAGCAGGGAAAAGAAATAGATTCAACCCATACCGTGAATGGAAAATTTGTATTTGAACTGGACGAAGAAAATAACTCTGAGCCTGATTATATACAATTTGTCCATATTACAAATGAAGATAGTACTAGAAGAGTTTTCATATTTAATTCAAAAGCTAAATATAAATCTAAACCTCTCAGTGTTGACAGAATTATGCTAGAAGAAAATTTAACTGAGTTAGTTGGAAGAATTGAAGATTCAGATTACGGACCTAAGCAAAAATCATCACAGTTTATAGGAAGAAAAGAGTTGGGAATCCAATCAAAAATTTTCTTAGAAGACACTATTATGTTTCCAACCCCTTATACAAAAGAACATCTTACTAGGATGTTAAATAACTATCCTTACTCCTATCATATACTATTTGAGTTTAAAAAACTCGTCCCCTCTATGAGCAATAAGGAAGCCTTTTCATTTCTTGAAAGATTTGATGATAATCTTAGAAATGGATACACAGGAAGGCAAATTGAGGCCTACATTAAGTCAAGAAAAGAAAAGAAAATGATTGAGACTTCATTGCCAGATATAGATGACATTTTAAGAAAAATATTAATACCATCGAAACAAATACATTTAGTTGTTTTATGGGCTTCATGGTGTGGGCCTTGCCGTAGAGAAATACCTGATCTAAAAAAAATATATCAACAATTTAAAAATCAGAATTCGTTTGATATGGTTTCTATTTCTTTGGATGAAGAGCAGAAAAATTGGAAGCAAGCCCTTGAATACGAAAAAATGCCATGGCGACAGTTGATCATGAGCAAAGAAGTTAATATGTATTCCAAAGAGCTATTTAGTTTTGATGGAAGCATACCAACAACTTTACTGGTGGATGGAAATGGGAAAATTATTGAAAAATATGTAGGGTATAATAAAGAGAGTGAAAAAGAAATAATAGAGTTGGTAGAGTCATATATAAGATTAAAATGATTGTTTCTGTTTGTATGGAATTTACAATTAAATATAATATTATCACGTGGTATAGCTACATTAAAATAAGAAAAATAAATTATTTTAATACAATAAAATATAAAAGAGAAGCAAAAAAACATAGTACCTGTATTAGTAAAATATCATTCTCAGAAAACGCCATTAAAAGCAAATCTATTATATTGTTTTCAATCATTCGCAATGAATCGCTAAGATTGCCTCATTTTTTTAGCTTTTATGAAAAAATGGGTGTGGAGCACTTCGTTCTTATCGACAATAATTCAACCGATGATTCTGTTCAGATAGCTCTGCAACATAAGAATGTCAACGTATTCAAGTCAACCGGAAATTATAAAGACCACTGGTACTGGATGGATTATCTCCTACATAAGTACGGCAGAAATCTCTGGTGCCTGGTGGTGGATATTGATGAGCTATTCAGCTTTCCCCACGCCGACACTCTTTCGATACGAGATCTGTGCAACTTTCTGGATCAGAATAAGCAGACGGCTATCCGATCCTTTTTACTGGATATGTATTCTGGCGGGCAAGTTGAAAATGCTGGCTATCAGCCGGGTAATAACCCTTTGGAGGTAGTAGACCATTTTGATCCAGAATTCATAGAAATGGAGTTCATGTTCCCAGATTATCTGCGATTCAAGCCATACGCTTTTCCTATTTTCTCGGGTGGCATGCGGGATCGGGTATTTGGGAAAAGCAGTCCGCCTTCCATACTTTCCAAGGTATCGTTATTTAAAAACGTGAAGGGCACCTACCTGTCGCAGGGTATGCACGCCATCAATGGGGCTGTGCTGAGTGATGTACAAGGGGTGGTATTCCATACCAAGTTTTTATCCGATTTTATTCCGGAAGTCGAGGAGGAGTGCAAGCGAGAGCAGCATTACGGCAATGCTTTTTACTACAAGCAGTTTCAGAAAATAGTGAGGGAGCGGCCTTCTCTTTCCTTCTTCCATGCTGGCTCGGCAAAGTACCGCGATCATCAGCAATTGGTAGAGTTAGGCTTGATGAAAACCAGCCCGGCCTTTGAAGAATATGTCCAACAAGTATCCGGTCTTGCCGTATGAAAAAATTTCCCCACTACCGCCAACTCGAACAAATGGACTGCGGCCCCACCTGCCTGCGCATGGTGGCCAAACACTACGGGCGGCATTACTCCGCGCAGACGATGCGGGAGCGGGCACAGATTGGCAAGGACGGGGTGAGTATGCTGGGCATTGCCGAGGCTGCCGAGGCGGTTGGCTTCAAGACCGTGGGCGTGCGGGTCACGCTGGATAAGCTGGTAGAGGATGCCCCCCTTCCGTGCATCCTGCACTGGGGGCAAAACCACTTCGTGGTGCTGCATAAGGTCACCAAGGGCTCGGTCAGCCGGCGGCTGTTGCAGGGCATCATGGGTGGCCGCAGCAGTGGTACGGGCATCCTGCCCGTCTATGGCAATCAAGCCACATACAACCCACAACCCAATCACTTTCCAGATAGTCACTCCTCAGAACCGCACCCACCCCGCACCGCCCCCACCTCCAGCACCGCCCTCTTCCACATCGCCGACCCGGCCAGCACGCTGGTCACCTACACGGCCGAAGAATTTGAGCGGCGATGGCTGTCGGGCGAGCACGAGGGCGAGAAAAAAGGCCTGGCTCTCCTGCTGGAACCCGGCACGGGCTTCTACGAGGAGGAGGGCGAAAAAGTGGAGGGCCTGCGGCTGGGTCAACTGCTGGGCTACCTTCTGCGCTACCGGTCGCTGATGGTGCAGCTCGGGCTGGGCATGCTAGCCGCGAGCGGCCTGAGCCTGCTGCTGCCCTTCCTGACGCAGGCCGTGGTGGACGTAGGCATCGGCACCCAAAACCTCTCTTTCGTGTACCTGGTGCTCGTGGCCCAACTGGTGCTCACGCTGAGTAGCTCGGCGGTGGGCTTCCTGCAAGGGTGGATATTGTTACATATAAGCGTTAGATTGAACCTCACCATCCTGTCGGAGTTTCTGGCCAAGCTCATGCGCTTGCCGCTATCGTTTTTCGACGTCAAGCAATTTGGCGATATCATGCAGCGCATCGGCGATCATCATAGAATAGAATCATTTCTGACGGGCCAAACCCTGAGCGTGGCCTTCTCGCTGTTCAACCTGCTGATGTTCGGCTTCGTGCTGGCCTACTACCACCTGTCCATCTTTCTGGTGGCGGTGGGGGCCTCGCTGGTCTACGCCGGGTGGGTGGTGGGTTTCCTGCGGAAACGGCGCAAGCTGGATACCAAACGCTTCGACGTGTCGAGCCGCAACCAAAGTCAGCTCGTGCAGCTCATACAGGGCATGCAGGACATCAAGCTGGCCGGGGCCGAAACCGGCAAGCGCTGGGAGTGGGAGCGCACGCAGGCGCGGCTCTTCCGCTGGAGCGTGCAGAGCCTGTCGCTGTCGCAGTTTCAGCAGGCCGGGGCGGTGCTCATTAATCAGGGCAAGAACATCTTCATCACCTTCCTGGCCGCCAAGGCCGTCATTGCGGGCGAGCTCACGCTGGGCGGCATGGTGTCGGTGCAGTACATCCTGGGGCAATTCAACGCCCCCATCGAGCAGCTGATCGGCTTTATGCAGTCGTGGCAGGATGCCCAAATCAGCCTCGAACGCCTCAACGAGGTACACGGCCTGGCCGACGAAGAACCCGCCCATCTGCCCCTGCGGCAGGAGTGGGACCGGGCGCAGGACATCCGCATCGAAAACCTCAGCTATACCTACCCCGGCGCGGGCAACGAGCCCGTGCTGCGCGACATCAGCCTGACGATCCCGCACGGCAAGACGACAGCCATCGTGGGCACGAGTGGCAGCGGCAAGACCACGCTTCTGAAGCTGCTGCTCAGGTTTTATGCGCCGCAGAAGGGTGGGATTTACCTCTCCGTACCGACGGACCGCTCCCCCGCCTCCGGAACGCCGGACCGCTCTCCTGTCAGGAGAGGAGGAGCTCTTGATAGAAATGGGAGAGCATATAAAATGAGAGCAAGAGAGGATGACCAGGGCCTAGAGTCATCATTGAATGGAGTTGGGATGGAGCTTCCGGCGGGTATCATATCTGCCGGTGGCGGGGGACTGAATCTGGAGCGGATTTCGCATGGGGCGTGGCGGCAGCAGTGCGGGGTGGTGATGCAGGAGGGCTTTTTGTTTTCGGACACCATCGCCCGCAATATTGCCGTCAGCGATGAGGTGATTGACCAGGACCGGCTCTACCGCGCCGCCCATACGGCCAACATCCACGCGTTCATTGAATCGCTGCCGATGGGGTACCATACCAAGATCGGAGCCGAGGGCAACGGCATCAGTCAGGGGCAGAAGCAGCGCATCCTCATCGCCCGCTCGGTGTACAAGGACCCGCAACTATTACTATTTGATGAAGCCACCAATGCCCTCGACGCCAACAACGAGGCGGTGATTCTGCAAAATCTGGAAGAATTCTTTGAGGGCCGCACGGTGGTGGTGGTAGCCCACCGGCTGAGTACGGTCAGGAACGCCCATCAGATCCTGGTGATGGAGAAGGGCGAGATCGTGGAACGCGGCACCCACGCCGAACTAGTAGCCCGGCAGGGCAAGTACTTCGAGCTGGTAAGTAATCAGTTGGAGCTGGCTGTTAGCTGATTAGCTATTAGCCGTTAGCTATTAGCTGGTCAGTTGTTAGTTGTATTTAGTGCTTCAATATAATCCACAGGAGGAAGTTCTTGGACCACTTTGTCCAACACTAAGTACTCACAAACTAGCTAATGGCTAATTAGCTAACAAGCTATCAACTATCAACTTAATTTCTGAATATAGGTATTCATCATTTTACGGATCTCGATTAGTTCGTTGGAAAGTGGATTGTATTCTTCCTGGGTGATGTATTCCAGGTCGCGGGAAAGAATAAGTTGATATTCCAGTTCGGAAGATGACCCCATTGCGATGACGAGAAAGCGAACAAAGTCAGGATTAGTACCCCTACCGCATCCTTCGGCGATGTTGGTGGGTATGGAACTGGCTGAACGACGCATCTGAGAGGTAAGTCCGTATTGCTCCTCTTTGGGATAAAGTTTGGTGGTTTTGTAAATCCTCAGCGTCAGCAGATGGCTCCGTTGCCAAATCTGTAAATCCTGAAATTTTCTCATGTTTCTTTTTAGTTTATTAGCCGTTAGCTTTTAGCCATTAGCCTCTTAGTTATATATAAATATTTGATATATAGTTCATTGCCAAAAATTTCAACTAACGCAAGGTGAAATCCAACGCCAAATCTAAGTCCAAATAACTAATAAGCTAACAGCTAATGGCTAATAGCTCACCAGCTAAATTCTAATAACCAATGACAAACAAGCTAACGGCTAATAGCTATCAGCTAACGGCTAACCAGCTATCAGCTAAATTCAACGAACTTCACAGCGACGAAGTCCATGAGATCATCAACCGGCCGCCGCCGGGACTGGTGCGCTGGGGCATGATGCTGTTTCTGGGGCTGCTGCTATTATTGGGGCTGGGTAGTTGGCTGGTTCACTACCCCGATGTGGTGGCTACCTCCTTTACCCTCACGGCTACCAATGCCCCGCGTATGGTGGTGGCCCGGACCGAGGGGCGGCTGGCTCGGCTGCTGGTGCAAGACGGACAGACCGTAACGGCCGGACAGGTGTTGGCCTACTCGGAGAGTACCGCCGATCCTGAACAGGTACTCCGCCTGAATAGGTCGCTCAATGACCTTCGGGTAGCCTTGGATCAGAACGACTGGGCTATGATCCGGCGATTCTCGATCCAATCGTATGGTCAGCTGGGCGAATTGCAAAACGATTTTCAGACCTTCTACCAGAAACTTACCCAGCTCAAAACCTATCTGAGCGGTGGCTTTTATTTACAGAAACGAACCTTGCTGCTAAAAGACCACGACGACCTGCGCGCCATGGAGCAAACCCTCACCGAACAGCTCGACCTGCAGCACCGGGACTTCGCTTTGGCTCAGGATGAATTTACGATGCACGAAAAGCTTTACAAAGATAAGGTCATTGCCCTGCTCGACTATCAGCGCGAGAAGGTAAAACTGCTGAACCGTGAGATGCCCCTCAAACAATTGGCCTCCGCCCTGATCCAAAACCGGAGTTCGCAGACAGCCAAGCAAAAGGAACTACTTGAACTGGACAATGCCATTGCGGAGCAAAGGGGTAGCTTTATGCAGGCGCTTCAGACGCTCCGTAGCAGCACCGAAGTGTGGCAGCAACGGTACGTTCTACTTGCTCCGGTAGCGGGGAAAGTATCATTCTCGTCGCCCTGGCAGGAGCAGCAGAGCATGAGCGCGGGCCAGGAACTGCTCACCGTTGAGCCGGAGGGAGGTACCTTGCAGGGATTGGTAAAAGTACCGCAGGCCAACCTGGGAAAGCTGCGTGAGGGGCAGTCAGTGCTTGTGAAGCTGGATGCCTACCCCTACCGGGAGTTCGGCATGGTGGAGGGTACGCTGTCACAGCTGTCGCTTACGCCCGGCCGGGATAGTGCCTACTGGGGTTACGTGGAGTTACCGCTGGGGCTACGTACCCGCTACGGCCGGGAGTTGGCCTACCGTAATGGCATGAAGGGTACCGCCGAAATCATCACCGCCGACCGGCGGCTGGCGGAAAGATTGGTGGAGGTAGTGAAGGTGCAGCATTAGCCCAGAAAGGTCTTCGAGCCACATTCGGCTGGATCGTATTGGACTATTCGCTACGTTGAGAAAACTAGCTCAATTTCCTGGCATTACTTTACTTCCTCTATCCCCAACTCCTCTTCCATTCGCTGGGAGTAGAAAAAATTGCCTGCTTTGTCATACCCCCGCGCGAAGGAGGCTTTCCTGTCTCCGGGAAAGTGCCATTTTTTATAGCAAATCCTCAAATTGAAAGCCCCGCCGGGTAATTTTCCGTTTTTCTTCCTTTATTTACATAATTACCAACCAAACTACTATTCCTCATGTCTAAGTACGTAGCCGCCATTGATCAGGGTACCACTAGTACCCGTTGTATACTATTTGACCGTCAGGGAAATATCATATCCGTGGGCCAGAAAGAACACGAGCAGATTTACCCCAAACCCGGCTGGGTAGAGCACAATCCTGACGAAATCTGGAAAAACACCTTGGAGGTAATTGCCATGGCGAGGATTAGAGTATCGGCCACGGCCGGAGATATTGCCGCCGTTGGTATCACAAATCAGCGCGAAACAACCGTAGTCTGGAACCGGAAAACCGGAAAACCCTACTACAACGCCTTGGTATGGCAAGATACCCGCACGGGTGCGCTGGTAGCCCAGTACGAAAAAGAAGGCGGTATAGACCGTTTCCGTAGTATCACGGGGCTACCCTTGGCTACCTATTTTAGCGGAATGAAGCTGCGGTGGTTATTGGATAACGTAGAAGGCCTAAGGGCTGATGCCGAAAATGGAGAGGCGCTCTTTGGGAATATGGATACCTTCTTAATCTGGCACCTGACGGGTGGTACCAAGGGAGGTATACACGTGACCGACGTGACCAACGCCAGCCGTACGCAGCTCATGAACCTGAAAACGTTGGAGTGGGACGACAGTATACTGGAAGCCTTGCAGATACCCCGACAAATGTTACCGGCGATCAAGAGTAGCAGCGAGGTCTATGGCCACGTTAACTCCGATGTATTACCGGGAGTGCCCATTGCGGGTGATCTGGGCGATCAACACGCGGCCCTCGTAGGGCAGGCATGCTTTGAGCCTGGCATGGCCAAGAATACCTACGGCACCGGATGTTTTCTAGTCATGAATACCGGAAACGAACTCCGAATCTCTGAAAAAGGGCTGCTTACTACCATTGCTTATAAGTTTGGCGACCAACCCGTACAGTACGCGTTGGAAGGCAGTGTTGCCATTGCTGGTGCCTTAGTACAGTGGGTTAGGGATAATCTGGGATTGATCGAAAAGAGCAGTGATATCGAAGCGCTAGCCCAAACCGTCAAAGACAACGGGGGAGCTTACTTCGTGCCAGCTTTCTCGGGCTTATATGCGCCCTACTGGCGAAATGATGCCCGTGGGATCATTGCTGGCCTTACCGGCTACGTAAATAAAGGGCATATTGCCCGGGCGGTGCTGGAAGCTACCGCTTACCAAACTACGGATGTGGTGAATGCCATGGAAGAAGATTCAGGAATAAAATTGGCTACGCTACGGGTAGATGGAGGAATGGTGACTAATCAGATGCTGATGCAGTTTCAGTCGGATATGCTGGGAACTTCCGTGATAGCTCCGGCCGTAGCCGAAACTACTGCGTTGGGCGCTGCTTATGCCGCTGGACTAGCCGTTGGGTACTGGAAAGATCTTGAAGATCTCCGTAAAAACTGGTCGGTGGCTCATACCTGGGAGCCAAAAATGGAAGAAGCACAGCGGGCAGAACTCTATAAAGGCTGGCAGAAAGCCATTACAAAATCCTTCGGTTGGGAAGAATAGCACTTGAAGAAGGTATTATAGTACTAAGGCCGTTGGATCGTGATAATCCGACGGCTTTTTTGGTCCGTGTAGATGTAATAGCGTAACTTCGCCCCCTACTAAAATCAATATACACTACAATGGCACATCAATTGGTCTTGAAAAAGCCACTTGCTTTTTTTGATCTGGAAGCAACCGGAATCAGCATCGTCCGGGATCGTATCGTTGAAATATCTGTGGTTAAGGCACTACCTAATGGGGAGGAAGAAATACGTACCATGCGTATTAACCCCGAAATGCCGATCCCAATCGAAAGTAGTATGATTCACGGTATTTATGACGAAGACGTAAAAGACAGCCCAAGATTCAAGCAAATAGCCAAAGGGCTGGCCGCTTTACTGGAAGGCTGCGACCTCGCGGGGTTCAACAGTAACCGCTTTGATGTACCTATGCTCGTCGAGGAGTTTTTGCGGGTTGGCGTTGACTTTGACCTGAAAAACAGACGTCTGATTGACGTACAGCGAATCTTTCATATGATGGAACCCCGCAATCTTTCGGCGGCTTATCAATTCTATTGCGGAAAAGAGCTGGTTGGTGCCCACGGCGCCGAAGCCGATGCCATTGCTACTTTCGAAGTACTGAATGCACAGATAAAGCATTATGAGGGTGTTACTATCAAAGATGCTAAGGGAAATACTACGGCTCCGATTGAAAATGATATGGAGGCACTCCACCAATTGACGGCTTCCCGGAATGTGGACTTGGCCGGAAGAATGGTCTTTAATGAAGCCGGGGAAGAATTATTCAACTTTGGGAAGCATAACGGCAAACGTGTTGCAGATGTGCTGAAGCAAGAACCATCTTTCTTTGACTGGATGCAAAAAAGCGAGTTTCCACTTGATACAAAACGAAAATTGACCGAAATAAAACTAAGAGGTCTTACCCAACGATAGAACAATCCTTTTTTCTGACTTGAGTAAGCAGTATTTATCCTTAAATTTGCCCAAATTTTTTTAGCACCCGAAATTTCTGATTCCTCAAAAACTCCGATTAAGCTATGATGCAGGCCCCCAATATACCGGATATAATACAACTTGTTCCGCTCAAAAGTTATCTGATTCTTAGTACTGCTTTATTTGTTATTGGCATTATCGGGGTTCTGACCCGCCGTAATGCCATTGTTATTTTTATGTCGGTAGAGTTGATGCTGAACTCCGTGAACTTGCTGCTGATTGCCTTTTCATCCTATAAGTCAGACCCATCGGCTCAGGTATTTGTATTTTTTATTATGGCGGTAGCGGCGGCCGAAGTCGCGGTAGGGCTAGCCATCATCGTAATGATTTACCGAAATACCCGAACCATTGATATCGGTTTCCTGAAAAAACTCAAAGGATAAACAGCGCTATTCGTAATCGGCAGAGAAAGTCAGGCTGCTTTTTGGACTGACCGACCGACTAACACCTAACTACAAACATTACAATTAATATATATGTCTCCTACCTTACTAGTACTGATTCCTTTACTACCACTGATCGGGTTTTTGATCAACGGGATCGGGTTTCGTCATGTTCCCAAAGGGGCGGTTGGACTGATCGGCTCATTGGCGGCTTTGGGCAGCTTTGCCGCATCGGTTATGACTCTACTAGCCTTCAAAGAGGCCGGAAGTCAGCCTCAGATAGTCTTTCTTTTTGACTGGATTACCGTTGGTGAGTTGAATATCCCTTTCTCTTTCCAGATCGATCAGCTTTCGTTATTGATGTTAATGATCATTACCGGAGTTGGCTCGCTGATTCATATTTACTCCATTGGCTACATGAAGCACGATGAGGGTTTTGGCAAGTTCTTTGCCTTCCTCAACCTGTTTTTGTTCTTCATGCTGCTACTCGTCATGGGGTCTAACTACGTCATCATGTTTATTGGTTGGGAAGGTGTCGGGCTTTGCTCTTACCTACTCATTGGGTTCTGGAACAAGAATACCTCCTTCAACAATGCGGCCCGCAAGGCGTTTATCATGAACCGCATTGGTGACCTTGGCTTTTTACTGGGTATCTTCATGATCATCTATACCTTCGGTTCGGTAGAATACACAGAGGTATTTCGTCAGGCTACGGGCCTACCCGTCGGCGATTCGGTCGTAGTAGTTATCACGATGCTTCTTTTTGTGGGAGCAATGGGTAAGTCGGCTCAGATTCCTTTGTACACCTGGCTTCCCGACGCAATGGCTGGTCCTACTCCGGTATCAGCCCTGATCCACGCGGCTACCATGGTAACGGCCGGTATCTATATGGTAATCCGTTCCAACGTGCTCTACACGCTAGCGCCCGAAACATTGGAAATCGTAGCGGTGATTGGTGCGGTAACGGCGCTGTTCGCTGCCTCGATTGGCTTGTTGCAGAATGATATTAAAAAAGTACTGGCCTACTCTACGGTAAGTCAGTTGGGATACATGTTCCTTGGCTTGGGCGTGATGGCCTACACAGGCTCGATGTTCCACGTAATTACCCACGCGTTTTTCAAAGCGTTATTGTTCCTTGGTGCTGGTAGCGTGATCCATGCCATGTCCGACGAGCAAGACATACGCTCCATGGGCGGACTTCGTAAGAAGCTTCCTATTACATTCATTACCTTCCTGATTGCGACTTGGGCTATTTCTGGTCTTCCTCCTTTCGCTGGTTTCTTCTCCAAAGATGAAATTTTGGCGCATGTGTTTGAGCATAATAAACTACTGTGGGTAGTTGGCATACTGGGCTCAGCCATGACCTCCTTTTATATGTTCCGGTTGTTGTTCCTGACGTTCTTCGGTACTTTTCGGGGTACTCACGAGCAGGAGCATCACTTGCACGAATCACCGCTCTCTATGACATTACCCCTGATGGTACTGGCGGTACTATCAGCATTGGGTGGATTCATGGGTGTACCCGAAGTACTGGGTGGCACGCATCAGTTAGCTGAGTTTATGAGCCCACTGTTTGATGCTTCCCGTCAAGTGAATCCCGAAGCATTTTTACCAACCTCATTGAGCCACTCGGATGAGTACATGCTCATGGGTATCTCGGCAGCCGTTGCCCTGATCTCGGGTATAGTTGCCTATGTGATGTACATCAGTAAAGGTGCCGTTCCGGCTCAGGAATCAGAAGTTCGTACGGGTTTGCAGAATGTGGTGTACAATAAGTACTATATTGATGAACTGTACGATATCGTATTTGTGAAGCCAATGCGTACCCTTTCCAACCTCTTGTATAGTTTCGGGGAGTTCTTTGTAGATCTGTTCGTGGACGGCACGGGTAAGCTAGTGAAAGCGCTGGCGAACTTGGGACGCCAAACGCAGACAGGCTCGATTGGTACCTACATTTTTGCTATGGTAGTGGGTATCATGTTGATTCTGTTCTGGAATTTACTGATCCGGTAAATTAGGAAATTTGGTATCCTAAAGACCTATTTTGAATTGAACATAAAACTAGTAAACAGCACGGTGAATAACCGTTGATAATAAAAAATGACCCTATGCTTACTATTCTTTTAGTACTGATCCCCATTTTGACGGGCCTTTTGGCTCTGAGTCTGGGTGGGCGTAACGTAAAGCAACTGGCGCTGATCGGCGCGTTGGTCGAGCTGGCAACCGCCGTAGTGGTATGGACTCAGTTTGATCCCGCCGGTGGAGTACAGTTTGGCTACAAATACGCTTGGATTGCCTCGGCTGGCATCTCTTTTGCCGCCGGAATTGACGGAATCAGTATGTTACTCGTGCTGCTGACTACCTTCCTCACTCCCCTGATTATCTTATCTGCTTTTGGACATAACTATAAAAATGCTTCTGCGTTCTATTCGCTGATTCTTTTTATGGAAGCGGCGTTGGTTGGAGTGTTTACGGCCACAGATGCTTTTCTCTTTTACTTCTTTTTCGAAGCCGCGCTTATTCCGGTCTACTTCCTGGCCGCCGTGTGGGGGGGAGAAAATCGCTTGAAAGTAACGTTCAAGTTTTTTGTGTACACTATCTTCGGTAGTTTATTTATGCTGATTGCGCTGGTATATCTGTATTTTCAGACCCCCGGTGAGCATACCTCCGAAATTACCGCTTTCTACAACCTAGGTCTTGACCCAACTACTCAGGGCTGGATTTTCTGGGCTTTCTTCGTGGCGTTTGCCATCAAGATGCCTTTGTTCCCCTTCCATACCTGGCAGCCCGATACCTACACCGAGTCACCAACGCCGGCTACGATGTTGCTATCCGGTATCATGCTAAAAATGGGTGTATATGGCCTTATTCGTCTGCTATTACCCATCGCTCCATTAGGGTTGGAAAGTTATGGATCCGTTGCCATTGTGCTGTCGGTAATTGGTATCGTGTATGGTTCGATCATTGCCATTCAGCAGCGGGATATGAAGCGCCTGATCGCGTATTCTTCCTTTGCGCACGTGGGCCTGATGGCCGCCGGGGTATTTTCTACTACCCTGAACGGAATGCAGGGAGCGCTCATTCAGATGTTAGCACATGGTATCAACGTGGTGGGTATGTTCTTCATCGTTGAAATTATTTACAGCCGTACCAATACTCGTTATTTGGATCAACTTGGGGGCATTGCCCAAAAGAGCCCTCGCCTTAGCGTGTACTTTATGATCATGCTGTTGGGTAGCGTGGCGTTGCCCCTTACCAACGGTTTTGTCGGCGAGTTTCTGCTACTAGCCGGCGTGTTTGAATATAACAACTGGTTGGGTGCCGTAGCGGGAGTCACGATTATTCTTGGTGCAGTTTATTTGCTCCGAATGTTCCAGAAGGCGATGTTCGGACCAAGCTCGGCGAGCTCAGAGGATTTCAAAGACTTGACAATCAGTGAAAGAGCGGTACTAATTCCATTGGCTGTCATGGTATTCTGGATTGGAATTTACCCAAGTACTTTCTTGAAAATGACCGAACCGGCTGTTACTCAGATCCTGCGGTTCATTAACAGCTAAATTGACTTTACTACTATCTATATGTATCCGATTGTATTGTTATCCTTATTGGGAATCGTTATCCTCTTTTTGGGGTTTCTCAAATCGAAAAGTATACTCCTTCCCTCAACCCTACTTTTTTTAGCGGTCGCCTTGGCAGGTAATTTTGTGGAGTGGAATGATGGCCAATTACTTTACTTCTACGGAATGTTTGCCGTTAATAAGATTACCCTTGCTTTTAACGCCATTGTATTGATTTCAGCGTTCATGATTGTGGCCATGACGCGTGGGTTTCAGGATGATAATGAAGCGCAACCGGCTGAGTACTTTGCTCTGATGGTTTTTTCATTAGTCGGAGCCTTCATGATGATTGGTTTCGAAAACCTGATTATGTTGTTCCTTGGAGTTGAAATCTTATCCGTCGCGATGTATATACTTACGGGTAGCGATAAGCGGAACCTCCGCTCCAACGAAGCTGCTTTGAAGTACTTCCTAATGGGGGCTTTTGCTACGGGTATCATGCTGTTCGGAATTGCCCTGCTGTACGGTGCCAGCAGTTCTTTTAACCTTTCTGAAATTAACGCCTACGTTGTTTCGAGTCAATCAAACCCATCTTATCTTTTGTATTCCGGTTTATTGTTAATACTAATTGGTATGCTTTTCAAGGTTTCGGCGGCTCCTTTCCACTTCTGGACCCCCGATGTGTACGACGGTGCCCCTACCATCTTTACGGCCTTTATGGCTACAATTGTGAAGACAGCTGGTTTTGCGGCTTTATTCCGTCTGTTATCGCATTCTTTCGCCAGTATTTACGATTTTTGGTGGATTACCCTTGTGGTTATTACCGTGTTGACGTTACTGGTAGGTAATATCATAGCGGTTTATCAGGATAGCTTTAAGCGTATGCTGGCCTATTCAAGTATATCTCACGCAGGGTACTTGCTTATTGCCCTGACTTCCATGACGAAGCAAACCGAAAACTCCATCTTGTTTTATTCCATGGCCTATTCGGTAGCTACGATCTGTGCATTCGGGGTGTTGATTCCGGTTTCCAGAGAGAAATCCCTCGAAGGCCGTCCCAAAGAGACCTACGAAGCATTTAACGGGCTCGCAAAGAATAATCCGCTGCTCGCATTTGTACTAACAGTTTCGATGCTGTCGCTGGCGGGTATTCCGCTTACCGCCGGATTCTGGGGTAAGTTCTTCGTGTTTTCAAGCGCTGTCGAGCGTGGACTTGTTTGGCTGCTGGTAATTGCCGTTTTAATGTCCGCCGTGGGTATCTACTATTACTTCCGGGTAATCATTGCGGCTTACATGAAAGAAGGCGATACAGCCAAGATTCGGATAGCCCCTTTCTACCAGATTGTACTGATCACCGCTACGGTTATTACTCTACTCTTTGGGCTGGCACCGGGTTTGTTTGAAGGTATTATGTAAAAATAAGGGGTCTGACCCGATCATTAGAAAGTTCTGATAACACGGGGTAGCAAGAAAGCCGCGAAAGTAATTTTCGCGGCTTTCTTGCTACCCGATAAAGTGGTTTTTAAACCCCTTGTAATAGTTGATTCAACTTTTAACGCTGACGATTAACGGCTATCAAACGATGGCTACTATACATTCATCAGTGACTCACGACGGCGCATCTTACCGGCAGGAATACCGAACATCATCTTGAAACGACGGCAGAAATAGGCGGTATCTTTATAGCCTACGTCTGAACCGATGGCGCGGATGCTCTTTTTGGATGTACGAAGCAGATCTACCGCTTTCTCCATACGCTGATACTCGATGTAATCCTGAGGATTGATACCGGTCAGCATTTTGAAGTACTGTCCAACGTAGTCTTCTGATACGTTGGCAACGTTAGCTAGCACTTTGTTAGACAGATCACCACCCAAGTTATCCTTGATGTAGGCAAAGATGTCAATCAGTCGAGGATCTTTGAAGTAGGTGCTGTTGGTGACCAGCTGCTCCACGAAGAGCTTATTTTTGAGGATATACCGAATAATTTCGATCACGACCTCTTCGGTCTTGATTTTGATGATACGGCCTTTTCCGGCGATATCCGTCATATCTTCGGCCAGAATCTGATTGATCGTCATCGCGATTTGATCGTCCCGCTTGATCAGGAAAGGAGGGACGTCCAGCGATGTGAAGAAGTTTACGGTATCAAATACCTTGGCTTCAAAAGAGATCAAACCGAACGAGTTGGGAAGTTTGCCAATCGTCAAAGGATCATGCCCCCCCTGAATGTAGCTATCCCGATTGGTCATAAACTCTTCGTTGGACACTGCCTTAGCCATGCCAGCGTTTCCGTAGGTCACAGTAGCGTGCTTGCCTCCGGGGATAAAAAGCATATCTCCGATTTCTACTTTCTGGGGCTCCCCGGTCCCGAAGGAGACTTCGCCGTCATACAGAATTGTAAGGGAGTTCTGTACATCGTAATAATTTTTGATTGTGATGGGTTGCAACATGTGGATGTGGCGGGCCTTCACAAACTTAACTCCGAGGGATTCAATGATTTTATTATAATCTTCCATTTTATATGTGATTTGGGCGTACGAGGACCTGAAATGTCGAATTTTGTACAAATCTAATAAATTGTACAAAACTAATACAAGTATGTACTTAACTAAATTTAAAAAAAAATGTGCATTTATAGCAACAAAACGCACACTTTTTTCATAAAATTTTGTCAATACGCTCATTCACGCTATTTCAGCAGCTCACGGGCAATCACTAATTTTTGTATTTCTGATGTACCTTCGTAAATTTGAGTAATCTTGGCGTCACGCATAAGGCGTTCTACATGATATTCTTTCACATAGCCGTACCCACCATGAATCTGCACGGCTTCCGTGGTGGTCCACATCGCAATATCCGAGGCATATAGCTTAGCCATCGCGGCTGCTTGTACGTAATCCTTGCCTTCGTCTTTGAGACGGGCGGCCTTATATACCAGCAAACGGGCAGCCTCGATGCGGGTTGCCATATCGGCTAGTTTAAACTGAATAGCTTGGTGTTCAAATATAGGCTTACCAAAAGTCTTACGCTCCTGCGAATATTTTAGTGCTAATTCAAAAGCTCCCGCGGCAATCCCTAAGGCCTGGGCCGCGATACCAATACGGCCACCGTTGAGTGTTCCCATCGCAAACTTGAACCCAAATCCATCGTCTTGGATTCGGTTTTCTTTGGGTACTACGACATCCGAAAACATCAAAGAATGGGTATCTGATGCTCGGATTCCCATTTTGTCTTCTTTGCGGCCCACCGAAAAGCCTTTGGCTCCTTTTTCTACAATAAGGCAATTGATACCCTTGTGGCGTCTTTCAGGGTGAGTCTGAGCCATTACAAGGTATACTGACGCGGTATTTCCGCTGGTAATCCAGTTTTTGGTGCCATTCAGTAGGTAATGATCGCCCATATCCATGGCGGTGGTATGCTGTGAAGTAGCATCAGAGCCGGCTTCTGGCTCAGAAAGACAAAATGCACCAACGATTTCTCCGGAAGCCAGCCGGGTAAGATACTTCTGTTTTTGTTCTTCGGTCCCGTAGGCTTCAAGTCCCCAGCACACAAGCGAGTTATTGACTGACATGATTACCGAGGCCGAGGCGTCCACCTTTGAGATTTCTTCTACTGCGATGGCGTACGATACCGTATCCATCCCTCCTCCGCCATATTCTGGGGATACCATCATTCCCATGAAGCCCATTTCGCCCATTTTGCGGAGCAGGTCGGTATCAAATTTCTGGTTGGTATCGCGCTCAATAACACCCGGTAAGAGCTCAGTTTGCGCAAAATCACGGGCAGCTTGCTGTACTGCTACATGTTCTTCGTTAAGGTTGAAGTCAAGACCTGTCAATTCTGTTACTAATGTCATGCTTAATTTATATTTTGATGATGAAGATTGTATCCAAAAATAATTGAATATGATTCTGTATGCAAGCATACTGAATATTTGGGAGATAATTTTGAGAGATAGGGTGCCCTATGGTGATCTTACGATCTGCCAAAGAAATCAAAATTTATCAATCAGATCCCTGATGTATCACTACTATTCACGGCGAATGGAGTATTTAATAAATAATAAACCTTGATATTTTGTGTGAGGCAATTAGTTTTGCGGCAGACAAATACCAGCTCGCTTTCCTTCATGGAACAATTATCCCTAGTAACTCAGTACACCCGGCTTATACATTTTATTGAAAAAAAAACCGATGGCCGGTACTGGTTATGGAAGCTTGTGCTTTTCTGTGCGATTTTATCGTGGTGCCTGGCGGTTCCACCTTATACAGTCAGTGCCAGCTCAGATGCCTGGGCATTCATCAAAGTGCAATCTGCTGATTTACTGCATCCCACTGATTTTGAAGTATATATCCGGAGAGAAAATATGGTGATGCGCTGGATACTCCCCATGGTATATTTTCTTACCAGAAGCGTAGTGTTAATTCTGATCATTCAGGCTCTGCTTGGGATCGTATTCTTGTATTTGTTTTCACGGGAGGTTTTCCGACAAACAAACGACAAAGTACTCACCACATTCTTTGCCCTGGGGCTTTCCAATATCTTTGTGTTCTCTTGGTTTTTTGTGGATACCGCCGGATATGGGGATGGCTACGCGTATTTCTTTTTAATGCTGGCGCTACTGATTCGTAATCCCTTGGTGTTATTTATCTGCCTGCAAGCGGCCTTTTTTACAGACGAGCGCGCTCTGGTAGCCTCGGGCTACCTGATTTTGTGGTGGTTAACCTATTTTATCATGAATAAGTCAAAGGATGAGGATACAACAAGCTTGTCGATCGTGATTAGGGGAGTCTTTCTGCCCCGTACCTGGGTAGCACTGGCAGCACTCGCTACATATTTTATTTTTCGCAATTACATTATGAGTACGTACTTTCCTGGACATGACTATACCACAATGGGTACGCCGGTCCTTTTTGCGGATATGCACCGTTGGGGCCTTGGAAGCAGCCTGTGGACTTCCTTTGAAGGTATGTGGTTACTACTGGGCGTAGCTGGCTATGCTTTGTACGTAACTGGTCGAGGCTGGCACTTCCTGGCGCTTTTGGCCGGCTTCATTGTATTGATTATTACCGGTATTTTTGTTCACGATGTGGACCGGGCCTTTGGGTATGGTTTTCCATTCCTACTCAGCAGTAGTTTGATCCTGTCGCGTCTGATACCGCCCGACGAATACCGAAAAATAGCCTTCATTACGGCACTTTTCTGTATTATTAGCCCACTTTGCTATACGCAAGGGTACAACAAGGTGATCTGGGCCGAACCTTTACCCCTAAAAGCCCTGATGTATGTGGACGCCAAGGTTGGCTGGGGCTGGTTTGACTGATTTATTAAAATAGAACGGTAGTGTCTATAAAGGGTTGATCATGCAGCGACGGAGTCGCCATATGTTCCTGTTTTGAAATAGTGTTTGTTGATGTACATACCAATGACATTGTCATGAATTTGCTCGTTTTTAGAAAAACATATCGTCCTGCGACTCAGGCGCTTGATATG
>Ga0209491_10002887_pt1 | contig 29526 bp, 28 predicted proteins | sample BON02_FD_187213 | JGI IMG/M metagenome (GOLD analysis project Ga0209491, IMG submission 187213) | Freshwater microbial communities from Lake Bonney liftoff mats and glacier meltwater in Antarctica - BON-02 (SPAdes) (version 2) | ecosystem: Environmental > Aquatic > Freshwater > Ice > Glacier...
GACGCCATCCTTGCATTCATGCGTGAAACCATCCCGCAGGAATGGAAGAAATTCCGCGACAAGGTCTCAGACAACTTCCGCGTCATAACCCACGAGAACTTTCGGGTTTTGGAGTAGAAGCTGTATAACATATTCGAAAACACGCGATTTTAAATCGCAATCTGCGGCGTGTGCGCTATAGTTGCGCATGGCAAAGCGCGCCTACGGCAGAGGAAAGTGTGGACATGGCAAAGCTCAAAGTGAACGGAAAATCGCATACCGTTGATGTGGAAGATGACACTCCGCTTCTCTGGGTGCTGCGCGACCATATCGGCCTGACAGGCGCAAAGTATGGCTGTGGAATTGCCCAGTGCGGCTCCTGCACAGTCCACATCGATGGCGTTGCCGTCCGGTCCTGTGTCTATCCTCTCGGCGCGCTCTCGGGCGAAGAAGAAATCACGACGATTGAAGGTTTGTCAGAGGGGGCCAGTCATCCGGTCCAGCAGGCATGGGCCGAACTGGACGTGCCGCAGTGCGGTTACTGCCAGCCAGGCATGATCATGGCCGTCGCAAGCCTGCTCAATACCAATCCAAATCCTACTGACGAAGACATCGACGCCGAGATCACCAATATCTGCCGTTGTGGAACTTTCGTCCGCGTGCGCGAAGGCATTCACCTCGCCAAGACAAAGAAAGCCTGAGGCAGAGACCATGACAGAGCTACTCAACCTTTCCCGCCGCAAGTTTATCATCGCCACCGGCGCCACTGGTCTCACCATCGGCGTCCTTGCCGCCTGCTCAAAGAAGCCGGGCGAGCCCGATTATTCGGGCATGGAGCCAAACCCGGAAGTGAACGCGTGGGTCCACATCGACCTTGACGACACGGTCACGGTGCGCATCGCGCGCTCAGAAATGGGCCAAGGCACCCTGACCGGCCTCGCCCAACTGGTTGCCGAGGAACTCGAGTGCGACTGGGCGAAGGTCACGACTGAATACCCGACGCCTGGCCAGAACCTTGCCCGTGACCGCGTCTGGGGCGATTTCTCCACCGGCGGCAGCAGCGGCATTCGCCGCTCGCATCAATACGTCCGCGAAGGCGCAGCTGCGGCCCGCATCATGCTGGTCGAAGCCGCCGCCAAGGAATGGGGCGTTCCGGTCACCGAATGCACTGTGTCCAAGGGTGTGGTCTCGCTCAAGGGATCAAAGAAGACACTTACTTATGGCAAGCTCGCCTCTGCAGCGGCACAACTCGCGCCCCCGCTCGAGGTAACCCTCAAGGATCCGAAGGACTGGACTATCATCGGCCAGCCCAAGCTGCGCCTCGACACCGCCGACAAGCTCACGGGCGCACAAATATACGGCTCCGATGTCAAACTCGACGGCATGTTGACGGCCTCCATCCGGCAGTCACCGCAGATTGGCGGCAAGGTGAAGAGCTTTGACGCCGCCGCTGTCACTTCCATGCCCGGCGTGAAGAAGGTCGTACAGGTGGGCGACGATGCGGTCGCCGTAGTCGCCGATACATGGTGGCGCGCCAACAAGGCCGTCCTTGCCCTACCCGTGGAATGGGAAGATGGCGTGGCGTTTTCCAGCGCCGAATTCGAGACCGAACTTGATGATGGCCTAACATCCGATGATGCGTTCACCGGCAACGAGGCGGGTGACATCGCCCCGGCCTTTGCCAATGCGGCCAAAATCGTCGAAGCCACCTATAATATGCCGTTCCAGAACCACGCGCCGATGGAGCCGATGAACGCTACCGCGATCTGGACTCCCGAAAAGTGCGAAGTCTGGTGCCCCACTCAGAATGGTGAAGCAGCGCTTGCTGCGGCTGCCGATGCTGCCGGTCTCCCGATTGAACAATGCGACGTTTACAAGCTTCTCCTCGGCGGAGGGTTCGGCCGGCGGGGCATGTCGGACTATGTCAGCCAGGCTGTCAAAATCGCAAAGCAGATGCCCGGCACGCCCATAAAGCTGCAATGGTCACGCGAAGAGGACATGCTTCATGGCTTCTTCCACCCGACCACGAAAGCAAAGGCGCGTGGCGCACTCGATGCAAACGGCAATCTCACCGGACTGCACATCCGCATTTCGGGCCAGTCCATTCTCGCGGCGCTGATGCCACAGGCGCTCGCCAACGGTATGGACTTCGCCACTTTCCAGGGACTCCTGCCATCCGGCGTTGACGCCCGTGTCGAAGACCAGACGCTCAAGTACACGTTTGACAATCTCCTCGTCGACCATGCCATGCGCAACCCACCCGTGCGCCCAGGATTTTGGCGCGGCGTGAATGCCAACCAAAATGCGATTTACCTGGAATGTTTCATGGACGAGCTGGCCCATGCAGCGGGCCGCGATCCGTTGGAATTCCGTCTCGCCCACCTGAAAGACAGCCCCAATTCGCAAGCCGTTCTCAAGGCCGTCGCCGAGAAATCCGGCTGGGGATCGGATGACGGGAAGTCACGCGGCCTTTGTAACTTCTACTCCTTCGGTTCCTATACCGCCGCCTGTGCCGAAGTCACCGTCGACGACGACGGAAACCTCAAGATTGACCGAATCGTCGCGGCGACGGATCCAGGCTACGCAGTCAATCCGCAACAGGTCGAAGCCCAAGTGCAGGGTTCGTTCGTGTACGGCCTGTCCGCCATGCTTTACGGCGAAATCACCTTCGAAAATGGCGTTGCCCAGCAGAAGAATTTCGACACGTTCAATTCCATGCGCATTTCCGAAATGCCCAAGGTTGAAACCCTGGTCATGCCGTCCGGTGGTTTCTGGGGCGGGGTTGGCGAGCCAACCATCGCTGTGGCGGCCCCGGCTGTGCTCAACGCGATCTATGCAGCGACCGGCAAGCGTGTCCGCCAACTGCCCATCAAGGACCAGAACCTGCGGGACGTCTGAGATTGATGTTTGCACGATCATGCCTGCTGGTTGCCCCCCTGCTCCTTGCAGTAGCGTGCCAGCGGGCCCCCGTTCTCTCCTCGATTGAACAGTCTGTCACCGACGCAAGCCGGTTGACCGAGGCTGCGTCGCTCGCCGCAACGTGTTCGGGGTGCCATGCCGGGCCGGGCACGGGCGTGCCAAGCCTCGACCGGATGGATGCCGGGACGCTTTCCGCGCGACTTGCCTTTTACAAGACCGACGCAGACGGCACGACCGTGATGCACCGCATTGCGCGTGGCTATTCACAGGCGCAAGTCGACGCCATCGGCCAGTATCTCGGCGCGGAGAGCATTGATGAGTGAGCCCGGTTTTCCAGTTGATAGAAGACGCCTCATGGCGGGCATCGGCGCACTCGCCGGGACAAACCTCCTGCCCTTGTCCGCCTTCGCGCAAACCCGCGCCCGTGTCATTATCATCGGCGGCGGTTTCGGCGGCGCCACGGCGGCACGCATGCTGCGCGACCTCCTGCCATCGGCCAGAATCACATTGCTGGAGCCCAATGCCACCTATACGGCCTGCCCGTTTAGCAACCTGGTGATCGGCGGGACACGATCGATCACCGATCAGCACTTCTCTTATGATGCGCTCAGCCTTTCCGGGATCACCGTCATCCCCGAACACGCCACGGACGTCGATCCCGTCGCCAGGGTGGTGACTTGTGGCGATGGGCGCACCCTGGCCTACGACCGGCTGATCCTCTCGCCCGGAATCGACTTCCGCTGGAACGCGATTGAAGGCTACGACGCTGCCGCAGTGGATCGCATGCCGCATGCCTGGAAGGCCGGGCCGGGCACACTCCGCCTGCGCGACCAGCTCTTGGCGATGGAAGATGGCGGCCTCGTCGTGATGTCTGTCCCCGCGCCTCCTTTCCGCTGCCCGCCCGGCCCCTACGAACGCGCCAGCCTCATCGCAAACTACCTCAAAAATCACAAGCCGAGCTCCAGGCTTCTCATCCTCGACAGCCAGGACGCTTTCTCAAAGATGCCGCTCTTCAAGGAGGCATGGGAAAGGCACTATCCCGACCACCTGGAATGGCGCGCGGCGTCGCAGGACGGGCGCGTCATCTGCGTCGATCCGAGCTCGCTCACCCTGTCCACAGACTTCGAGGACATTCGTGCCGATGTGGCCAACGTCATCCCGCCCCAGAAGGCCGGCGAGATTGCAGAGCGCGCGGGCGTTGCCGATGCCACCGGCTGGTGCCCGATCGACGCAACCAGCTTCGAGTCCGTGCTCCAGCCTGGCATCCACGTCATCGGCGACGCGACCATTGCCGCCCCGATGCCGAAATCTGCCTTCTCGGCAAACCTGCAGGCCAAGGTTTGCGCCATCGCCGTTGCGCGACTCCTGTCCGCAATGGACGCCCAGCCAACCGTACTGGCCAATACCTGTTATTCCTTCATCACCCCAGACGAAGCCGTCTCGATTGCTGGCGTCTACTCCAACGCGGGCGGAAAGTTCACAAACATTGATGGTGCGGGTGGTCTCAGTCAGCTCGGCGCAGGCGCTGACGTCCGCAAGGCTGAAGCCGCACAGGCGGAAGCGTGGTTCGGCGCCATCACTGGAGAGGCCTTCGGATGATACGGGATGGCATGACCGCTATCCTTGCCTGCCTGCTGACAGTTGCGTGCACGCCAGAAAGTTCGCGCCTCGTTTCACCGAACCAGATTGATGGCGACTCGATCCCCCTTCCGCTTGTAGACACGATAGCTGACGCCGCGCACGGCGAGACCCTCTTCGTCGCCCGCGACGGGGGGCATTGTGTACTCTGCCACCAGATCGTCGGCCTTGATGCGGAATTCCAGGGAGATGTCGGTCCCGCTCTTACGGGAATTGGTGCACGTCTGTCGCCAGGCCAGCTGCGCCTGCGCGTGGTTGACTATGAGCAAGTGCGGCCCAGTGTTCTGATGCCTTCCTACTACCGCACTCAAGACCTATATCAGGTATCGAACGCGTATGAGGGCAAGCCGGTCCTTTCCGCTGAAGATGTGGAAGACCTCGTCGCCTATCTGTCGTCGCTAAAGGAACCCGATGCCTGACCATCCCGCCCAGCCACCGATGATGTTCAGTCGCCGCTCCCTCATCCGATTGGGTACCGGCAGCGTGCTGATCGCCGCAACGCCGTTGCCGGTCTTTGCGACCCCCAATGATGTAAAGGCCGCCCAGCAGGAATTGTTCGGCAGCCGCGTGATCCGCGAGGGTCGCGTCACGCTCAAGCTCCCCGCCATTGCCGAGAACGGCTATTCGGTGCCCTTTTCTGTCGAGGTCGACAGCCCGATGACGGAGGACGATCATGTGCGCCAGATCGCGATCTTCTCGCCGCGCAACCCCATTGCAAATGTCGCCCGGTTCCAGCTTGGCCCCCGCGCGGGACGATCTGCCGTAACAACCCGTGTCCGCCTTGGCGGCACGCAGGCCGTTCAGGCTGTCGCCGAGATGAGTGATGGCAGCCTCTGGTCCGGTAGTGCGCGGACTGTCGTCACACTCGCCGCCTGCGTGGTGCTCTGATGGCCAGTATTCGCCTCTCCGTCCCGAAGACCGCCATGAAGGGCGAAATCATTGAACTCAAGGCGCTGATCCAGCACCCGATGGAGAGTGGCTATCGGCGTGGTTCGCGCGGCGAACAAATTCCGCGCAATATCATCACACGGTTCGAATGCCTGTATGATGGCGAAGTAGTCTTCTCGGCCGACTTCCACCCGGCCATTGCCGCTGATCCCTTTCTCACATTTTACACGCGAGCGGTTGGGTCTGGAACCTTGGCGTTCCGCTGGACCGATCAGCACGGCGAAATGTGGAGCGACTCCGCAACCCTGACGGTCACATGATCCGGCTATCCCTTGCCCTAGTTTTTGCTGCACTGCTTGCGGCATGCAGCCCGGCGCCGACCGCAGGGACGGATAGTCCCGCTGGCAATGTTCGGTCGGGCTACACCTTTCTCACCGCCGAAACACAAGCCATGCAGGACGACAGCTTCGCCAATCCAGGCTTTCTCTGGGTCGACCGGGGGGCCGCTCTCTTCGAAGCCCGGTTGAACCACGCGCCGTCCTGCGCGTCTTGCCATACGACGGGCCTGGCCGGAATCGCTGCCACCTATCCCGCCATCGACGAGGCGTCTGGCGACCTGCTCAACCTGGAAGGCCGCATCAACCAATGCCGCGTCCGCCACCAGAACCTGCCCGCGCTGGACTTTGAAAGCGACGACCTGCTCGCCCTGACCGCCTTCATCGCCAACCAGTCCGCGGGCATGCCCGTTTCAGTCTCCACCGATGGCGCCGCTGCCCCACACTACCGGAATGGACGCGACTATTTCTTTACCCGCCGGGGACAGTTCAACCTCTCCTGTCACCAATGCCACGACAAAAACGCAGGCAAGCGACTGCGAGGCGACACGATCAGCCAAGGCCACGGCAATGGCTTTCCGGCCTATCGCCTCGAATGGCAGACGCTCGGCTCGCTCCAGAGACGCATCCGCGATTGCGATTCTGGCGTTCGCGCCGAGCCCAAGGCATTCGGAGATCCAACTTATATCGATCTCGAACTTTACCTGAGTTCCAGAGCCAGCGGTCTGGATGTGGAAAGCCCGGCTATCCGCCGTTGACTACTTATCGATTGCATCACGAGGGCCGCGCAACTCCCAAAGTGCGCGCCGAATTCAAGCGCTCATCAACTGCAAGTGATATCCATGTCGTCATGCTCGCTGGAAATGATGGCGCGCGCCGTCTCGTAGACTTCAGGCGTCATCAGCGCTTTCAGTTCGCAGGCATTGAATCCTTCTGACGGAAACAGCGATACGTTCCGCCGGGCCTCGCGGGCGACTTCTTTGTCTCCAACCTTTTCGGCAGACAGTGCCCGGACAAGTTCGTTCCAGGCGAACAGGCCGGTCTTCTCGATGTTTTTCGCATGGTTGAAGGCTCCAACGAAATCGCCATCGCGGAGGTAGGTGAAGCCTTTGTTCTCAGCCGATCCGCTTTGCTGGTTCTCGGTCTGACCGAGCGCGACTCTCAGGGCAATTGCCTTGTCGAGGCACGCGCGCGTGAGTTTCATCAAATGTGACCCGTCGCCCGAATCACCTGCACCACACACCCGCTCGGCAAGCGCCCGCGCGGAATCGATGCCTGCATCCGTTGGCAAGTCAGCCGTCGTAATCAACACGGTGCCGAGCCCGTGAAAGGCGTTCATCTGAATCGTTTGCTCGGCCGGGTCTGGCGTGTCGTCTGCTGCCGGATCGACACGATTGAGCGCCAGCGAATAGTCGCTGAGCGCTTCTCGCGTCCGGCCCAGTTTACGATTGCACTGGGCGCGCCAGTAGAGCGGCTGTAGACCAAGTTCATCGTCGCTGCCGATCTTGCCGACCATGGCGTCCACCGCCTGGCAGTCAGCCAATGTGTAGCTCGAACGTGGCGACGACGCATCGATGAAGCTGATCCAGGCGAGCCCGGTCTGCGCAAGCGAGCGCAAGGCCGGATCGGCCAAGGCCGAATTGAACGAGTTCTGCGCCGATTTGAGCTGTTCCGGCAATCCGGCGTCACCCTTCTTGATTTGCGCTCCGCTGCGTTCCCAGGCCAGCAGGCCGGCAGCACCTTTCAGCAGTGCACTTTCGGCACTGTCGCCTGGTCTGGCGGATTGTATCTCGATCAGTCGCTCATCCGCGAGAGAGTGACGACCGCGCTCGAGATAGCCCATGACCGCTGGCAGGATCTTGTCGCGCGCCTGCCCGCTCACGGACCCGGCGTACATCTGACGCATTTCGTCATACGCCCGACGAATGGCCGCTTCCTGTGCGGCCACCCGATTGTTCTGCTGGTCAATGTCGCGCCGCATCGTGAACGCGTGTTTTTCGAGACGATCGGAATCAGCTGTCAGGCGTTCGGATTTCACCGACAGATCTTCGGCAACGACATAGTAGTACACACCAAGCCCGGCGGACATCATGACCACGAGGACCAACGTCGTAATGCCCGCGATGAGGATTTGTCTCTGGCCGCGCTGTTCACGCGATACGAGATCGATCAATTGCCGTTCGGCGGAGTCCGACATGGTGTCTGTCCTATGCTACAATTGAACCAACCATGTCCAACAAAAGGCTACGCTTTTTCTTGCTCGCACACTGGAGCTCGCGGACGAACCCTTCGAAGAGCTTGTATCGTTTCGCCTGCGCCGCGTAGAGCGAACGATCGATTGAATTGATGCAGTTATGCGCCGCACACCAACTGGCGAAGAAGCCGATCATCGCGGCCGATAGCGGTGCCAGGACCTGGAGGATCATAGGGGAAGCCTTTTCGCCTCCACCCTGGGCACCGACCACGAAGGAGAAGCCGATAACGCCCATCGTACCGAGAAGAAGCACAAAGCTGAAAACGAACAGGCCGAAGCAAAGGGATCGGATATGACAATGCCCCTTGCGCTCCTGCTGCAAGATGGCCGCGAGGACTTCAATGTCCCCTTCTTCCGTATGATCTCCGTTCGATGCTGGTATCATCCTCGTTTACCCAATCAGATACGCTTCATCCCGCTCCGGGCCCGGTATTTGCGGACCGTATTCAGTCCTGGCCGTCAAACACGCATCCCTGCACTGTTAGTAACGGTTTTTCAGCATGACAACCGTCAGAACCTGCTTTGCCTTGTCGGCATCCAGACGCAACAATGACGTGATCTTGTTCAGGAAGTCGGCCTCGGACTGGCGCAATTCGCCGTCGGCCAACACTATGTCCACACAGTGCGCAAAGACTGAAAGACGCATGTCGCTGGGAAGCGAACTACACGCCTCTTTGAGACCCTCAGGTCGAGACTGGAGTCTCTCGTTGACGAGCGCGTTAACCTTTGCGAGTTCGGCCTGATCCAGTCGCTTCATGGTGCGCGACCGCATCACAAGCGCAGCAATTTCCTGACGCTCTTCGGGAGCGAGTTCACCATCGGCGAACGCCGCTGACAGAATGAGGGCCATATAGGCTTCCGGAATGTTCCAGTCCGTGTTCGTCTGGAAATCCCGCGCGAGCTCGTCGAGGTCGAGCGGCGTCTCTTTTTCGGTCGTCGTCGGCGAGAAGATGATTTGTACGTCGCTCATGTCGGTCTGTCCTGATTGATGTGCTTCAGCCATGGCTAGAGTGCTCCTTGCTGATCAGTCTGTCTATTCTATTGCGGCGTACCGGAAATGGTGCCTTCGACCGGCTTGGGTTTCACGGGGCGTGGGCCGATGACTTTCACCTTGTGCGCCCTGAGGGCGTCAACGTGCTTCTGGAGAATTTCGATGGCCGCGTCGTCCCATGTGTCCGGTATGGTCCGCAGGCTCGCTGGAATCGGCGCGCCGCCCTTGCGCTGGTCAGCCAGCAATTCCTCTATCTCGGTGATAAGTGTTGCGCTCTCTCCGACGAGCCTGCCGATGTTTTCGTCAAACATTTTCTGACTATCGCCGATGGTTTCCACCTCGACCCTGAGCGCATCGCGATCAACGGTAAGCGTGGCGATTTTTGCGTTGAGGTCGGCGGTGACAGCGTCGTTGCCCTTGGCCTCCATCTGATCAAGCTGGGTCTGCAACTGGCCGACCTGATTGGTGCTTTGCCAAACGAGATACCCGAGCCCGGCGCAAGGAACGAGCATGAAGAGGAAAATCAGAACGGGAACGACCGATCCGCTACGGTTCTTGGAAAACTGCGCGTCGATGACCGGCGCCTGTGGCGGTGCAAAGAGCGTTCTTTCCTCAAAAACCGTGGGCATGGCGCCGCGTGGAAGTCCGTCAGACTTAACGATGTCCATTTTTGTTCACTCCTGAAATTTCCTGCACTAACGCGTGCATGACCCAACCTGGAAAAAATCGAATTGGCTCGACGCGGCGCTGATATCAGCGGGCGACAAAGTCAGGTTCACTGATGCTCCGTTGCAGGCGATGGCTTTCGCCCGGCCGAACTCCAGCAATGTCGCAATCGACATGACCGGTGGCGCTTTGGGCCAATCGCTTGCGAATACCGGCATGATGCTGGATCCCGCCGTTTGCGTCACAAGACCCCTACCCTGGATGAAGGCGCCCTGTGCTTCGTCCCGCAATGCGTTGCGTCGCGATGCTGGCGCCGTTTGCGCAATGCGCAAGTAATACATCCCAAGCAGGAACTGGCCATCCGCACCGCCGATGCCGGAACACCAGCTCGCATTGCCAGGATCTGCTGCCGTTGGCTTGAACGTCACGATATAGGACAGGCAAGCCGCCTTATTGTAACGGGCCTCGGCACCGTCCAGGGAAAAGGCATCCCGGGCATATTTGATTCCGGCTGCGCTGGTCTGGGCTCGCGCGCTCGTGCTGTCTTTGAGTGCCTCTGCGCGACCGAGTTCGTAGAAGGCTTCGGCGCGCTCTTTCTCGCGGCCCACGGCAGGCGGACCGTTCGTCCCGCCCGTCGCATTCACGACATTCAGGAATGCCATATTGGCCGCCATCCAATTCGCCGGAGGCGCAAGATGCAGTCGGCCCACTTTCAAGGATGCGCCAATCAGCGAAGGCTGGGCAGTCAGTGCCGCGTTAAGGAGACTGAGGGCGACGTCCTTGCGAAGACCACCAGCGGCTGACTGTGTTTCGTAGAGAGTCATGATCGCCTCTGCCACGCTACGACGATCGTCAATGGAGGATAGCGCAGACACTTTTTGCTGGAACAACGGCCCGACCGGCGATTGCCAGTCGGATGCGATCCAGCTCGGATAGGCCAGCTCCATCGCAACATATTGCCTGAATGCTTCACTCGCGCGTTCAGGCTGGGTCGACTTGAGCGCAATGGCCAGCGACAGCTGCGCCTTGGCGTTGCCGCCGCTTCCGCTTGCGGCCTGCGCGTAGGCATCAACAGACCCTTGTTTGTAAAGCAGTATGTTCCCGTCTCCCGGGCTCACCTTTGCAAGCTCCGCTGCCGCGACCGAGAGCGAATCCCCCAGTCCCAGCAGGACCAGAGTCTGGTCGGCGCCAACGAGCCCTTTGGCTGACTCGAATGCGTTTCGGGCGGACAGACAATCGGTGACGCGCTGAGCCGGCGTTGTAGTCGCCTCACGGCAAAGTGCAGATAGGACTGGCCCAATCCTTCTTGCGCCCGACCGCTTCCGGGTTTGGCGGCCAGTGCGACGGAATAGTATTTGATGGCCTGACTAAGGGACATTCCGCCCCGCGCCCGGTTTTCATCCGCGACTGCCAGCGCGAGCGTTTCGACCGCCTGTGCGGCATCGGCTTTGCGTTCGGAGCGGCGGCTGCTGAGAACCAGCTTGAAATTGTCGATGGCCTGGTCTGTGTCGGCCAGCTGGCCACGGGTGCGATACAGCGTGCCGCGCCGGAAGTAAAATTCGTTGTAGCGCCCGTCGCCCTGCGCTGACCCACGGGGCGCGAACGGCGCCGCTATATCATCGTTCTCCAGCCGGGCCAGTGCCTTGCTAAAGCAATCCTGCTGGCTTGAACACGCAGTCGTCGCAACGAAAGGCGTCGCATTAGCGAGCCCTTCCAGCGCACTTACATAAGCCAAAGATCGATCATAACGGAAACCTGTAAGCGGCGCCTTCTGCCACTTTTTCCACTCTCTCTTGCTGAATCCAAGTGTTCCGCGATCCGGGCTCATCAGAGCGACATCCGACAGCCGATTGAACGACGTGTTCACCAACTCTGCCGCCTTGACGAACTGGCCCGAGGAACTGGTCGTGCCGGAGGCTTGGCTAAGGTAGGCCCGGGCTGCATTGAAAGCGGCAATACCGGCCTCGTAGCCCTTCAGACTCGGGCGGCCAGCGACGGCTTCACATTGCAAGCTGATTTTAGACTCAGGCGAGCCGAATTCGAGACAACCTGCCGTCGACGGTGCAGCATAGACAGGTGCAGCAAGCACGGACAATAGTCCGAGCGTCGCCAGTCCAATTTTGAATCGTCCCGAATTTCGTCCGCATGTGGTCACCGGAAATCCCCCTCTGGCTAACCTTGCATTAATCATAATGGCTGAGTGCGCACCAACGTCAACGCAAAACTCCGAGTGCGAGGGAAGCCTTGCCACCCTGCTTCATCATGCTTTTGCCAAGCTCACGTTGCTACCTTTGCTCCGGCCTATTCGGCCAGATTCGCAGCAATCATTGCAGTAGGCAGACGAGAACGTCCTCGACCAAGAGAGGCATTTCCACACCGACTGAACCTACACATTTCGACGTGCGAGCAAAAATCGGACAGCTATGAGCGCGCCACGCCAAAGCGCCGCTGGACAGGACTTGCACTAGCGAACGGGTGTCGAGTCATTTCCGGTCGATCAACGCGCTATCTTGCCAGCTCGTAACCTTGCATGTCAGCCATCAACACAGACTTGTCTCTGCTGCCCCAGACCATCGATGCCGAGCGTCACAACGTCTCCGGAACGCAGGAAACGCGGCGGGGTCATGGAGAGCCCGACACCTGGCGGCGTTCCGGTGGAAATTACGTCGCCCGGTTGCAGGCTCATGTATTGGGAAAGGTAGCTCACGAGATGGGCGACGCCAAAGACCATCGTCGAGGTCGCGCCTCGCTGCATCGCCTCCCCATTCACGTCCAGCCACATTGTCAGGTTTTGTGGATCTTCGATCTCATCGCGTGTAACGAGCCAAGGACCGATTGGACCAAATGTGTCAGCACTCTTGCCTTTGACCCACTGGCCAGTGCCTTCAAGTTGGAAGGCCCGCTCGGATACGTCGTGAACAACGCAATACCCAGCAATATGGCCCAGCGCCTCAGCTTCGGAAATGTATTTCGCCTGCTTTCCTATGACGATACCCAGTTCGACTTCCCAATCGGTACTCCGGGAACGTCGCGGTATCTCCAAATTGTCATCCGGCCCGCAAATCGCGCTGGTGGCCTTGAAAAATACAACTGGCTCTTCAGGAACCGAAGCGCCGGTTTCAGCCGCGTGATCGGCATAGTTCAGCCCGATACAGATGAACTTCCCCACGTCGGCAACGCAGGGGCCAATTCGGCCTTTCGGATCGAGATGCGGCAGGGTTGCGAGATCGATCCTTCGGAGCTGCGCGAGTACAGCGTCTGACATGGCAAGACCGTCCCAGTCATCCACGAGATCGCTGACATCACGGATGTCTCCGTTGGCATCCAGAACGCCGGGCTTTTCCCGACCGCGCGGACCGACCCTTACAAGCCTCATCTCTTCAACTCCTAATTTGTCCAGCCGCCGTCAACGACATGAATTGCCCCAGTGGTGAAAGACGCCTCGTCAGAGACAAGATACAATGCTAAGTTTGCGACTTCTTCAGCCGTTCCGAGACGGCCCATCGGCTGACGCGCCACAAACATCTGTCTTGCCTTTTCATAATCGCCCTGCGCTGCCATTCGCCCGTGCAGGGAAGGTGTATCCACCGTTCCCGGACAGATCGCGTTGCAGCGAATGTTTTTGCCCACATAATCTGCCGCTATTGCCTTGGTCAGCCCGATAACGCCGGCCTTCGATGCTCCATAAGCGAAGCGATTAGGCGCGCCAGTCACACTGGAAGCAACCGAACTCATGTTCAGGATGACGCCGCCACCCTTCTCAACCATGTTCGGCAATACGGCGCGGGACAATTCGTACATCGATGTCAGGTTGACCAGAAGCGAACGGTCCCAGTCGGCGCGCTCGCAGGTTTCAATGGTTCCATTATGGACCCAACCGGCCACATTGAACAAGATATCGAGGCCTGTTTGACGTGCGCCGAGCACCGCTATGGCATCGCGGTCTGTGACGTCCAGGACTTCCGTCGAAACACGAGCCGTCTGCTGAAGGCTCTCCAGCGCGCCCGGGTCAATATCCGTTGCAATCACGCTTGCGCCTTCGCGCGCAAACGCTTCTGCGGCGGCACGCCCAATTCCGGCGCCTGCGGCCGTTACCAGTGCTGTTTTTCCCTCGAGCCTACCCACCTCAAACTCCCGTTCTATGCAAATAAATGCGTTCGGCATTGCCCGCCCAGATCGCGCGCGCGTGACCTGGAAGATAAGTGCCGATCAGACGCTCGCTCTGGCTTGCCCACGCCGAATACGACCCCGCCATGTTCAGAACGGGCCAGTCGCTACCCCACAGAAGGCGGTTCGGGCCGAAACAATCCGCAAAATGCTCCACAACTTCACCGATGGCTACGTCGTCCGAATACGGACCGGCCTCTGTCAAAAGGCCTGACAATTTGCACGCCACGTTTTTCTGGCGCGCCAATGTCGAAATATCCCGCCGCCACTCATCGAGCTGGCGCGAAGCAATCGGCGGCTTGCCACCGTGATTGAGAACGATCTGAAGGTCCGGATAGCGCGTGGCGAGTGACGTCATCACGTTCACTAGGTCCAGGCGCGCATGCGCATCGAAAACGAGGCCATTCACCAGCATGGCTTCAAGGGCTGGCGTGAACGCGTCCTCAAGAATCCAGCTTGGATCCGGAATGTCTGCGATCATCGGGCGGAGGCCGACGATGCGCCGGTCCCTCGCCCGCCGGGCGATTTGGGCCGCAGCATCAGGCGCCTCGAAATCAACCCAGCCGACGACCCCGGCGACACGCTCGTCCGTCGTGGCCAAGCCAAGAAGGTAATCGGTTTCGGCGGCACTGGCAGCAGCCTGAACAAGAATGGTTCGTGACACACCGGCATCAGCCGCTTCGTTCCAGACATCGTCGATTTCAAAGTCGCGATAGATGATGCCAAGGACTGGCGTAAGCCAATCATAGTCTCCGCGCTCGATCTGCCAAACATGCATATGTGCATCAAGCTTCTCCATCAGCACACCGGCGCATCGCGTGAAATGAGATCGCGATCCTTGAGCGCGTCCCAGAGGTCTGGATCAATCTCCATCTGCGTCCAGTCAGCGATCTGCCGGACCTGTGCGGCGGATTTGGCACCGGGAATGACGCATGCAACCGCGGGGTGCGAACCGCTAAACTGGAGTGCCACAGCTGGTAGAGGCGTATTGAAAGTCTCGCAAACCGCGCGGAGCTGCCCTGTCCGTTCAACCGCCCATTGTGGCGCCTGAACGTAATCGTAATGGAGCGGCTCTTCACCCGTCGAGGCGAGCAGGCCGGAATTGAATGCACCACCGATAATGACCTTTACGCCATGGCGGTGACATTCGTCGAGAAAGGACAGGGAATCGGCGTGCTCCAGCAAAGTGTAGCGCCCCGCTATCAGCAGGACGTCGAGATCCACATGCTCGAGCACCTGCCGGCAAACGTCGATCTCATTGACGCCAAGACCGATCCATTTGGTTTTCGTTTCAGCCTTCATCGCCGCCATCTCAGGCAGCGCTTCCTCCAAAGCCTCAGCCAAAATGGCATCATGGGCTGCCCCATGCACCACCTCTCCAATGTCGTGGAGCAAGAGAATGTCAACGGCCTCGACACCAAGCCGTTGCTGGCTGCCCGCGAAAGCCTCCCTTATGCCTTTTGCCGAATAATCGAACTTTGGAATGAACGGTGCCGGTGATTCAAAGCCATTGTCCGGGATGTCTGCCGATCCGGCCGGCTCCAGCCTCCGTCCCACTTTGGTGGAGATAACAGGCTGAAATTCCGACGAGGCGAGATAGGCGCCAATCCGTTGCTCGCTCAAGCCATGGCCGTAATAGGGCGCCGTATCAAACAAGTTCAGCTGCGCCTCGATCGCGGCTTCGAGCGTTGCCTGCGCCTCCTTATCCGAAATTGCCGTATACAAGTTCCCCAGTCCCGCAGCACCGAGACCGTAAGCTGGCAAGTTCAGGGGGGCGCCCCGAGTCATGCGTCCGGTTCCGGCTGTGAGAGTCCCAGTTCAACAATCTGCACCGCGCCATCGGCCCAGGTGCCGACCTCGACACTGAGCATGTTCTGATCGCACGACCAGTCAGCCGCTTGACCACCGATCAGGCGCAGAGTTTCGACAGTGCCGACATCAGCAGGCAACTGAACTTCCAGCCTTTCGGTACCCGGCTTGCCGAAAATATGGATATAGAGCGCATCGGCTGTGCGGGTCGCGCCGATACTGATGCCGTCAATGCTGGTCTGGGGCAGAGCAATAGGGCGCGTGTCCTGAACAGCCGGCCCAACCGTCGAGAGCCACTCTCCGGTTGCTTCGAGACGGGCGGCCTGTGCCGGATCAATCTGCGCGTCCCAGCGCGGCCCGACATTGAGCAGGACGTTTCCATTGAAGCAGGACGCACTCGCCAGCATCGTTGCGATCTCACCGGGGGAGAGATAGTCGGAGTCTGATTCTGTTCGATTGAAAGCGAACGAGTGCCCGAGACCACGCGTGGTCTCCCACTGGAATGGCAGGATCCGATCGAACATGCCGTATTCTGGTGTGCGCGCATCCCATACGGGCGGCTTCGGTGGCATGATCCCCGTCATGCCTTCCGGCTTCTCGAAAGCATTGGCCGAGAATTCGCCATCCGGCGCCATCCAGCGGTCGTTGGTCAAACCGTCAGGCACAGTATTGTAATATTTCGCGAGAATATCGAAGGAAGCTTGCTGGCTCGGATAGCCAATATCGTTCCAGAGGTAATCCGGCTCATAGCGCTCAATCAGTTCATTATAGTGAGCATTCGCATAATCGATATATTCCTCCGCCGCGCCGGGCATGGCCATGACGTCTGCAAACGAGTTGATCCGGGCATCCTTGAACGTCCAGTCAATGCCGCCCGAATAGTAGACACCGAACTTCAGGCCCTCGGCCCGCGCTGCCGCCGCAAGTTCACCCACGACATCCCGCTTGGTGCCCCAGTTGGTCTTATGAGGATTGGGCGTGTCGCTCGGCCACAGGAGGAACCCGTCATGGTGCTTGGTGACAAGAACGACATAGCGCGCCCCGGAACGCTTGAAGAGTTTCGCCCAGGCAACAGGATCCCAGCTTTCCAGAGACGCGTTGAACGCCTCGCCGAAACGGTCATAGGAATAATCTTCACCATAGGTTTCACGATGGAACGCCGCCGTGGCGCCATCCTCGAATTTCATCGTGTTGAGGTACCATTCCGAATACGGCACATCCGCAAACGTCTGCGCTGCGCCGGCTCCGGAAACATCACCGATCTGAGCGTGATGCGGCGCGAAGGCTGGGATCGAATAGGGACCCCAGTGGATGAATATGCCGAATTTCGCATCACGAAACCAATCCGGCACCAGGTGTTTCTGGAGGCTTTCTGCAGACGCGGTGTAAGTCACCGGCCTGTCGTTGGCGCCACCTTTATCGGAAGTATTCATATCGCGCTCACCTTAGCCCATTCCTTACCGTTCGGATATTCATGGTCAGCCATGCTATCGGGCCACAAGTCGACCGAATAGCCCGGCGCTGTGGGGGCCATATAGCGGCCTTGTCGTATCTCGATTGGATTGCGGAAATGCTCGTGAAGGTGAGCAGCGTGCTCAATGACGCGTCCCTCCATCGTTCCCGATATACATACAAAGTCGATCATTGAGAGGTGCTGGACATATTCGCACAATCCAACCCCGCCCGCATGGGGGCAAACAGGGATACCGGCCTTGTCGGCCATCAGCATGACAGCGATGACTTCGTTCACGCCTGCCAGCCTGCACGCATCAATCTGACAAAATCCAATCGCCTCTGCCTGCAGGAATTGTTTGAACATGACCCGATTATGCGCGTGCTCTCCGGTCGCGAGCAGGATCGGCGAAACCTGTTCAGAAATTGCCTTGTGGCCCAGAACGTCGTCCGGACTTGTGGGCTCCTCAACCCAATAAATATCGTATTGCGCCATTGCCTTGATTGCCTTTACGGCGTCAGCCACGTCCCACACCTGATTGGCATCGACACTCAGGCGAACGTCATGACCGAGCGTGTCGCGGAACAGCCTGCAGCGACCCAGGTCGCCCGCAAGATCGCCGCCGACCTTGATCTTGAAGTGACGCCAGCCTTCGGCATAGGCTTCCTTCAGGCGCCGCACGATTTCGGCGTCAGTGTACCCGATCCAGCCGGCGGATGTCGTATAGGCCGGGTATCCGTCCTGCATCAATTGTTCAATGCGGGCCGCTTTCCCACTGGCCTGTTCAGTCAGACGGGCCAAAGCTTCCGCCTTCGACAGGTAGTCACTGATATGTCGGAAATCGATCCCCGAAACGGTACGCTCCGGGGACATGTCGCTCACGTATCGCCACAGCGGCTTTCCGGCGCGTTTTGCGAGGGCATCCCAGACCGCGTTGATAAGTGCGGCCGCAGCCAGATGGACGACGCCTTTTTCCGGCCCGAGCCAGCGATACTGGCTGTCATTGAGCAAAAGGCACGAAACGAGACCGAGGTCTTCCTCAAATTCGTCAAGGCTACGGCCAACCAGATGCTGACCAAGGCCTTCGATCGCCGCGACGCACAGGTCGTTGCCCCGCCCGATTGTGAAGGTGAGGCCATTCCCGCTTTGTTCGCCGCCGCTCATCAGCAAGCTGACATAAGCGCACGAATAGTCCGGATCAGGGTTCATGGCATCCGAGCCGTGGCTATGCCGGGACGTTGGAAACCGGATATCGCGCGCATCAAGACCGACGATCATGCCGACAACTCCAATGCGATCACCTGGACCGCCGTGTCTGCCCAATCCGGCACCGATACCGTCAATTTGCCATCATCGACCGACCAGTCGGTGACTTCACCACCGAGCTGGCGCGTCGTGGTGACATCACTCAGGTCATCGGGCAGCCCGAGCGTGATGGCTTTCCCTGCCGGCACCCCGAACAGATGAATGTACACGTTGTTGCCGTTTCGTGTCGCGCCGATCGCGATCCCTTCGACATCCCGCTCAGCCAATTGAACAGATCGCGTGTCCTGAACGGCCACGCCTACGGTCTTCAACCATTCGCCCACCGCTTCGAGACGAGCAGCCTGACCGGGTGGAATGATCGTGTCGCCGCGCGGGCCGACATTCAGCAGGACATTTCCATTGAAACAAGCAGACCGGGCCAGCATAGCAACGATACCGTCGCGGCTGATGTAGTCTTCGTCTGTCTCGTTCCGGTTGTAGGCAAACGAGTGACCCATGCCGCGCGTCGACTCCCAAAGGAAAGGCAGGATACGGTCGAACATGCCATATTCAGGTGTGCGCGTGTCCCAGACCTGAGGCATGGGCGGCAAAAGGCCCGTCAGACCTTCTGGTTTGTCGAATGCGCCTTCCGGAAGCTGTCCATCGGGTGTGATCCAGCGGTCATTCGTCAGTCCCTCCGGAACTGTGTTGTAATATTTGGCAATAATATCAAATGAATCCTGGGCGTGTGGATAGGCAATATCATTCCAAAGATAGTCAGGCTTGTAGCGCTCGATCAACTCGTCATATTGCGCATTGGCGTAAGCTGAATACCCTTCGGCGTCCCCTGGCATGCTCGTCATAAAGTCCACAAAGCTCTCGATGCGCTTATGCTTAAACGTCCAGTCGACTCCACCGGAATAGTAAATCCCGAACTTGAGCCCCTCGGCGCGCACCGCCTCGGCCAATTCGCCCACGACGTCGCGTGTTGTGTGCCAGCCCGGCTTGTTAGGATTCGGCACGTCGCTTGGCCAGAGCGCGAATCCATCATGGTGCTTCGTGACGAGGACCACATATCGCGCACCCGAACTCTTGAAGAGCCGCGCCCAGGATACCGGGTCCCAGTTTTCCAGGGCGTCATTGAAGTCCTGACCGAAATGGTCATACGAATAGTCTTCGCCAAACGTCTCTCGGTGATAGGCCGCTGTCGGACTTTTTTCGAACAGCATCGTGTTCTGATACCATGCAGCATACGGCGTGTTGGCAAATCCGTGACGCTCATCGGACGCATCCAATTGGTCAATTTGGGAATGCTTGGGCGCAAAGGCCGGGATCGAATAGGGTCCCCAGTGAATGAATATCCCGAATTTCGCATCACGAAACCATTCCGGCGCTTCGTGCGAGCTGAGGCTTTCAGCCGTTGCTGAATACTTTGTCGTCTTAGCAGCCAAGGTATTCACCGTCGCAGACATCCGGAAGACCGGCACCCCATGCGTTAAAAATGCGCGCTCCGAGTCTCATTGTATTACTCCCGTGAGTCGCCTCTAGACGAGCGTCTTCATGTCAGATAACTAAGCAAACAGTGTTTCATATGCAAGCTCTTTGTTCGCATATAAACGTTCGATAATAGGAAAGATCGACTCCCATGTCGCCGGGAGCTCCAACTATTTGCTACAGGATGACGGATTGGCAGGAGAACGGCATGGAACGAAAAGCGTGGATGATCCGGCTCAACGCCGAGAAGATCGACGCGTACAAGCAGCTGCACGCGAAGGCCTGGCCATCCATTCTGGAACAGATAACCGCCTGTAATATTCGCAATTACAGCATCTTCCTGAGAGAACCAGAAAATCTGCTTGTCGGCATATATGAATATCACGGAACTGATCTTGATACGGATATGACGCGAATGGGAGAGGATCCGGACACCAGGAGATGGTGGGCTTTGACCGATCCGTGCCAGACACCTTTGGATTCAGCGCAGGCAGGCGAATGGTGGGTTCCGATGGAAGAAGTTTTCCACCTCGACTAAGGCGTACCCTGCCCCGTATACCCAAGCGCCGCAGAGATTTTCAACGCTGTTTCGGCCACCAGGTGCGGAGCGTCCTCAACCGTGACCTTGGCACGACGCGTCACCACAAATGGCACTGTCAAACTGGCAACCGCGCCTGACCCGGTAGAATCAAATATCGGTGCACCGATGTCGGTGACACCATCGACCATTCTTGATGGCATGCAGACGAATCCGGCGCGACGAACATCGTCGCTCTGGGCCTGTTGCGCGTTGATATCCGCGGTTTCAGCGCCACCACTTTTCAGATCCTTAAGTATCTTTGCCTTCTGCAGTGGTGAGGCAAAGGCATATAGGACCAGCCCGGATGCCGACTTCATGATCGAACGCCGATGGCCGAGCCGCACACTGAAACCGACATCGTCTGGGCTCTCAGTACGAGCGATGACAACAATCTGATCAGAGCTTACGACAGCGAGTTGTATCGACTGCATCATTTGTGATGCGAGCGCCGACATCTCGGGAAGCGCCGCTTCGTGGAGATTCATCTTGGGTGGGGACCGCATTCCGATTTCGAACAAGCGGTTGGACAATTGCAGTTTTTCCGGGTCTTCGGTCCGCTCCACATAACCGCGCGCCTCAAGAACCACGACCATGCGATAAATCTCGCTGCGAGACCGCCCGAGATTGCGCGCTATATCGGAAATTGATTGCGGCTCCCGGACGCCAGCAAGGCTTTCCAGGATATCGAGGCCCTTCTCGAGCGCAGGTGCTTTGTAAGGAACATCTGTCATCTAGTTTTGTCCAGAGCGATCCGAAAGATTATTCGACAAGGAATTATGCCGTCAAACTCCTAAACATTGGAATAAGCCGCAACGATTCCGTAAGTCAAAGTGACACTATTCGCCGACGGTTGACGCCAACATATTTCGTGCGGCTGTTTCTGCAATCTCCAGGCATGCGTTCACTTCTGCCTCGAGACTCAGCTTCGCTGGAGCGCGGCTCCACCTTTTGTGGGCCAGAATGATACTGGAAAGCACGAGCGAAACAGTCAGGTCCGGTCGGTAGTCATTCGCACGCTCAACATCATATTCCGCAGCAATAAATTCCGCATAGATATTTCTTTGCTCTCGCTCAAACGCCGTCCAGGCAAAAGCGAGTTCGTTATCGTCCCGCTGGGTATTCCAGAACATCAAACCCGGCTGGGCAGAGGTTTTCAGTGCGTCAACCAGCGTGCGGACCTCGCGCCGGAAATAGTCGAAAAAGCCGACCTCGCCCCTGGCATTCGATGCGCGCTCGCGCAGTGCGTCCGCAGCAGTCGTCACAATGCTCAACGCGAGGTCACTCTTGCTATTGAAGTGCATGAACAACGTCGTGACGTGAATATCAGCCTCATCGGCGATGGACTGCATCGTCGTGGGGCCGTACCCAGCCTCGCTGAACTGCTTCGCAGCCACTTTGAGAATGTTTGCTCTGGTGCGTTTTCGGCGCTCCGTCCGACGCGGGTATTTGATTTCCGCAACCTGCGCATCATCCTCACCTCCATCGGGCGTAGGTGGATTGGGCTTGGGACCTTTGACCATTGTGATTCTCTTAGCACGAACTCATCCCGCCGCGCGCCTCATAATAAGTGGAAAGATAGACTACCTGATCTTCCGATCAATGTACTGCAGCAATATGTGTTTGGAGCCCCCTAAACTGCTGAGAAATAGATGGATTTCGTGTTCGCCGCCTTATCGCGGCGTCAACTCTCCGCTGCCCGTCGCCGCGCGATCTCATCGACCGCGAACTGGTGATCATCCTCCGAAACAGGATAGAAGCTCATTATGATCAGCGCTATGCTCGTAAAGACAAGCGTTGCCAGAGCGAACCAGAATGCGAGATTGTGAACAATGGCAATATCTACCGCCCCCGGCTTGGCGCCTTCAGGAAAGCCAACGAGCGCCAGAATGAATCCCGACACCAGGACCCCCATGCCTGATACCGTCTTCCCCACGAATGTGGTCGCAGAAAAAATCAAGCCTTCGGACTGACGTCCGGTCTTGAGCAGTATCTGGTCTGTCACGTCTGCCACCATTGAAGCGACCAGAATGGATGCGGTGACGACGGCCATCGCCACGACCGTCATGAAGACAAACAGAAGCGGCACGAGTACGGGACTTCCATTGTCGGGAAACAGTCCCAACAGCCGCAAGATGACAGGCGCCACCACGCCTAACAGCGTTACCGCGTACAGTGCGAGCGTGGTTCGTTTCTTACCAAACACTTTTGAAACAGGTAGCACGATCACGAACGCAAGCGCGACACCCAGGAGGCCACTCGCTGCCAATAGGGCAATCTTGTCAGCGGTTAGTTCCCAGAAATATGTTTGCATATAGATTGTCAGAGCGGCGTTCACGCCTCCTGCCATGGAACCGAATATGCTGCCAACAAGGATCGGGGCGTTGGTGCGATCAAACAGAGTTGACGCCATCTCCTTGACTGTAAGCCAGAATTTCTGGCGCGCGACAGGAGGCGGTTCAACCAGCGAGGCAATCCGACCTTGCGTGCCGATCGTCGACACGAAGATTGCTATCGCCATAAGGGGGGCTGCGATCGCAGCGTACTTACCGTATCCCGACGCATCAAGAATACCGCCAGGGCTGGCAGGATCATTGGAGAAGATGACGGTGAATACGAAGATGCCCATCAGAATGCCGCCAACGACACCAAAGAAGAACCGGTATGCAACGAGTTCTGTGCGCTCGTGATAGTCTTTGGTGAACTCTGCCAGGAGCGCCGTGGAAGGAATTTCATAAAGACCTATGACGATACGCGTCGCGCTGGTCATCAACAGAAGATAAGCAAACAACATCCCGTCGGTAGCTCCGGACGGGGGCTGCCATAACAAGAAGTAGAAGATGCCAACAGGTATGATAGATGCATACATGAATGGATGGCGACGGCCCCATTTGGTTCGCGAACTATCTGACCACTGACCGATAATCGGATCGAGCGCGGCATCTGCGACCATGGCGAGCATGATCGCCCCGCCAACCCAGGCAGCAGGAAGGCCAATCACCTGATTGTAGTAGATCATCAGCAGGGCGTTGAAGCCGTTGTCCTTGATACCGAAGGCGACTGTTCCCAGCCCGTAGACGACCTTTGTCGTCCACGGGAGCTGGCCTGTCTTCGCCTGCACTGATTGCGTCATGCGACCGGCGTTCAGAAGTGCATCTGAAGCTGGACACCAAACGTTCGTGGCGCAGTCAGGTAATATGTCTGCGACACACCGAACGGCAGATAGCTAGCCGTACCGGTCGATCCATCGAAACCTTGTTCGTCGAACAGGTTCTTGACGTACCCAACGACCCGGTAAGCTTCTTCGCTGCTGGTCCAGACACCAATCAGATCGACCTGGTCTGACGACGGGGTTTGTGTGTAGGACCGATTGAAGACGCCATGATACGTATCATCCAGCCAGGAATAGTTGCCTGACAACGTCAGATCGCCCTTTTCGCCGAGGGGAATGTCATAGCTGACATTTAGGCCGAACTTGTTCGGCACCGTGCGCGGCAGCATTTGGCCCTCGAGACTTTGGTACTGGTTTCCGCTCGCATCGGACTGCCCCACAGGATTCGCATCCGGTTGGAGAGCAAACGGATCGGCCACGTCCACGAAGCAGCAACCATCCTTAACTTCCGAGTCATTGTACGCATAGCTGAACATGACACGCAGCACGTCGGTCGGGCTCCAGATCGTTTCGAGTTCAAAACCCTGCGCGCTAGAGTCGGCGAGGTTGAAGAAACGCGTCAGACGCACGCCGTTTTCCTCGACGTCCAGCGGAACCTGCAGGCCATCATAGGAATAGTGATACGCTGTCGCGTTGACCTGCAGATTGCCTCCGAACGATTTCTTTGCGCCAATTTCGAACGCATCCAGCAGTTCTTCACCCGTCTGAGGGAACTGGCTGATTCCGCCAGCGTTGAAACCACCTGATTTATAGCCGCGGCTATAGCGAAGGAAATAGTTCGTATCGTCGTTCGGTTGCCATTGGATCCCTGCCACACCTGACAGCGCATTCCATTCATTCTCGAGATCACGTGTCGCAAGCCCGGTCGCGGGATCGATGGTCACCGCGCTCGCAACGCCGGCAGCGGACGCGTAGGACACTGACGCCGCTGTCAGATCAAGCGCCGGGGTCGCGGCGCCAGACCCGCCGATCGTAAAGCCTGGTATAATGCCGTAGGAAATAATCCGGAGCCATTCGCTCCCAGATTTTTTGTCCATCGAGTAGCGCAAGCCACCGGTTAGTGTGACGGTGTCTGTCAGGGCATAGTCTGCTTGTCCGAACAAGGCATAGGATGTCGTTTCCATATCGGAGATCGCCGTCACGAAATCGCCACTCGGATTGGCCGCTGCACCCAATGGAGCGGATATTTCTGGCTGCGCCTTGTTGCCAAAATGGGATTCCTGCCGGAAATCTTCATCGTACATATAGGCACCGACGATCCACCAGAAATCTGAGTCATCCGACGACTGAGCCGTCAATTCATGGCTGAAGAACGACTTGTCTTCACTGTATCCGAAGGTGCGTTGGGGAAAGACTGTCGCCGCGGCGCAGACAGGCCCGATATTTTCCAGATACCATTGGCAGTTTGGTCCGCCCAGCAGAACTTCCCCGGCAGCCGGAGAGGCGGCATCCAGCGGGAATGTGTATGAGAGCATGCTCGTGCCGTCATCGTCACGCAGCGAATCATAGAAGTAGGTCCGGTAGCCGCCGAGATACTTGATGTCGATATTGTCGAGGTTCCATGTTGCCACTGCAGACAAACCGTAATTGTCATCCAGCTTGGACGTCGTCGGCGTATCGACGCTGAATTTCCGGATATCGTTCACGCCGGGGTTGCTGGTGGCTGTCCCTTCCTGAGTGAAACCTGGCTGAAGGTAGCCGAATGCCGGTCCAGGCGTGAGGAAGCCTGCCGGGACGGGTGCCATATCATACGGACTGGCACTGTTTGTCGTCCGGTTATTGAACCTTCCGTTTTGTGTGTCGGCCTTTAGCCAAAGCGAGAAATTCTCCGAGAGATCGGCATCCAGCTGGGCTTCGAAATAAGAGATTTCTCCTGCCCCAGCCTCAGCTGGCCCGCCCGCGACATTGTCAAAGAAGCCTTCATCCTGGTTCCGGTAAGATCCCGCGAGCTTGCCGCGCAGCCCTTTGGCCAGCGGGCCCGCCACGCTCGCCTGCACTTCCGTGGTTTCATAGTTCCCGATGGAAAGCCGCGCTTCGCCCTCAAACGTGTCGGTCGGGCGCTTGGAAAGCACGTTGATCGCCCCACCAATCGAGTTGCGACCATAGAGCGTGCCCTGCGGTCCACGCAGCACTTCGACGCGCTCGACGAAGAAGTCGCTCTTGGACACCGCCGCTGTCGACGCATCATAGATGCCGTCAGCGTAGGTTGCCACGCCCGGATCGGATCCGTTCGTGTTGGTCTGACGGCCGATGCCGCGAATGAAGACCCGGTCATCACCGGCTGAGAAGGCCAAGCTGGGCGTGAAGCGTGCGAAATCCGAGAGATTGTCGAGACCCAGTTCCTCACGGAGATCGGCCGTGAAGGCGGTTACCGACACGGGCACATCATTCAGGTCCTGTTCGCGCTTAACCGCTGTCACCGTGACCCGGTCCAGCTTCCGAACGCCATCCGGCTCGTCTTGAACCTGGGCAAAACCCTGACCGCTTGCTGCGATTGCGAACGCGCTTACGGCCGCCAGCATGGATGCTTTTCTCATCGTCCTAATTCCTCCCAATTGTTTTTGATCCTGAGTCTTCGCCCGGATTTCCGGCAAGTGTATGATCGATTAATCTATTTGCATAGTGTTATATTGAACGATTGAAATGAACGCGTGATACGCAGTTCGCCGAGCGCGAACCAGCGTCGGGTATGCGTTAAAAAAGCGGATCTGGGCGACGGGAGGATCTGCCGCGTTGCGTAGCAAGAGCGGACACTGGACGGACATAGCGCCGATTACGGTTTCTTGCTTTCCACCGAATCCATCAGCAACGCCTTCCGGCGCCAGCCTCCAAAGCGGTAATAGAGAATGGCGAGCAAAGCGGACGAGATCGTTCCCACAGGAAAGCTCCACCAGATGGACGCCTGCCCCAGAAGGGGCTCAAAATAGTGGGCGAAGGGCACGCGAAAGCCCCACATGGTCACCGCAAAAACGATGGTCGGCGGAATCATCACGCCGTTCGCTCGTACGATCGACAGGAGCCCCGCCGTGATCGCCAGAACAGACCAGCTCCACAAAACGATGCGATTGATATCGTGAGCGATGCCGAGGGAGGCGCTGCCTTGCGGCAGGAACAGCCGGAGCGGCAAGTCTCCCATTGCCAGGACCAGAATGGCGGTCAGCGCAGTGATCGCAAAGCTGAGAAGGCAACCGCGCAAGGCGATCTGATCCACCCTGTGCCACAGGTTTGCACCAATGTTCTGGGCGGCCATCGCCGACAAAGAGGCCGCCAGCGCCATGGCCGGCATCTGGACATATCCCCATAACTGGGCTGCGCCGGCATAGGCCGCAGCCGTGACGACTCCGTAGGCGTTGACCATGACAAGGAGTACAAAATAGGCGCCTTGCACAATGATCGTTTCAGCGCCCATCGGCAGGCCCCGTTTTATCAGCATTGCGAGCAATGCCGGATCCGGGCGCAGGAAACGCAGTTCGTCACCATACAGGGCGATAGGCAGGTTGCGGCGGTAGATGTGCCGCACCATAGCAGCAAGCGCAACGCAGATGCCAATCAGGTTGCCGAGCGCGACTCCTGCGATGCCGAGCCTGGGGAAAATTCCGTAGCCGGTGAGAAAGAGCGGTCCCAGCAGGAGCGACAGTCCGATCCAGACAACAGAATACCTGAACGGCGTCCGTGAATCCCCGCATCCACGCAGCATCATCATGAGGAAGATGAAGACGAACAGGCAAGGCATGACCAGACATGTCATACGCAGGAACACGATGGCAAAATCGCGCGATGCCTGCGGCAGCCGAATGACATCAACGAGCCAGGGTGCAAACACCACCCCCAAAACCGCGATGAGCGTCGCCGCGATGGCTGCGAATGCCACCGACGACCCCACGATTTTCTTGACGTGCAGCATGTTGCCTTGGCCCACCGACTGGGCGATGGCGATACCGGACGCAGCCCCCACCCCGATGATCATTCCCATCATCATGAAGAAGAATACATTGGTGTTGACAACGGCCACCAACGCCCCCTCCCCCAGCACGCGACTGACCCATACCGCCGCCCATGTTCCAGCAATCGAATGCAGGAAATTGGTCATCAGCAAGGGCATCGAAAACATCAGGAGCGCTGGCACGATCGGCCCGTCGGTCAAGCTGCGCGGCGCATTGATCCACCGCGCCAGCGCCGCAGGCGGCCCGGTATGAAATCCGCCAAGTCTCATGAGGGCATTGTCAACGGAGTCACTTCAGGCGGTCTCTTCTTAACCCGTCACCCCGATTTTTGGACGAACAGGCCTGTGGCAGCTACAGCGCGAAGACCAGCGAGTGGAAACTATCCGCCTATGGGTACTAGCAATATCGTTTCTTTTGACAAGGCCCGGGAGCGGACTTGCGGTTGATCGATCTGGCACGTCAGGCACTTACCCAAGCGACCCGGCCTTCAGCCTATCGAGGATAGACTGGCTGGTTGCACCGTCAGTCTATTGCGAACCGGTCTAAGTTATTTCCGAACTTGCAGGTTCCAGGTGACGAGAAGGTAAGGTGACTCGCGAAAGGCGACTTCTCGCGCCGGTCATTACAAAAAGAAACGGCCACGATCCCTTGGAGCCGTGGCCGCGGTGCCGAGGGGAGGAAACGCGTGCGGGCGCTAGTGCCGGTACGTGAGAGAGCCACCATAGGTTCGCTGCATGCCTGCAAAACGCAGGATGACGTTGGCGTTCGACGTGATCTGCTGCCAGTAATACTCGTCCGTCCGTTTCTTGCCCCAGACGGAGATATCCCAATGGTCATCAAGGCAGTAGATACTAATCGACCCGTTGAGCAGGCCATAGGAGTCGATGTCATAAAGCGCATCGTCCGGCGTGCCAGCCGTGGATTCACTCTGCCACCGTCCGCTGAGCGAGGCGCGAACTCCAAGGTCTGCCGAGACCGGACGGTCATAGAGCAGCGCCAAGCTGGCGACTGTTTCGGGGCGGTAGAGGAAGGGGTCGCCCTGACGGTTCACCGGCAGGCCGAAGCCGTCAACGGTGTCGAAGGCGCCGATTTCCGTGTGCAGCAAAGTGAGGCCGCCAACGGCTGTCAGCTCTTCGCTGATAAGGTAGGTAACTTCGGCGTCGAGGCCATAAGCTTCGGCTGTCGGAATGTTCTGCAGGCGCGAGAGCGCCTTGTAGATCGGGTCCGGGAAGAAGGCGGCCAGCTGCTTGTCTTCGTAGTCGTAATATAAGAGCGCGGCGTTGGCCTGCATGCGCTGGTCGAACAAGCTGGCCTTCACGCCAAGTTCATCGGCGAGCAGGCTTTCCTGGGTTGCCGGCGCATTCTGCTCGGATTTCGAGGCGGCATTGACCGGGGTAGCAGCCGACTTGTAGCCTTGGGTCACCGATGCGAACAGGACGAGGTTGTCGTGCGGCGTCCAGTTGCCCACGACGCGCCAGGAGATGTTGTCTTCCTTGGTGCTGGACGTCACGGCGCCGAAGGAATTGGTCGCCACGTCAAATGTGTTGCACCCGTTCTCGAGCAGAGGCGCCTCAGGTGGTGTGGCATAGATCAAGGAAAAATAGGTACGGTTGAACACGTTGACGTTCGGCTGCATGGACCCATTCACTTCTACCGAACAGCCGACATAATCCTGGCTGTCATCAGTGTAGAGAATGCCGGTCGTCAGGCTGAAATCCGGCGTCAGTTGCCAGTCAGCATTGGCGAAGACACTCCAGGTCTTGGTTTCGAATTCTCCGATATCGCAATATGTCTGAAACGAATTTAGACAGCTCGAGCACGGTATATGGCACGCCCGTTTCCGAATCGATGTTCAGCGGCGAGGCGGCTGTAGATATGTACAATTCAGCGAGACACCTTCTTTAATATCCCCGCTGGGGAAGGAAGGTGGTTTCAATGAACAGCGATCAGCGAGAGATTGGGCGTAAACTTCGGGTATTGGAGCATGCCGACAGA
>Ga0209491_10002890_pt1 | contig 29507 bp, 33 predicted proteins | sample BON02_FD_187213 | JGI IMG/M metagenome (GOLD analysis project Ga0209491, IMG submission 187213) | Freshwater microbial communities from Lake Bonney liftoff mats and glacier meltwater in Antarctica - BON-02 (SPAdes) (version 2) | ecosystem: Environmental > Aquatic > Freshwater > Ice > Glacier...
ATACTGGAAATACTGGAAATACTGGAAGTACAGGAAGCACAGGAAGTACTGGAAGCACAGGAAGTACAGGAAATACTGGAAATACTGGAAATACTGGAAATACTGGAAGTACAGGAAGCACAGGAAGTACTGGAAGCACAGGAAGTACAGGAAATACTGGAAATACTGGAAATACTGGAAGTACAGGTAGTATTTTTTTCTGATAATTGGATACCAAATGGGGGATTACCAACAACAAGAATAGAAGAAGAAGATGATATATTTGGATTATAAGTAAGAAAATCTTGTTGGACAATATATTTGTGTTCTGGTAAAATGTCGATACCAATTCTTTTTTCTGTTGGTATTTGAGTTAAAAAACTACCATCTCCAGCACTTGGTTCTACAACTAAATCCCATTCATCCCAATTATAAAGAAATCCAATTTTATAAATATTATAAATTTATCATTTTATTGTACTCTATATTTTCTAACCCATCTACATACACCATTTTTATTTTTATTTGTTATATACATATTTTTATCATTTCCTAATAGTTCTTGTCCACAACATTTATTAGCCGGATAAGGAGGAGATGAACGTTTTAAATATTTAGATGTTGTTTGTTTTACACAACCATTATTAATAGATCTTCTTGAAATTCTTTTTGACTTTCGTGAGATTCTTCTGGATTTTCTTAATGACTTTCTTACTGATTTTCTTTTTGATATTTTTCTTGAATTTCTTACTGACTTTCTTACTGACTTTCTTCTGGATTTTCTTAATGACTTTCTTACTGATTTTCTTTTTGATAATTTTCTTGACTTTCTTGCTGAGACTCTTCTTAATTTTCTTGTTGACTTTCTTGTTGACTTTCTTGTTGACTTTCTTGAACTAACTGATTTTAACATTTGTCTTTTTTATTTTAAGATTAAAATAAAAAAGATTTTAAAAAGTAAGAAATATTAAAAATATTAAAAATATGAAATTAGTTCTTGAATATAATGGAGAAGAAGCAGGAACGCTTACATATTATATAGGTAAAGATGATAAAAATAGAAATATAGGTTATATAAATTTTATTGAAGTATTGGAAAAATATAGAGGAAAGGGTATGGCAACATCTTTGTTATGGTATTTATATGATGTTTTGTTGGATAAAAAAATAAGATATGTCGAATTTGATGATTGTTCAGATTTATATAGAAATAAGAATAATATTTATATTAGACTTGGGGCTAAATATGTAGAAAATAATGGACCTGAAATGATATGGAAAATATGTACAAAATATGTTAAAAAATTAAAAGATGATTTTAATGATAATATCATTGGAACTAACGGAACGTTCAGTTCTTTAAACCTAAAGGGCAATATATATGTTATAAAACAAGAGGATTAAATCTTACACCAGTTAATAATAAAATTATAGCATTTTTTATATTTGTCGTATTTAATATGATTGAATTTCTGGATAAATTTGTTAAATATTTTTTTAAGGATAATACAACGTTGAATAATTTTCATATAGATAAAATTATTTTCATTAAGTAAATATTGGGGTTGTTCATAAAAAGAAATAATTTTATATAGATCTTTAATTTCTTCTTTAATATCTGTAATATCATAATTACCTATTTTATATCCCCATATGATTATCATTTTTTCAAACTCTGTTTTTAGGCTATTAATACGTTCATCGTCTTTATAAATTTCAGAAGTTATAATATGTCTATAATTATCGATAATAGTAGAATCAAGATTTTCATATCCTGCTTGTATCAATGCAAGATTTAGTTCGCATTCAAATATATTATCTACCCGAAAGACATCGGGCTTATTCTTGGAATCCTTTAATGACATTTTGTTAGTCTTTTCGTTATAATAATTGATGATTGATTATAAAATAAATATATTATAATCAATTTTATAAATAAATGAAAAACTCTATAATTTTAATGATAATGATGATGATGATTATTATATTTCTATTTTTATTTAGATATTATAAATATATTAATAGTTTTGTAAGGTATAATTTTTGGGATAGAAACTCAATAAACTCAAATAAAAAAAAATATTTAAGGAGAAATCTATATGATGTATATGATGTATATGATGTATATGATGTATATGATGTATATGATGTGTATAATAATCCTTTATTCCAAACTTATTATGATAAATCAAAAATACCTTTAGATATATACTATAATATAAAAAAATATGCTCCTGAATATACTCATGTTATTATGGATGATAGAGATATAGAAGTATTTTTAAGTAAATATTATAATAATAATGTATTGAAAACTTTTCATTCTTTAAAATTAGGTGCACATAAGGCTGATTTAGCTCGATATTGTATTTTATATATTTATGGTGGCTTATACATGGATATAAAAGTAGAGTTAATAAAACCTTTATCTGAAATCTTTACAGATCAAGCTTTATTTTATTCTGTTATTTCTAAAGATGAAGATCATATACACCAGGGTATTATAAAATCTCCTCCAAATAATCCTTTATTTTTAAGTTTAATTGATTATATTGTTTTAACTAATAATCCAAATAATTATCATGATTTTTGTATAGATATGTATAAGAACATAAAAGATGATATTGTCTCAAATGGATTGAAGAGACAATTGGCTATAAAAGAAGGTGTAAATATTGGAAACTCTGGTAATAAATATTATTTATTTAGAGAGAAATGTTTGGATAAATTCTTTTGTTATGATGGATTAGATCAATACGGGTTTTGTTGTTTTGTCTTTGATGGTAAAGAAATGATAATAAAGACACGAAGATCATCTTATCCGTGGAAGTAATTTATAGTTATAATTTAAAAAAACTTGATACAGGATTATGATCGCTGTAATTACTATTTATTACTATAGGTGGTTTCATGTCTATTAATTGGGATGTTATAAAATAATCAAATATAAAGGGTTCATATCCATCTTTATATTTATTACTTGTATGAGATGTAGTAAGGTTTATATATATTGTTGCTTTTTTAGGATTTTTTATATTTTTGATTTCTTTTATATCTTTGATATTTTTTATATCATTAATATCTATATTAAAGTCTCCTCCAACTATGTATTCATCTTTATTCTTTTTAAGTTCATCTATGTAGTTTGTAAGTTCAATTAGTTGTAAAAGTGCATACTTATCATAACGATGAAAATCTGATGATTGTAAGTGTGTATTTACAATCTTGATACATTTATCTCCTATCTTTATAGAAGCTGTTAAAAATCCCTTTTCTGAAATATAGTCAAATGACCATGGATTTGACACGTCGTATTCTTTAAATTTTACATCAATTATAGGAAATTTAGATAATATAACAAGACCACTATTCATTATATTTATCCCTTTTAAATTTCCTCTGCATATATGATAATCTGGATAATAAGTTTCTAAAGAGTCGTATGCCTCGTTAAAACATTCTTGTAAAAGTATTATAGAATGACTATTTATTATATTATTTATTTCTTTGTCATTTAAAGATTTTAAAGCAAGAGGAAATTTTTGTATATTATAAGTAACAATGGATGTGTTTTTTAAGTCAACTTTATCTATATAATTTTCTGGTATATATCTCTCATTTATGTTTTTTTGTACAATAATCCATATAATGATTACAATAATTACAGTAGATATAGCAAATAATATTTTATAGAACATTTATATATAAAAATTAATATAAGTTTATATTAATTTTATAAAACTAAAAATTATAATAAAATGAACGACGAATTAATTAATAATGGATATTTATTATATAGAAAATAATAGATATGTTGTAGGAGTATAAAACGATTGATTTAGATGATGATCATAAAGTTCATTTTAATCACCATTGTTATAATAAAAAATAAAGACTAAAATAAAGATTCTTATTAGATTTTTATAATAAGAATAGAATATACGTTATAATATAACTTATAATATAACTTATAAAGACTTTAGAAACTTATCAAAATCTTTAGATTCTGAATTGTAGTTATTTGTAAAATAATAATAAGGCCATGTGTAAAATTCATTGTGGTGGGTTTTTTCTTTACAATTCTTATTTTCGTTCAGAAAATTTTTAATATAATTATATGATACAATATTTATTTTAGAGATAAATGTATTAAATGTATGATATTCAGTGCAAATAATATTATTTTTAATAAATAAAAGCTTATAAACAATCTTTGAAGTAATTACATAGATTAATCCTTTGATCGATTTATCATTCTTAAAATAAAAAAATGAAATTACAAACTGTATATCTCTTGTTTTTGATATATCTTCAATACGAGACATTAATAATGTTTCAACACGAGTCTTTCTGAAACAAAGAACAAACTCATCATTATTCTTATTGCTGGAATGAACGTTCCTTTTTTCTGAAGCATTATAACTATTATAAAACATATAAAACATATAAAGAATATAGAGAATATAGATAGGGCATATAATAAAAATTTTATTACAACCATAACTAATACCAAATTCAATAAAAAGATAAAATATTAATGTTTTAGCCATGTTTTCAATTAAATCAGTTAGAATCATATTTCTCCAAGTCTAGAAGTTTATTTAAATTTTTTAGTATAAAATATAAACTTAAAATCAATTTTATATTTTATACTAAAAAATATTTTTATATTTATATTCATAATACTTCTCTTCAGATTCGTTATTACCAAGAAAGATGACTGATCGTAACCAAGAGTTATTATTCTTAATAAGAATGTACAATTTGTTAAAATTATTTTCGGTCTCATTTTTAATAAGAATACGTGTATTATGGGGAAAATACGTTTTACAAAAAGAATTTTCAAATGTAACGATTGTTTCTTCTACACTATCGTATAAATCTTGAATATCTTGTTCTCCTCCCCAATTAAAGTATTTTTTAATATTTTCTTTTTTAGGCACAGAAGGGAATACATTGCATTTTAATGGACTCTGATAAGTTGAAATATGAGTAAAAAAGTCACTTGGTGATCGAGGAATTACAATTGATAAATTCATTTTTGTTTTATTATTTTATTATGTATTTTTATATTAAATTCAATTTTAAAATTTACATTCAGATAATACAAGTATTACAAGTATCGTTAATATCGTTAATATCGTTAATATCGTTATATAATAGTTGTATTATCTGAATAATATTATTAATATTTTTAACAATTTTAACCTCTTTCTTATTTTCCAGAGTGGACTGGAGAATGTTCTTATTATTTTTTTTATGTTTATTATCGATAATATTAAAGGCTGAAAGTATTTCTATCTTATATTTCTCAATAAGATTCGAAAACATCATTTTAAAGTCTTTAACTTCCTTTTGAGAAATAATATTTTTCTTAATATTACGGAGATAGACCAAATAGTCTGATAGAATATTTTTCATTTCATAAATACTGTTATAACAGTTTTGTAGGGTTTGTAAAGTATTAATTACGGTCTTATTTGTTTCATAATAATATTGTTTTGAAACGATAGTAGATCTACGTTTATAATTTAGAATATTATTAGTACTAATTTCAGAAGAAATTTCTTTGTTAGGTTTAACATATTTATAAAGAGATAGAGACATCTTTTATTTTTTTTATTATCTTTAAGTTTTACTTTGTAATTTACTGTTTATTACAATAAATAATTTGGCAAGTTTTTCTATTCTTTCATTTGTTATATTTTTATAATCTTCTGTTTGTTGAGAATATAAAAAAATTTGAGAGCTAATTTGTTCTATTACTTTAATAACTTGTTGTATTTCTTTTTTATTTTCAATTGTTATGTTATTTGTGTTTTCTATTTTTTGTTTTATTAAGCTAATATTTTCTTCTATATTAACTTTAAATTGAATATAATCATTATTAACTATATTAGAATTATTAGAGTTATTAGAGTCGTTAGAATTATTAGAATTATTAGAATTATTAGACTTGATAGGATCATTAGACTTGATAGGATCATTAGAATAAGATTTACTTTTTATATTTTCATGGCGCTTTGAATCGTTCGTAATAGTACCGATATCCTTTATACTTGGTCTTTTTTTAACAAATTTCGTCAAAGATGGGCAATGTATTCTATTCATTTTATATACATATTTTATATAATATTTCAAAAATAATAATTTTATCAATTAAAGCTATTTAATAAAGATGATAAAAGGACTATTTTATAATTTTATTAAAAATAATAACATTTTCTACTTGTATATTATCATAGGATCTCTATCATATATTTTACAAGTTTTTGGATCATCTCATGTTTATAAAAAATTTTTTAATAAAGATATATCCAAAAACTTCGACTCTGTTTTTAAACAGATATGTATATTATGGATATCTATATTTATCCTATACATTCTAAAATCTAAGATAGAGTCTATTATTATACCAGATATTCTTATATATATTAGAAAAGAAGTTATTCTTAACTATATGACCACAAATGGAAAGTTTTTTTCAGAAAAAGATATAGAAAAGGATGCTTTAAAAATGCTCGACTTTGGATTTTATTTTGAAAGAGTTATAACATGGCTTACAGAAAGTGTTATTCCTACTGTTATACTTGTTATTTTTATGAATATTTATTTTATATTTAAGAGACCACTTGTAGGATTTATATTATTAATATCAAATATAATGAGTATTATCGTTATAAAACATTTTTTTAACAAAATGTTGAATGTCATAACAGAAAGACAGGAACATCAAGATACAGTTATCGTATCAATAAGTGAAAATCTAAGTAATATGATTGATATACACTTGAATAATAAAGTACAAGATACGCTAAAAGAAACAGGAAAAATGTTGGACAAATATAAGAGTAAAATAAATGATCAATTTAGTCTAATTATGTCTTTTGTAAATATTTTTAAGAGTATAAATTACTCTTTTAATTTATTAAGTATATTTATACTTTACAAAACAACCCCAAATATAGAAGAGTTTTTTGGACTCTTTAGTACGTTTATTATATTTATTCCTATTTTTGAAAATATGACTCAAGAAATTCCCATGAAGTTGGCAAATATAAACGATCTTATTATTATATCAAATTACTTTGTCGATAATAAAAAAATATTACTTGACGATAAAGGTTATATGTATAATGAAGATGACGATAATAGCCCAAATAAAAATAATATAAACTCAATTGATAGTATAAGTTTTGATAAGATAAGATTTAAATATGAAGAGGATATCGCCCAGTCAGAACTCAAGACTGAAGAGAATATTAAGAATATTAAGAATAGTAAGAATAGTAAGAATATATTAGAAAATGTTTCTTTAACGATAAATAAGAATGATAAGATTGCGATACTTGCAGAGTCTGGATCTGGAAAAACTACTTTAATTAAATTATTACTTGGTTTTTATAAGCCACAATCAGGAAAAATTTTAATAAATAATATAGATATTAATGACGTTAATATAAAAGATGTAAGAAGAAAAATTAATTACATTAATCAACGTACGTTAATGCTTAATGATACTATAATTAATAATATGAAGTTTGGAAATAATAAAACAGATAACGAGATTATAAGCTTGCTTAAAAACTATGATCTACTAAGTATTTTTAAAAATTCTGTACAACAACAAGTAGATATAGGAGGAAAAAATATAAGTCTTGGTATGCAAAAGATTGTCTTCTTGATAAGAGGAATTTTAAAAGAGTCTGATGTTTATATATTTGATGAACCATTAACAAGTCTTGATAAAGAAACAAGAAAAAAGGTTATTAAAATGATAAAAGATTATACAAAGAATAAAACATTAATTATTATAACCCACGATAATGAAATATTAGAAATAGTGAATAGAAAAATAGACTTATAATATAGATTGTTGAGAACTTGTATTCATTCTTTTTATTGAAAAAACAGCGTCAATTTGGAGAGATTGATTTGGTTCATATGGAGGTAAAGTGTCAATATTTAATGTTTCAAATAGACTACCATCTGGTAAATATACAGAAAATGTTAAGTTATCATTTGGTTTAAATTTAATTAATTGTGTCATTTGAGAAGACAGGCTTAAAAATGTATTCTGTAAAGGTTCTTGAATTTGTCTAATTGGTGCAATAAATAATGCTTTATAACTATTGGGATTATTACTATATATAATTTCTTTAGATGCTTTATTCGGAGAGGTAGAATTAGAAAGCTCTACATATACATAAGGATAAAAAGATATTCTTGAACCTGTTCTTAATGGGACATTTGGAAGTGTTAAGCTAACAAGACCTACTGAATAACATACTGCTTCATTTACTGATACCATACTTCCATTATACGATAAAGAGCTAAAGTTTTCGTTTTCTAAAGTTGTTATATAGATCAAAAATATATAGAATGGAACTTTTTACAAGTTGGAAATAGTGTACCTTTAAATATTGTTGATTTTTCCCATGATAATTACTCCCCTTATGATTATACAGGAACAACAGTATCAATTGAAAATACAGTATGTTATGAACTTTCTCTAACATCTCTTACTCTACCTAATTTGAATCTAAAAACTGGATCAAGAATTTCATTTTATCCCTATGTATACGTTGAACTCGTAAATACGTCAAGTCCAAATAAAGCATCAAATCAACTTATTTATAGTAATAATCCAAATAGCAATAGAGCTGTTTTTATAGCACCAGTTGGCCTTCGTGTTAATCCAAATACAGGAACATTTTTAACACTATATTCAAAGATGATACAGACGATAAAGTTTAAACCAAATGATAGCTTAAGATTCTCTGTATATTTTTCAAATGGAAAATTATTTGAAACTTATATTTCAGATACTCTACCACCATATGAATATGATTCTCGTCTTCAAATAGACGCAGTCTTTCAAGTATTAAGAAAAACAATAGCAACTTTATAATTCTTTAAATAATAATAAATCCATTTGTGTAATATTATCGGATCTCATGTGTATATTTTTTATTTCTTCTATTGTACAGTATAAACTCTCATTTTTTAAATAATCACTTTCCATATTAATATTATCCTTATTATTATCCTTATTATTATCCTTATTATTATCCTTATTATTATCCTTAATATTATCAATTATTATTCCTTTAGTATACTTTAATTCTAAAAAAATATCGAATAACTCTGGATTAAACTTTAACATTTTTGATATCTCTATAAAAATAAACTTTATTTTTAAAGTATTTATCATTCCTTCTATTACCTCTTTCTCCATATTTTCTACATCTATCTTTACTATCATATCTTCATTCACATCTAATAAATAATCATCTCCCAAAAGTATATTTGCTTCTAAAATATAATCTGGTTTTATATTAAATAAAAAATCGACTGTTGTACAACAACCCATATTTCGATCTATAATATTAAATCTTCCAGTCTTTCTTTCATTTCCTAACGCAACTTTTTTTAAAGTTATTAATCTTTCATATCCATTATCTTCTATAGAATTCAAAAATAATTTATAATTATCAATAATAGGTTCAAATGATATCGTTTTTATACCAAATGAAGCACAAAATAAAGAAAAATATCCAATATTTGTTCCTATATCTACAAATATATATTTTTTATTATTTTTTATTATTTCATATAATAATTCTGTTTTATACTTATCCCAATAACCATATTTTAATATATAATTTGTTATATATTCATTCTCGTTATGATGAAGTTTTATTTTAAACATTTTAAAGAATATTTTCTCTTTAAAAATTATTTTACTTTACCGTTAAATTTATTTTTTATAAAACTTTTTATAAGATAAGTATGATACATAGGATAAACATGGAAATAACATTAAATACATAAATCTTTTAGAATCATCTTTTATCTTTTCATTACTTTCATTGTTTTCATTACTTTCATTGTTTTCATTACTTTCATTACTTTCATTGTTTTCATTGTTTTCATTACTTTCATTGTTTTCATTGTTTTCATTACTTTCATTGTTTTCATTGTTTTCATTACTTTCATTGTTTTCATTGTTTTCATTACTTTCATTGTTTTCATTACTTTCATTACTTTCATTGTTTTCATTGTTTTCATTACTTTCATTGTTTTCATTGTTTTCATTACTTTCATTGTTTTCATTGTTTTCATTACTTTCATTGTTTTCATTGTTTTCATTACTTTCATTTGATAATGATACATCTATTTTAAAATTTTTTAAAACATCTTTTATATTTTCAAGTTCTTTACTATAAGATATAACCAAATTGATAAGTATGCTTATTTTTTCTTTTATTTTTTTTAGTTCTATACCGTCTTTAGTTTCTCTAATATCTTTATTATTAAAAGTATTTTTATTAATAAAGATATCGTTATTATTAAAGGTATCTTTATTAATTGTTTTTAATAATGAAGATACCTTGTTATTTCTATTATAATCATTAATTTGAAGAAAGGATGACATTTTTATTATTTTCTTTTACTTTTATATAATAAAAACAATGGATATAAAAAACCAATCAACACAAATAATATTAACTTCGATATCTATCTTTTTATTTTTTCTTATTATTATTATCATCTATCGAACAAATAAAAAATGTAAGAATAAGAATAATCGGAGCGATCGTAGTAATGATAGTAGATATGAAAATAAAGAAAAATATGAAGAAGTTAATCTATTACCAAAACAAGATAAAGATTTTCTTGATAAAAATGTATACCAAAGTACAGGGCTTGGTATAAAAGATTACGAATATCTTGTAAATTATCCAAATGGAAAAGGAAGTTTTGGGGAATGGTCATGGGGAACAGATACCAATAAAAATTATAAAGGTTACTCAATTAAATCTGATCAAAATAAATTATTTAAAGAAAGAAATATAAACAATCTATTTAAATTTTGAAAACAAGTTTATTCTTTAATAAAATAATAATATTTTATTAAATTAAATGATATCAAAAAAATATATATTAATATTAATAATATCAATAATTATCTTGTATTTTTTATATAGATATTATGCTTCTAATACAAAAAATACATCTGAATTAATTGTTAATACTTCACCACCTTATAATACAACTGTCCCACCTTATAATACAACTGTCCCACCTTATAATACAACTGTCCCACCTTATAATACAACTGTCCCACCTTATAATACAACTGTCCCACCTTACAACACAACTGTCCCATCAAAATCTCCATATTTTATAGAAGGAAAATGGAAATTTACAGGGACAAATTCTATCAGTAAAAATAAAATAACAACTATAAAATATGATCTTAGAACTAAAGTTGCAAATCTTTATGATGATTTTGGAAGGCGTTTTACTGATTTACTTGAATGTGGTGATTGTTTTTTTGAAGATTTTTTAAATAGGATGCATTATGATGAAATAAGTGGTTATTTTCAATTTTATGAAAGAAATATAGGAAGTTTACAATATCCATATCTGTTAATAGATATGATTCCAAATAGTGATAATACAGTATTAATAGGATATTATAAGAGTGGAGCAGAATCTCATATAACTTTAACAAAGGTAGAAGATATTCTTCGTATGCCTCCTTATATCAAAGGAATATGGAAAGTTTATGTAGGGGGTAATCCTGATGGTATTATGAATATTGATTTTGATATAGATACAAATATGGGAACAGTAGATCAAAAACAAAATGGGATAAATCTTGGGTACACTATGATAAAATATGGGGGATATAATGGTGATAAATTTGTATTTGGAAATAGCAATGATATAGAAAATTCATCTAATATATTTAAATTAAATGAGTATGGTCAGTTAAAGAGAGAAGATAGAAATGCTATGTCACTTATTTTTGTTAAAGAGCCTATAACACCTGCCCCAACTACACCTGCTCCAACTACACCTATACCAAATACTCCTGTACCAACTTCATTGTTTTCTTCATCTTTTGAAGGAATATGGAAACTTATACAGAACAATCAGACTGCTACTGTAACAATTTCAGCTTCTGGTTTGTATACTTTTAATATTTCTGGTTTAATGTCATCAGGAATAGATTTACCAAACTCATTTAAATTAATGACAGTTGATCCTAATACTTTATCATGTAGTTTTCCAAGACTTCAAAGTAGTTACTATAATAATATAGAATCAGTAATTATAAATAAAAAGGTTGTTGATATATCTAATTCTGTAATTTCTCTGACACGCACAGTAGATCCTATATCAACTACTTTAGATGATCCTGTTGAAGGAAGATGGTCTACATTTAGTTTTATGGATATTGGATATGGTCCTATTAATATTACATTATTTAAACCCAAACATTATTATATTTCTGGTACTATTGATGGCACAAATATTCAATTTGATGGAAGAATTTTAAATATTGATGATAATGGAAATTTTATTTTAACCAGAAGAAATATTATGTTAAATGTAAGAATAATAGGTGGAATAGTTACAAGATTATCGAATGACTTAATTTATATAAGTCGTCCAGATCCTATAACACTTGCTCCAACTACACCTGTTCCAAGCACTCCTATTCCAACTACACCTATTCCAACTACACCTATTCCAACCTCGTCATTTTCTTCCTCTTTTGAAGGAAGATGGAGACTTAAAGATATATATGGTGGAAGAAATGCTATAGTTGATATTTTAGCTTCCGGTTTGAATACTTTTAATATTATAGGAAGAATGGATACAGGATCACCTTTACCATTTACCGTTCTAACTATTAATCCAGAAAATCTATTATGTAGTTTTGGTGATAACTATAATATAGAACCAATAATTATAAATGGGAAAGTTGTTGATATGTCAAGTTCTTTATTTTCTCTTACACGTCCAGTAGATCCTACTTTAAATACTTCTAATTCTATCGAAGGAACATGGAATGTATATAGGTTTAGCGGAGTGTCTTATAATCCTGTTAATGTATCATTAGTTAAACCAAAACATTATTATATTTCTTATTTAGCTGATATTAATACTGATGCTATACCGTATGATGGAAGATTGTTAAATATTGATACAAATGAATTATATATTATAACTCGAAGAAATATTATTTTGATTCCCACTCTAACAAATGGATTAATTACAAGATTAATGAATGATCAAGAAAATTCTTATTTAGATAGTCCAATATCCGGTCAAACAATTGTACCCGTTCAAACAACTGTTCCCGTCCAAATAACTACACCAGTTCAAATAACTGTTCCCGTTCAAACAACTGTTCCCGTTCAAAGAACTATATCTGGACAAACCCCTTCTTGGTATTATGTTAGATCTGGTAATAATACATGGGGAGATAATCCTGCTTATGGTAAAAGTGTTAGAACTCTCGATGAGGCAAAGATAGCTTGCTCAGGATATAATTCTTTAGCGTACTATAATAGTGTTTGGGCAAATTGTTTTAATACGAGTGATTCTATCCCAAAATCCTTTTCTTCTTCTTCTGCAGACCTTTATAAATTTTATTAAATCTTGTTATAGATTTAATATGTTTAAAGAATAAAGAAGAATAAAATGGAAAAAGTAGTTCTCACTAAAGTATCCGGAGACTTGGGTGATCAATTTTTTATCATAGCATCTTCTTATTCTTACGCTAAAAAAGAAGATGCTACTTTAAAGATTTTAAAAACTAAAGAGAGTAGTCCCAATCATCCAGTATATTGGGAAACATTACTTAAAAAAATAAAACCATATCTTATAGACAAATATGAAGATATATTCTATACGCGAAGCTATATCGTCCCTCTGGGACTCAAGAGTGTAGCGAATAATTATGACTATAAAAAAATTAAAATTTGGAATGAAATATCTGAATTGATTTATGAAGAAATTCCGAAATATGAATTTATATATTTAAACGGAAAAATGCAGTCATATAAATATTTTAATAATGATAAAGAAGATATAAAAAAGTTATTTAAACCTGAACCTTTTTTGGTTGAGTTTATAAAAAAAAAATACGATTTTTTAATGAAACAGAAAGATAGAGTTGTTATTATACATTCATGTCAAAAATATTATGAAGCTAAACCTTGTTTATATAAACTTGGAATTGAGTATTATAAGAAAGCTATAAATAAATTTATAGATAATAAACCTAATTCTTTATTCCTATTATGTATTGATGATGAAAAACTATGCGACGATTTAAAAACATATATAGAAATAAATAAGAATGAATCCTTTATATTAAAAGAAGATGAATTATTAACCTTTACATTACTTCAAGAATTTAAAAATTTTATAATGTCCAATTGTGGTTTTATATGGTGGTGTATATGGCTATCGGATTATAAACATGTTATTGTTCCAAGAGAATGGTTTATAAAGAATGATTATAATGACTATAATGATTATAATGATTTATACGATGATAAATGGATTAGAATGGATTAGAATGGATTAGAATGGATTAGTTAAATATATTCTTTTCTTTATTGTAGGTTATATTTGCCAAATGAGTTCTAAATTTGGAAGAATCATTATTTATTTCAAGTACTTCACCAACTTTTAATATATGAATATTTTGGGCATCATGATTTATTGTACCATCTTCTTTTTCCCATAATTTCTTCCCGGTAGAATGAGTAACATCAAAAATATTAGCACTATTTAAACTATTAAGTAATTTAGCAGCTTTAGGGTCTGATTCAATAAATCCATATAGATTAACAAATTCGAATTTTTGTCTTGAGACGTCGGTACATTCATAAATAAGTTCTCCTCGTTCATTTTGGAGAAGATGTTTCTTTAACATTTCAGCTATACCTTTTTGTCCTTTAGATAAAACATCAGGTGTGAGATTATTTTCAAGAATATTGTTGATTCTTTTTATGTCATTCACATCAAATGTTTGAGTATTATTTTGAGTCTTTATACGATTATCATTATTATTACTTGTGTTTATAGTTTTAGGTTGTTTTGCTATTTCAGAAATAATATCATTTGCTTTTTCAAACATTTTTTTAAGTTCATTATATTTTTCTTCCTTTTCTTCTATAAGTTCTTTATATTTTTCTTCCTTTTCTTTACAAATATTCTCCTTTTCTTTGAGTATTAATTGATACTTTTTAATAAGTATATCTTTTTCTTTTATTTTTTCATTTAATGATTCTTCCTTTTCTTTATACATATTTTCCTTTTCTTTGAGTATTAATTGGAACCTTTTTTCTTTTTCTTTTATTTTTTCATTTATCGATTCTTCTTTTATTTTCTTCTTACATATATTAATATGAGTAGTAAGCCTTGTTTGACTTGATAAACATTTATGACAATATTGACATTTAAAATTTTCACTAACTATACCTTGTAATTTTAAACATGTCTTAGATGTCTTTTGATGAGTATCGAAAATATATTTGTTTTTAAATTCTTTCTTACAAAAATTGCAATTTAAATCACTCATATTTTATATTTGAAATATTTTATTTTTAAATGTACAAAAAAATAAAATACATAATTAAAATGAATATTAACCATATTTTATAGTATTAATATAATTTTGTACATTTTTTGTACTTAATTGTACAAAATTGTACTTAATTGTACAAAAATGTACAAAAATGTACAAAATTATTTATTTATATTTATTACAATTTTTTTAAAAATAACATGTTTTTAATTTAATCTGATTTCAGTTTAAATTAAAAAAATAGAAAAATATATATTTTTTTAACATCTTCCTTAAAAAAAAAAGACACACACACAAAATTTGTGTGTGTGTGTAAAATTTATAATAAACTTTTAAAGTAAATTTTATTATAAAAAATAATCTTAAATTCATACTACTTTTATGTTAGTTATTCAACCAAGAGAATATAATTAATCGATCTTAAATATAACTTTATATAAATCTATAACATGAATATGTCTTTGGGTTGAATTATCAAGCTTTTCGTATTTTTTATATATATTAACACAATCTTGTCTTTTTTTAATAATATTTATAATTCTTGAAAGAATTTGATTAAAACAATTAAAACCTTCTATTTTTAATTTGTTTCTCATAAGATCTTCATATATATTTATAAAATTATTACATTCTTCGCATCTTATGAAACAATCATCTTTAAAAATATCATATGAGAATATAAATTCTTCATCTGATTTATACTGCTTAGTAAGTTCTTTTGTTCTATTAATATCTTCTTCTGTTAACAGCTTACTTGACAAGTATTCATGAGATGAAATATTATCTCCATCTTCATCCTCGAGATTAAGATTATTATTAAGAAGTAATTTAAGTGTATTTTTTTGATATATTCCCATATTATCTAAATACTTTAAAAAGTGGTGAAGAGTTGTATAAAGATTATCATCCTTTTTACCCATAGAAATAAGGTTTTTAAAAAAATCATAATTTTCCATAATTTGAAGCAACCATAAAGTCTGTTTTTTTAAATCTTTAAACTTGTAATAGTTTTTTGAAATAATATAAATATACCATTGACTATATGTATAACCTTCGTTATTATAAACTCTATAAAATTCTTCTTCTTTGTTTTCTTTAATTATCTGATTATAAAATACTCTAAATTCTTCTTTCATTAATTTATATGTATTAAAATAATATGGATTAAAACCCCATATATTATTTGTTGTTATATCTATTTCGATCATTTTTTGTTTGCAACTTTCACAAAACATATAAATTTGAATACGTGTTATTTACTTAAATTTTTTTTAAAAAAATTTAAGTATACCGATAAAAATTCTATAATAAATTTAATACAGACGTTTAGTTGCGATATCAAAATATTTTTCTTCAAGTTCGATACCAATAAAATTTCTATTTAAATTTTTACAAGCAACTCCAGTTGAACCTACACCCATACAATTATCAAGTACTATTTCCCCTTCATTAGAATATGTTTTAATTAACCATTCAAGTAAGTCAACTGGTTTTTGAGTAGGATGCTGTGGACGTTCAATACGATTAAACTTTAAAACAGTTGTTGGTAATCTTTTTCCATCTTCATTCTCAATATAGTTTTCTTTATGGCTACCATAGTTAGATTGTTTATCAACAGCCTTCTGTGTGTTCCACCTTGTGTATGGTGTAGACTGCCAATATTGTGGATTATAGGTAGGTTGTTTCTTATAAAAAATAACAATATCTTCATTTGTTTTCATTGGTTTTCTTTTTGAATTTAAAAAATCAGAAAACTTATTTTTCTCCCATACAAGCGCATATCGAAACATGTCTATGTTACTCATAATCATAATTGACGTAAAGGGTTGTGAGCCAAATAGTACAATAGCACCATTTTCTTTAATTACTCTCTTATATTGTTTCCATAATAAATCAAAAGAAATTACAACATCCCACTTATTTTTTGTTACACCATATGGTAAATCAGATAAAATCATGTCAACAGAACCATCAGGAATTGATTTCATTTCTATTAGACAATCACCCTTAATAAGAGTTATTTCTTTGTTCTTTTCCTCGTTCTTTTCTTTGTTCTTTTCCTCGTTCTTTTCCTCGTTCTTTTTTTCGTTCTTTTCCTCGTTCTTTTCCTCGTTCTTTTCCTCGTTCTTTTCCTCGTTCTTTTCCTCGTTCTTTTCCTCGTTCTTTTCCTCGTTCTTTTCTTTCTCTTTACAAGGTCTTTTTCTATTTTTATGTTTTTCAAACGGGTCCTTTTTTTCAAAGGTTTTTTTACAAATTTCACAAGTATATGTCATTTTAATAAATTTTATTTATTTAAATGTTGTAATTTTTTATCTAATCATTTATCGCCTATATTTCTTTGTTTTTTTTGATTCTCATCTTTACTCTCATCGTCACTCTTTATATTATTAATAATGTTTATTAATAATGTTCTGTTTCTTCATCAGTAATAATCTTTTTTTTCTTTGGAATTTCTTCATCAGTAATAATCCTTTTTTTTTTATTCTCAATTATTTTAGGTTTTAAACATCTTTTTATAATAATCTCTTGACTAGTAATTTGCTCGATATCTTGATCAGTAATTATTTTCTTTTTTTTTACTATTTTTGGTATATTTTTTAATATGTCTTCTTTATAATCTTCTTTATGATCTTCTTTATGATCTTGATTAGTTTCTAAAAGAAATGGATATAATTTATATAGTTTAAATATAGCTTGTTCTTTTAATTTTGCTTCTATTTCTATATCTAAATTACCGTATCTTTCTGGGAATGATAGATAGTATTCTGGTAGTTTTTCAATAAAGTCTGAATGTGCTCCTATTCTTGAGTCAGGTCTCTGTTCAGAAATATGAAATAAAGGTCTAATATTACGTTTTTTCCATGTATCAACTATACGTGTCATATAGTCCTCAATATTAATCTTTATTTTTTTGATTATATTGTAGCATTCATAATGGTGACAATCAAAAATTAGCGGAATATTACATGTTTCAGCTATCTTTAAACAGTCTATGATATTGTAACATCTTTCACAGTTTTCAATAGCTAAACGTCTTTTAACATTTTCAGGAAGTTCAGAAAACTGTCTAATCCATCTCTCTGTTGTATCTTTTATATTTCCGTATACTCCTCCACCATGAACACATATAACAGAGTCATTATTCATTCCCATAGCATCAAGAATATCAGCATGCATTTTCAAGTCTTTAATTGTGTTTCTAAAAACATTTTTATCTTTTGCTCCTACTTGATTAAATTGACCGGGATGCATCGTAATACGCTGATTATATTTTCTACAAATTTCTCCTGCTTGTTTAAGAGCATCTAATGCAAAGTCGAGAGTATAAGGTTCTGTTTCATTATCTGTAAAGTGAGGAAAGATTTCAGAAGATATTCTAAAAACAAAAATATTATTTTTGCAGTTCCATTCTGCCATCTTTTCTATATCTTGAATATTTTTGATAGATAGTTCTTTAGCCTTTTCAACAGAAAAGTTTTTACGTATCATTGTTCTTGAACAGAAAATGTCTTGTTTTCTAAGTTTGGTATTGATGCAACAAAGTCCTAAACGAATCATCTTAACGGCCTAAAAATATTTTTATTTATTAATTTAAAAATCAATTTAATTTATTTATTTTATCGATAACAACTCTTTTTATATATGTTCTTGAATAAAGATAAAAATGATTTTTAAAAGTTTAAAGTTTAAAAGATTTAAAAATATTCAACTGGATTAATCATGTCAAATGAAAGAAAAACAGCATCTGCGTCTATGTATGTATCATTAAATAATAATAATATGAACAAAGAATGTCCAGGTTCTACTTATGATCGTACTCGAGATATTTCTATTATGATTTTAGAAAATTCAGAGTCTAAAGATGAATTTTATTTAAAAGATATTACTTATATGACCTTAGATGATGCTTATCAAAAGTATATTATTGAAAATTGTAATGTATATCCTTCACCCTTTGATCATATTAAAGTTGCATATTCAGATATCTTAAAAAGTCGTATCTTATCTCAACGTAAATATAGTTTAATTGATTATAGTAACCATAGTAAAGATAAGAATGAATACTTTCTAAAGTATTGTCAGAATACCCTATCAGATGACGAGAGAATTTATCTAGATAACATAATGCATTTTGATGACCATTTGATTGATTGGACTTTATCTTCAGATCTTCATCTACGTGATAAGGCAATGACAGTAATTAAGTCTTCTCCAGTTGGTTCGTGGCTTGTTCGTAGATCTTCTATTAAAGAACAGGAACATGTAAAGATTCGTGTAATTACCTGTAGATCTAAGAATGAAGAAATTAGAAACTATCTTCTTGCTCATATTAATGGATTTGGTTATATATTGACAGATGGTTTACAGGGTTCTTCTATGCCTTCTTTGGGAGAGAGTAAGACTATTAAAGTTATTGTTTCTTTTTATTCGCTACCTGACTTGTTTGATTATATGAAAACTAAAGGAATTGAACTAAACAGGATTGTTAAAGAGATATAAAATATAATTAGAATAATAAATACAATACAATAATAATCTATTATTGTATTAATCTTTAATATGTTTAATTAATATTAATATATAAATATGTTTAATAATATAAATAAATGTACGCAAAAATAAATTTAACAGGAGATGGAACAGTTGATAGTGAATGTGAACCATCCTACAGAAATAAAGAGTTTTTAGAAGTTATACCTGGAAATTTAGGATTATATTCAGGTTGTTGTCCTTTACCAAATAATAATGGACATCATTATAAAGTAAGTAGTTATTATGAACCTATGCCTGAATATAAACAAGAAATAAAATTTCAGAGTAAATTGGGCTTAACTCCTATGCCTGATTACAAAATTGTTGATAATGCTATTGGTGGAAAAGGTGTTTTTTACCCATCAGACGGTAGAGTAGTTGATGCTGTTCGTGATATAAAAATGGTTTTAGATAAACCAGCTGAAACAGGAAGTGTTAACATGGACTTAGTTAGTAAATTTGATAATTCAAATTATGGATCAGTCTATAGATCATATAATGATATAAAAAATGGACAGATAGGATATTATGTAGACCCCTCTGTATCACAACCTTTTATTGCTCCTGTTTATACTCTTTCATCATATGTAGATAAAACTATATTTAGAGATCCAATGGGTTCAATAAAACCTGAATATATAAAGAAGCCTTTAGTGAATACATTATACAGTACATCATCTCTTCAAGATACAAGAGATGAATTATTTTTTAGAGAGGATTTAATGTCAAGACAACAAAGTTTATATAATAGAACAAGTTGGGTTAATCGTTGGGTAAAACCATAAATTATATTTAAGAGAGTACTATTATAATAAATATGGAATCAAATAATATAAATGTTATCGTTACCAAGAATATGTTGATAAACCTTTTAATGAGTTTTATGAAATAATTCGAAAGAATCCAATTGAGATTTTAAGCCCTAAATATGATTATATGTCTATTATGTTTCCTCGAGAATATATCAAAGGATTGAAGATTTATATTAATATGCTAAATTCAGAGTTAAATAACCTAAAAATGATGTTACGTATCCGATCAAAATTATAATACAATTTATATATTTAATAAATATATAAAATAAAAATATTAGACTAAAGTATGAAAGTAAAGTAATAGATTGGTAAACCATAAATTTATTTTTAACATTAAGATCTCTTCAATGGTACTCGACCTGTAGGAACTTTATCAGAATTTTTTGACGCCTTTTTATTAAATGAGATAGAACATAAAAATAAACCTATTGTTCTATTCAACTGTGATGGTTACTATGATAAGTTATATGATCTTGTTATCGATATGATTGAGAATAAGAATAGTTTTACAAAACATAATTTTTTACATTTCTCCGACCAAGAAGATAGTATTATATCATTTATAAAAAATATGTAACTCACTTTCTTACCGATCTTCTTTTAGTTTTTATAATACAATAAATAATATATTAATATATTACATATGTCTATTTATTAGCCGAGAATAACGGACAATATCTTCAATTCTTATTTCATCTACATCTCTTAGTAAAGTTTTAACTTGACTTAGTTTAGTTGTATCTATAATATCTCCTTCTTTTTTTGAACGTAGGACATAATAAGCAAGAAGAAAAGCGTCAGGATTTTTACAACTTATATAATTTATTTTTGGAACTATATTTTTAATTATTTCTATATCACCAGATCCTATTACTATATATTCTCTATATTTATTAAAACTCTTCTGAAGATCGAATAAGAATAATTGATCTGGTGCTAACTCTGCTTTCAAGGCCATTCTTCCCTTTCTTCCCTTCTCTATATTAATTTCTATATCAATAAATTTAAGACCCCCTCCTCCAACTCTTTCGTATGCTGCAACTTCTGGTACAAATTCAATATCATCTTTTTCTTCATAATCATGATCATCATAATCATTATATTCGTAATCTTCATCTTGGTCATAATCTTCATCTTGTGACATTTTATTATTTATAATATAATTTAAGAGTTTTATATTATATAAAAATAAATGGATAACACATCGGTTTTAATTTTTAAGGCTATTACCCAATTTGTTTCAGAACTAAATCAAGAATTTGGATCAAAACATAAAAATATCGCTCTATATAACAGACTTCTCGAAAGAACAGGAATCGTACATGTAGGTCCTATCAATAAACATATAGACTGTTTCCGTGTATTTTTTGAAAAGAATCAAAAAGCTATCGAAGACCAAAATTCAGCCGCTTTTACCGCCACAAAAATCTCATATAGTGACCGTGTATTCATCGACCTCGTCCAAGTTTTAAAACAATCTTCTAAAGATAATTCTAAAATTATCTGGCAACACTTACTTACTATATGGGGTCTAATTGACCCAACAAGTCAGGCAAGAAAATTATTACATGACATTACTCAAGAATCAGACTTAAAAGACTCTGCAAATGAAGTAGATTTTCTATCTAATATTATCAATAAAGTAGAACAATCTGTTGATAAGGATAAAATTGACTCTAATAATCCAATGGCAGCAATTGGAAATTTAATGCAAAGTGGTGTAATGAGTGACCTCGTAAATGGTATGCAAAAGGGTCTATCAGATGGTTCATTAGATGTTGGAAAACTAATGTCTTCTGTTCAAACAATGATTGGAAAACTTGGTTCATCCCAGGGTGGTGGTAAGTCGGGACAAGGAATGCCTGATATATCACAAATGATGTCTATGGTAGGACCATTGATGTCAAATTTTATGTCAAATGATAATCCAAGCCCACAACCTGAAAATAAAAAAAATAAAAACAATGATAATAACAATGATGAAAAAAATAATTAAAACTATATATTTTAATTTTTAAATAACATTAAAAAAATATATAAAAAAAATCATCTTACATAATAAAATGGCATCAGGGTTAGTTCTTAATAGAAAATCTGGAGAACCACTAAAAGTTTACCTAAAAAAAGATGGTTCACTATTTGTTCGTGTTCATGGAAAAGTCAGAAATGTAAAACCAAACAACTCTAACTTAGAAGAAGTAGGTGGACGTAAGTCTCATCGTAAGTCGCGTCGCGTATCTCGTCGCAAATCTGGACGTAAGTCTGGTCGCAAATCTGGCCGCAAATCTGGACGCAAATCACGTCGTGTATCTCGTCGTAAGTCTGGTCGTAAATCTGGTCGTAAATCTCGTCGCGTATCTCGTCGTAAGTCTGGACGTAAGTCTGGTCGTAAATCACGTCGCGTATCTCGTCGCGTATCTCGTCGTAAGTCTGGACGTAAGTCTATGCGTAAATCTGGACGTAAATCTGGACGTAAATCACGTCGCGTATCTCGTCGCAAGTCTGGACGCAAATCTGGACGCAAATCTGGACGCAAATCTGGACGCAAATCACGTCGTGTATCTCGTCGTAAGTCTGGTCGTAAGTCCGGACGTAAATCACGTCGTGTATCACACAAATTTCATGCTAACCACGAAGACAGTGAAATGTCTATGTAAGCCATATTATGTATCATACAAGTTAATTAAAATAAATACTTTTAAGAATAAGATATTAATCTCTAATATCTTATTATTCCTTTGATACTTTATTATTCCTTTGATACTTTATTATTATTTTTATCCACCAAACATAGAAGCAATTGTTTTAAGTTTAGAGTTATATTTTTGATTTATTAAAGATACACCTTTATCGACATATGATCTAACCTTTTCTTCTTCTATAATAAATTTTTCAAAATTCTTTATCTGTTCAAGCTCGTAAAATAGATCTTGCATGACATTTACATACATATCTAAAACTTCTCGATATTCCAACTTTTTAGTTCGTTCTTTTTCTCGTCGTTGTAATTTAACTTTAAAATCATCTTCTGTAATTTCTTTTAATAAAAAGGATATTCTTAGGTCTAAATTTGTTTGGTTATCAAGAACTGTAGGCAAACCGTTAATTTCTACTTCTCTAATATGTCTTACTTCTCTGTAAATTTGTGCCAATAAATCCCCAATAATTTTATGTTCAGGCCTATGAAATCGGGATACAGGTTTAGGAAGATAAACTCTAAAACATTGATTATTTAGAAACCATACATTAGGAAGACCTCCACATCTATCTTCATTTGGATTACGAGGAACTTCACCATTAACTCGTAAGTATTCAAAATAATGTGGATTATGAATCATACCTTTTTCTACTTTTCCTGTTCTCCAACTAAAAGCGATATGACATTGAGTACAATACATCTGATCACACCCTGATATCTTAAATATTAGAGTTCTACAGTTCGGACAATCTCTTGTAGTCTTTTTAATTTCTTTAACAGATTCTAAAATATTAGGATCACATACGTGGTTTTCCTTTTTAATTTCTCTACACTCTGAACATGCTTGGACATTACATATACCACATTTATATCTTGTCGATAAAAATCCTCTACAATCGTTATTTGGACATGAACAGACATATGTAGTTTTTTCATCTTTCTCGTCCTTCTCATCATTCCTGATAAGATCAATATTATAAATTCTATCTCTAATTTTTTCTTCTTCTATTTTTAAATCATTTATAAGTTTTCTAATGTCTGTTATTTGTCTGTATAGCTTTTCCTTTCTATAGATTTTTTCTACTTCTGGTTGAGTTGCTGGAAGTAGATATTTTTCTCGTTCAAAGAGGATTTTTTGACGATGATTCTTATACTTTTTATTAATAAATGTTTTAGAGAAGTTATCATAGAAAAACTGGTTAGAGAATTCTTTTTTACATGACATACAATGAGATTTATTTATTGTTTCAAGGGTATATTTTTCATTACATTCAATACATGATATATACGAACAGTATGGACACAAAAGAATTCTTGTTCTAATAGAACAACAAATAGAACACTCATACTTTTTCTTTTTTTCTTTAGATTTTTCGGGGGATAAGTTTATTTTTTCATCTTCAAGGTGAGACATTCTATCGTATATTTGAACTAATAAATATATAAATTTAAAAAAATCAATTTTAAATTTACGTTTACTTTCTTTTTTTAGGACTAAGATAAATTGCTAAATATTTTCCTGCCATATAACACGCAATAAAGAATATAATAAAATATAATATGTCTAAGAATCTTATTTTTATTTTATTAGAAGATTTGGCAAAGTATGGCACAGTATAATAACTATCTGTATCTGTTTTATTTAATTCACCAAGATACTTTTTAAACATATCTGGAAGTCTCGTATTAAATATCGGCTCAAGACTTCCTTTTAATTTACCTTCTTTTATAAGAGGAATTGTTGTATTCTGGTAACCGTACGTCGAATTTATATTCATCCATTTTCTCAGAGCGATAAGATCAGCACTTGTTTCTATCGGATAATAAATCATTTTCATATCAAAACCTTGAAAATCTGGAATAAAACCAATAGCATTTGATTCTAATTCACATTCTTTTATATTCATCTTCATCTTAAAATAACCACTCAACCCCCATTTTACCCCCCATGAGTTACATATCCACCAGAAATTTACACCATTTTCTTTGCCCCATCCTATTATTTGTATCGCATGACCACCATTATCTTTTGATCCTTTTTTTGGTCCCATATAGATTGTTTTTCCATCATAATCATTCAAAAAGTCATCATATATTTTAAACCCAGACACAATAGGACCCCATTTATAAATTTCCTGCTTTATAGACTCAATATCAGGATCTATTTTATATCCTACTACTGATCTATAAAAACATGGAGCCCTACTTCTATCAAGACATCTATCATAATCATTCCCCAAAATACTTTGACATAAAGGTACACTTTCTGGATCTTTAATACTTGATAACTCAGGAATCTTATATTGTTTAAATAAACCTTTATTTACACAACTTTCTGATACACATCCTACAGCATATATAAAATCCATAGCTGTAAATAAACTATTTCCATTACACGCACCTGCTGTATGTGCCTCTAAATTTACTTGATAAACTGACTCTTTATCAAGAGGAATAGAAGGAAATATTGTACCTTCACACATTATCATTTGATAAGGACTTAATATCTCAGCAAATGCTCCCACCGTAAGAAGAGAATATCTATCTGTTAACGTTTTAGCAGTAGCAACTGCCCAGCATGCACCACAATCTCCTTGGTCTTGTACTGGACTTAAGAATTCTCCCCACACTGTAATCGGATTAAAATTTTCTGGCATCTTTTTTTCATACGGTGGTTTTTTAACTGACTTATATCTTGATGATTGAAATTTTACAAACTTATTATCTGTCAAAATTGTACCAAAACTTTTTCTTATACGACGTCTACCACTCATTTATTATATTATTTTTTTTTGTATGTCCTATATCTTAAATATCCAAATACCATTAGTAATATTCCTATACAAATAATAATATAAAAATACCATTTTGAACCCTTCTTTTTTTTATCAGATTCATAAAAAATCTTTCCCGCTATATTCACATAATCATATTCTCTCAGATTCTTAAGCCAAAACACATCTAAATTAGGCAATAATTCAGAATACACAATTAACGGAGTTAAAGACCCAAATAATTTACCACTCTTTATTGACTCTATCGTCTTCTTTGTATAGAATAACTTATAATCTACTTCAAGGCTCTTTCTTACTTTATATAAATATGGATTTATTGTTTCCATATCATTTATAAATACCTCTGTTCCATCATACAGTAACCCATTTTTTACTTTAATCTCACTTTTCTTCTCACTTTTATTTTTATCACTCTTGTCTATTACAACATAATTTGGTAGAGATGGACCAGCTGCTGTCACATTGTATTCTAATTTACATTCCTCTATACCCATCTTCATATAAAAATAACCTAATAACCCCCAATCTGCCCCAAAACTATTTCTACATATCCAAAAATCTTTCCCCCATCCAAGAATAGAAACATAATGACCACCTAATATTTTTCCTTTAGGTTTTGTATACACTTCCAACCCATTATATTCATTTATAAAATTATCATACACCAAGAATCCCGCCGCAACTGGCCCCCATTTTGCTATCTGATATTTTATATTCATTATTCTCTCTTTCATATCCTTCCCATCTATATTAACTATAGAACTATTAAAAAATACTCTTTTAGCTACCTGTTTACCTTGATACAATCTTAAACAACCAGACCGCTCATCCGTACAATATTTATCATAAAGTTTTTTACTTTTTTTATCTTGATAAGTTAATTTATCTGGAGCTGGAATCTTATTTTCATTCAGATATCTTCGTGATATACAATTCCACTGTGATATACCATTCGAATATATATATTCCCATGCATCATATATACTATACCCCTGAATCGAACTTTTATTATCTATATTATTAGTTGACCTAATTTTTATATCCCTTTTATACGGTTTTTTATCTATACATGTTATAATCTCTACATAATCTAATAATATATGTAACTGAGCAGCAGTAAATAAACAAAAACGATCATTTAATACATCCTTTGCTACAAGCGCCCAACTTGACGATAACATCTCACTTGAAGGAGTCTGAATAAACATAGACCAGACATCTCTACCGTCAAATGTCTCTGGTATTTTCTTCTCATCATATTTTATATTTATATAAGGATAAATCTTAGATTGCTTAAGAACTTCCGGATGATCTTTTAACACCGAACAAAATTCCATCTTATTTATCTTTTCTTTTAGCTTTACTTTACTATTTGAACTATTTGAAGAAGTTTTTTCTACACTCTCTCCTGGCTTATGTATCACACTCATTTAATATAATATTTATTATATTAAATATTATTCTTTATTCTATTATTCTTTATTCTTTAATTCTTCCAACCCTAAACCATTAAACCACAAAGGTAAAATCTTTTCTTTTATAATCTCTTCAAACAACTCATGGATATCTTGATTAATATACCCAGCTAACATCAGCTTATCACCTTTATCATAACCAACCAATTCAAATATAAGCTCATATTCATAATAACTAGAATACCCTTCATATAAACACGACAAAATAATATTATGACCATCAAGATTTATCGAAATTCTACCAATATCACTGGACCCCGATAAAAATGTTATCGTCTTTTCAAGTATTTCTTCATCACTCTCTTCCTCTCTTTTATACGGAAGGATATAAAAAAGAGAATACGATTCATAGGGAATTTTATTTTTTGATAGAGTTCTCATATTATTATCAGACAGTATACATAGGTTTTAAATGAAGAACTTAAGAAATTAAAAGAAAGTGTAAACAACCAGAATCAAACTAAGAGGAATATATTTATCAAACATATTTTTATTATAAATTACTTTCATTCTATCATACACAATATTGTCTCTGTAATAACGATTGACATATTGGACCATTCTTTGGTTCTACTAATAATGTTCTATTTCTTGATCTTAATCCTGTTGATAAATCGCAATCAGACCATTTATTCCAGTCACTTAATTCACAATTTACTATACAATTCTTTGTATCACTTAACGGAGGACATGTAGACCCATTCTTTGGTTCTACTAACACTCTTCTATTTCTTATCTGTTCTCCTGTAGATTTATTACACTCAGACCAATCAGACCAATCTCCTACTTGACATTCTACCAAACAATTCTTTCTATCAATTAAAGGGGGGCATATAGGACCATTCTTTGGGTCTACTAACACTCTTCTATTTCTTATCTGTTCTCCTGTAGATTTATTACACTCAGACCAATCAGACCAATCTCCTACTTGACATTCTACCAAACAATTCTTTCTATCAATTAAGACAGGACATATAGGCCCATTCTTTGGCTCTACTAACACTCTTCTATTTCTTATTTGTTCTCCTGTAGAAGGATCACAGTTAGACCAATTAGACCATTCCCCTACTTTACATTCAACTGGTATCTTATAAATATAATATACTGATATGATTATTATAATAATTATTGGTATTAAAATTTTCAGGAACGTCATTATTTATTATATATTTTTTATATAATAAATCTAATACCATTTATAAGTATCAAAAGATATATCTGATATAACCATTGGATAATCATCATTTGAATTAAAACATCTTACATAACCCATATTACTATTATTATTATAAGATAATGCATTACAACCATAATCTTCTTTACAAAAACGTTTAGCATCATCAATGTTAGATATACGACTTGAAACTATTGGACTATTTCCCCATGTCGTATTTGATGAACTAATATAATTCCACCCAGGAGGATTAGTTATTTTAGGTGTAGATGCTGGCGTAGATGCTGGCGTAGATGTTGGTGTAGATGCTGGTGTAGATGTTGGTGTAGATGTTGGTGTAGATGCTGGCGTAGATGCTGGCGTAGATGTTGGTGTAGATGCTGAAATTAAATTATAATATAAATTTATTGATACAACAATAATTATAATTATTGTAAATATTATTAATAGTATTCTCATTTTATTAATAATATTTTATTATAGGGTGTAAAATATTTATCTAAAATCGACAAGATTATTATCGTAAGTATACCATTTTTTATCATCAGAATTTAAGTATACTCTTTTAATAGAAAACAAATCTCCAAAATATGGTTCTCCATTCATATATGTATAATCATTTTTCCATGTCATAGCCT
>Ga0209491_10002891_pt1 | contig 29478 bp, 6 predicted proteins | sample BON02_FD_187213 | JGI IMG/M metagenome (GOLD analysis project Ga0209491, IMG submission 187213) | Freshwater microbial communities from Lake Bonney liftoff mats and glacier meltwater in Antarctica - BON-02 (SPAdes) (version 2) | ecosystem: Environmental > Aquatic > Freshwater > Ice > Glacier...
CCCTCTTTTGCCTTTTGTTTGCTCTCGTGGACGCGGCGCCTGAGCCCGTGACTGACCAGGAAGATTCGCAAAGAGTTCAGAAAACACACACACAGACACACACACACACACACACACACACACACACACACACACACACACACACACACACAGGCGACCACCCGCGCGCGCGGGCCCGCCCCTTTCTCACCCCACCCCCACCCCCTCTTGGGGAGAACGAAAGCCCCGCTCACGGCTCGAGCCCAACGGCGCTGCAAATCCGCCCACGCTCTGGCTAGTCCCTGGCTCGCCTCCTCCGCTCTCGTGTTAATCCTTCGTTCTTTTCGTCTCGGACTAGCGCGTGCTCTGAATTGCAAGTGTTTCCATTCATCCTGCAGCCGATTGTGTGTCAATTTATCGCTCCGCTCGCTCGCTCGCCGTCGACGCGCGTTCGCCGCGCCGTGCTTTTCGATGAAGAGCGAGAGCGAGCGTCGTCCCTTTCCCGTCAGCGTCAAACATCACCGCCATTCCAACTGGCGCGCGCGCCTCCCTTTTGGACTATCAACTCCCTGCGTAGACCCCGCGACCACGAAGCAATTCACTCGCCAGCAATCGCGACCCCTCGAGACAGAGCAATCCCGCTGCATGCTCTCGGCCCGCGCAACCCGACTATCGGTACTCGAGGAGATGAATACATGACCGTCATGACGTCAGTCGACCGCGAGCGGCAAGCCGGGAGCGGCGGGGCGTGAGGAGCGCCAAGGGGCGGTCCCGGCCGGCGTTCCGCCGGTGCCGCCGAGCAGGTCTCTCGCCCGCCCTTCCGCCAAACAAACAAACGATGCCGCCGCCGAACGACGCGGACCCACCGACTGTGCGTCCCACCGCAGGCGCGCGCGAGCTCAAGTCCCGCGTGCGCCCTCTGCGCGCGTGGGCGCCGCGTTCCCGGGCTCTGACTGCGGAAGCTTTGGCGCTCCTGGGGCCGGCGGCTGCAGAGGCGTCGCCCGCCCGCCCGCTTTCCCTTGCGGCCGCGACAACCGCCCGACCCGTGCGCTGCCGACGACGGCAATGGCAGCCGGACGGCGCGGGTGACGTCGCCGCCGGACCGGTCGCGCAGACGCGAGCCACGCTCGCGCTGCGCGTGCCCGTCCCGGCCCTGTGGCCGGCTTGGGGCCGTGGCAGCTGTGTGGGCGCGAGCGCAGGCGGCGGGAGCGCTGGCGGCGGCGCCGGCGCCGGCGCCTGCGGTCTGGCCGACGTGGCCGTGCGCCTGCCGCCGGGCCTCACGCTCGCGGCCACGTCGCGCGGCCTGCCGGACGTCCGCCTCGAGCTCCTCGACGTGCTGGTGTCCTGGGGCCAGCGGGAGGGGAGCGTTCGGGCGGCGGCAGAGGGGCCGTCGTCAACGGACGACGGCAGCCGCCGCCGCCGCCGCCGCCGCCGCCCGGGCGGCGTCCCCTCCCCCTCTTCTCCTTCCTTCTTCGGCGGGCGCCACCACCGCATCTACCCGGCCGCCGCGCCCGCGGCCGCCTTTGCCGTGCGCGGCGGCGCCTTGCTCCTGGCGCACGCCATATTCCCGGACGCGGCCGCGCGCGCCGCGCCGCTGCTGGCACTGCCCGCCGCCGCGCTTGACGTCGCCGCGCCGCTGGCGCTGGCGCTGGCGCCCGCCGGCGCGAGGGCGCTTGCGCGCGAGCTGTGGGGCGGCGGCGGCGGCGGCGGGTCCTGCGGCGTCGGAGCTCTCGGCACACGGGGCAAGGCAATGCTCGGAGCGAATGCCGCGGGAGTGGTCAAAAAATACAACGGCAAAGAACGCGCAGGGGAGGAGCGGGGGCAGGAGGACGCGGCGCTTCCTCCGTCGCCGTTGCCTCCGCCGCCGACGCCGCCTCCTCTGATGCCGCCGCCGCCAGCGCCCGCGCTGGCCGTGCGCCTTGCGGCCGCCGCCGCCCACTCTGCCGTGCACGCGCTGCGCTCGCTGTCCCCCCCGGCCGCCGCGCTGGCCTCGGCCGCGTGGATCTGGCGCCTGGTCGAGCCCAACTCGCTGCTGGTGCTGCGGGGGGCGGTGGCGCTCGCGGCCGTCTCCGCCGACTACAACGGCCTGCGGCGCGACGCGGCGCTCGGGCGGTTTGATGGGGCGGCGGCGGACGGCGACGGCGGCGACGAGGAGGGGCGGCAAGAGCGCGGCGCGTTTTGCGGCGGCGGCGGCGGTGGGGGCGGCCTCGACGCCGCGCGCCGGCGAGCGCACCGGCGCGCTGCCTGCCGCGTCGCCCCCTTCATGCGCGATTTGCCCGAGGGCGCCGCGCCGCTGGCGCCCGTGCTGGCCGCCCTCGGGCGGGCGTCGTTTGCCGCGGCGCTCGCCGTCGGCGGCGTCCCCCTGTCGGGCGCGGCCGGCGCGGTGGCGGGCGGCGGCGGCGGCGGAGGCAACGGCAGCCCAGACTGCTCCTCGTCCTCGACGGCCTGGCTCGGGTGGGATCCCTCTCCCACGCTGCAGATGGCGGTGACCGTCGACGCCTCGCGCCCCGACGCCGCGAGCAAGGCGCATCGGCACGCGGCCTCGGGCCTGGACCGGCGGGAGCTGCTCGAGCTGTTTCGGCGGGCGCCGCCGCCCTCGGAAAAAGAGGAGGGGGACGACGACGCGGCGGCGGCGGCGGGGGCAGCAGCTGCAGCTGTCGTCGTGGTCGACGCGCGCGGCTCCTCCTCCGCGCCGTCGTCGCCTTGCTCAAGCGCTGCGTGCGGCCCGACATCGCCGGCAACAGACCACATCGCCTTCCTCGACCGCCTGCCTCTCTACGGCCGACCAGAAAGGGCCTGCGCCGCCAACAGCGACGACGCCGACGCCGACGCCCCCCCGCCAGACGACGACGCGGCCGCCATCGGGGCCGCCGGGCACGGGGGCCGCCTCGTCGTGAGCGCCGCCCCCGGCTCGACCTGCTTCCCGCCCGCCCTAGCCGCGGCCGCGCGCGCCGCCCGCGTGGCCCGCGCCGAGGCCGAGCTGGCGCTCCGGGCGGCGTGGCTGCTGCTGGCCTTTGCGCCGTTTGCGGCGGCGGGGCTGCCGCTGCTGGCGGCGGCGGCGGCTCTGACCGACCGCGCCCAGGCGCGGGAGCGCGAGGCTCTGGGCAGCGACGACGACGACGGTGGACAGGACGAGGCGCAGGGCCCGGACGGCGACGACGACGACGACGCGGGGTTCTGGCGCGACCCGGCGCGGCAGCAGGCGGCGGCCGCGGCGTGGCGTCGGGGGCAGCTCGAACGCGTGCGGACGGCGGCGGCGCGGCGGCGAGAGCGGGAGCGGGAGCGGCAGTTGCTGCTGCAGTCCCAGGCAGCCGAGCAGGCCGCCCTCGCGCGCTTTTTCTCCGCCCAGATGGCCGCGCTGCGCGTGGTCTTGGCCGCGGCGGCCGCCCTGCTCGAGCTCGTGCTGCTGCTGGCGCTCGGAGGGGATTGGATGGGGTCTGCGACCTCGGGCGGCGCCGGCGCAGGCGTCGGCGGCGGCGGCGGCCCCTTCGAGGCGGCCGCCCTCCGCCTCCGCCGCGCCGCCTGGTCCCTCCTCCTCGCCGGCTGCGCGCGCTCGGGCGCCGCCATCATCAAGTGCGGCCAATGGGCGGCCGTGCGCCGCGACATTTTTCCGGACGACCTGTGCGACGCCCTGTCGGCCCTGCACGACGCCGCGCCCTCGCACGCCGCGGGCGAGACTCGTCGGGCGCTCGAGCGGGCGTTCGGCGGGCCTGCGGCGGCCGGCCCCGCTCGGGCGCTCGACCTGTTTGAGAGCTTTGACTGGGAGCCCGTGGCGAGCGGCAGCATCGCGCAGGTGCACCGGGCCGTGCTGCGCAGGGGGAGGAGGAGGGGGACGGAGCAACGGGGCCGACGACACGAGGAGGGGGACGAGGACGAGGACGGCGGCGACAGCAGCAACAGCAACAGCCGCGGCGGCTGCGTCGTGGCCGTCAAGGTGCGCCACCCGGGCGTCGCGCGCCACATCGCAATGGACTTCTTGCTGCTGCGCCGGCTGGCAGCGCTGGCCGACCGCGCCCCCGCTTGGCTCACTGGCGGCCGCCTCGGCAACGCCGACGGCGGCGCCGGCGCCGCCGGCCGCGGCGGCAGCAGCAGCAGTACGGGCGCCGCCCTGCCGCTCGTCCACGCGCTTGGGCAATTCTCGCGCACCATGGCCGCCCAGGCCGACCTGCGCGTCGAGGCCGTGCACATGATGCGCTTCGCGCGCGACTTTTCGCCTTTTGCCGGCGGCAGCAGCAGCAGCAGCAGAGGACGAGGAGGAGGAGGCGCTTTTGCGTTTGCGGGCGGCGGCGACTGCGCGTCCGCTGCCGCCGCCGTCTCTGGCCCCATCGCCGTCCCGCTGCCTGTCGCCGGCATGGCCACCGCCGAGGTGCTGGTCGAGACGTTCGAGCCGGGCGTCAGCGTGGGCCGCTACCTGTCCGCCGCCGTCGCGGGGAGCGCCGCGCACGAGCGGCGCGCGCGAGAGCAGCGGCTGGAGCGGCGGCGCGAGCGCGCCGAGCAGCATCGGCAGGAGCAGCAAGAAGAGGAGCGGTCCGGCGGCGGCGACGGCCAGCAGCAGCAGCAGCAGCAGCAGCAGCCCGCCGTTCCTGCCCCGGCCGCCGCGCGCCGCCGCGCCTCTTTTGCTCCGCTCGCATATGTGCGGGCGCTTGTCGCCCCTGTCGCTGCGGCCGTCGAGCGATTCGTGAGGGGCCGCGCCGCCTCTTGGCGCAGGATGGTCGGGAGGACGACGAGGAGGAGGAGGAGGGCTAGGCGGCCGCAGCGCGGCGACGGCGACGTCGGCGGCGGCAGCGCGCGCTCGCAGATCGTCGCCCTCTTCCTCGAGTCGTACCTCCACATGCTCCTCGACACCGGATTCATGCACCAGGACCTCCACCCGGGCAACCTGCTCGTGCGCGCTCGAGGCAGCGGCGGCGGTAGCGTCCAAGGGGGCGTCGGCGGGGGCGGTGGCGGCCAAGGCGGCCCTCGACAGCAGCAGGACCAGCGGCAGCAGCAGCAGCAGCAGCAGCAGCTGGTGCTCCTCGACTTTGGCCTTGCCGAGGACCTCTCGCCCGACGTCCGCCGCCACTTCACCTCGTTCCTCAACCACGCGGCCGCGGGCTCCCCGGCACACGCCACGCGCCACCTCCTGCGCTGGTCGGGCGAGGGCCGCGCGCAGCGCTGCCCGCCGCGCGCGCGCCGCGCCCTGCTTGCCGACATGGCCGAGCTCTTCGCCGCGCGCTGCGACCTGTCCTCTCCGCGCGGGGTAGACCTCGACGCGGTGCTCGGCCGCACGCTCGCGCTCGTCAGGACGCACGGCGTCTCGCTGGACGCGTCGTACGCGCTCCTCTGCATGGGCCTGTGCGCCGTCGTCCGGTGCGCTCGAGCGCTCGACCCGCTTTTCAACCTGGCCGACGCGGCGGCGCCCGAGCTTCTGTGCCGCGCGCTGACGGGGCGGACGCTCGGGGGGTGCGCGGCTGGGCTTTGAGTGATGATGATGATGCATACAGCGTGTGTAAGATAAAGGGGCCGAGAAGCGTCGGGATTGGACGGGGAATATGTTGGAAATAAATCAAAGACAAAAACGAAACGAAACGAAGAGGCGCCGCCGCGAGAGGCGCGCGGCACAAAATCAAAAACAAAAACACAAACGAGATCGTCAGTTCAGCTCCACGCGGTTGAGCAGGATCAAGAAGCGCTTCTCCCCGGGGACCGCCCAGACAAACCCGAGCTGCGCCCCGGGCCCGCCCGACGCGGGCGCCGCCTGCGCCGCCAGCGGCGACGACGGCGAGAAGAGCAAGAGCTCCCCCTGCACCCACTTAGCGTTGCGGAAGCCCGGCTGCGCCACGCGCCCCTCCCCCTTGTAGCGCGCGACGACGCCCAGCTCGTCGGGGTACTCGCGCGCGTCGAGGCGGTGCTCGCGCCCGACCTGCGCCTTGAAGGAGGCCGCGCCCGCGGGCACGTTTGCGTCGCCCGTGAGCTTGACGCCCACCACCGTCGGCTCTCCCTCGGGTCCCGTGCCGCGCTCGAGGCACAGGAGCTCGGGGCCGTGGGGGCCGAACGCGCCGAGGTACAGGCCGGCGAAGGGGTCGCCGCGGGAGGCGGCGGCGGTGTCGATGCGGGTATAGCTGACGCGGCGCGGGGGGGACGGGGCGGCGGCGGGAAGGGCGGCGGCGGCGGCGGCGGCGGCGGCGGCGGCGGCGGCGGCGGCGGCGGCGGCGGCGGCGCGCGCGGCCGAGCGCGCCGCCGAGGCGCCGCCGACGGGGGTCGAGGCGCCGCCTGCGCGCCGCCGGTCGGACCGCCGCCGGCGGCGCTCGTCGGCGTCGCGCACCTCGGTGCGGCGGCGGCGGGCCTCGCGGGCCTTGGCGCGGGCGCGGGCCTCGGCGCGTAAGGACTCGAGCGCGCGCTCGGCGCGCTGCAGCCGGCGGGCCGCCGTGTCGCCCACGCCTGCGCCGCCGCCCTCGCCGTCCGCCTCGCTGCCCTCCTCGACGGCGGCGGCAGACGCAGACGCAGGCGCAGACGCAGACGCAGATGGAACAGCCACGGCGGCGGCGGCGGCCGAGGGCGCGGAGGACGGCGTCAAAGAAGCAGCAGCGGGATCGGGCAGGCCGCCCTCGAGCACGCGCACGAGGCGCGCGGCGCCCGGGACGGGCCGGCTGCCGGCGCGCAGCACGCTGGCGGCGACGGCGCCCATTGCCTCTGCAAGCGCCGAGACCGGCACGTCGGGCCCGCCGCGCCCGGCCTGCACGTCGGCGAGGCGGGTGGCGAGGCGCACCCACCCCTCGGTGGTGGCGTTGACGTTGGCGGCGGCGGCGGCGGCCGAAGGCGGGGGCGAGGAAGGCGGGGGGACGAGCGGCACCTCTACGCGGAACGAGCGCGAGGACGAGGAGGACGAGGACAAGGCGGGCGAGGAGGCGGGCGGCGGCGCGGCGGCGGCGGCGGCGGCGGCGGCGCGGCGCTGCGCCGACTGCCTCGCAGGCGAACGGGGATCGCTGCTGCTGAACGCGGCCAGGAGCTCGGCCTCGTCGTCCGCGTCGTCGTCCTCATCGCTGCCGGCGGCCGACGAGGCGGGCGCGTCGTCGCCGTCGCCGTCCTCGCTGCCGGCGGCCCCCTCCTCGGCCAGGTCCAAAAGCGCCTCGTCATCCTCGTCGTCGTCCTCGTCCGCGCGCAGCACCACCACGACGTCGTCGTCGTCGTCGTCGTCGTCGTCGGTGTTGTCGCGGGCGTAGTCCTCGCCGCGGCGGCCGCGCGCGCGCAGGACGGCCGCGAGCATCGCCTCGACGCTGCCGGCGCCCGCAGTGGCGAAGGAGCCGCGCCGCAGCCCGCGCGCCTCGCCCCCCCCCTCGGCGCCGCCGCGCGCCTGCGGCCCGGCTGGCGCGCCGACGAGCTCGAGGTCGAAGCGGTCGCGACCTACGGGCACGACGCTGGCCTGCAGGCGGCGCAGGTTGCCGTCGCGCAGGGCGCCCTCGGGCAGCGGCGGCGAGGGGGCAGCGGCGGCGGCGGCGGCGGCGGCGGCCGCCGCAATAGCGGCGGCCTCGTCCTTGTCGCCCTGTAGCCGCTCCTCTTGCTCCTCCCCCACACCCGCCGCGCCCTGGAGCGCCGACTGCAGGCGCGGCAGGCCGTCCGACGGCGGCGGCGGCGGCGAGGCCGCGGCCACCTGCTCGGCCGCCTCGGCCACGACCTGGTCGAGGGCGGCGGCCGAAGCCTCGGCCTCGGTGGCGGCATAGGCAGCGTCCGCGCTGGCGGGAGAGGCAGAGGCAGGCTGCTCCTTGCCCCCCTGGTCCTGCTTCGCCTCGCCCTCCTCGCCCGCGAGCTCGCGGAGCGTCGCGAGGACCTCATCGCGCTCCCACGCCGAGTTGAAGACGGAGCGCGGGCGGGACGGGTCGCCCGAGGGGGAGGGCGGAGGCGCGCGCGCGGCGGAAGCAGGCGCGGCGGCGGCGGCGGCGGCCGCGGCCGGCGGCGGCAACGGCGACGGCGACGACGGCGCCAGGCCTGCTCCTGCCCCGCGCCGCACGGCCGACGGAGGGAGGGCGGCGGGGGCGCCCGTCGTCGCGGTGACGCTCGCGACGCCGCTGTCGCCGTCGATGGTGACCGTCAGGCGGAGGACGCTCGGGGGCGAGGCGCGGGCAGAGGGCCCGCGGCGGGCGCGGCCTCCGGGCGCGGCGGCGGCGGACGCGGCGGCGGCAGCAGTCGGGGGCGAGGCGCCGTCCGCCGGCGACGACGGCGACGACGGCGGCGCCGCGCCGGCCGACCGCGCGCTGCGGCGGCGGCGCATCGCCGCGGCCGCGGGGCTCTCGGCCGCCGCGCCCTCGCCCTCGCCCTCATCGTCCGTCGACGACGGGTTCTCCGACAGCAGCGTGGCCGTGTCGGCCTCGACCGCCGGGTCGCGCGACAGCGACTCGCTCCCCTTGAAGAGCGCGTCGCGCGCCGCCGACAGCTCGGCCAGCGCCGCGCGGTAGCGGTCGGCAAAGTCGGCCGAGGAGGACAAGGGCACGCCCGCGCCGTCCTCGTCCTCCTCCTGCTGCTCGCCGCCGGGCTGCCGCCGCCGACGGCCGTTTTGGCCGCCGTCCGCGGCCGCTCTTGCCGCGGCCGCGTCGTCCGCCTCCTCCTCGTCCGTCTCGCCCCCTGCCCCCCCCTCATCCTCCGCCTCCGCCTCTGCCTGCACGTCGCGGACAAAGACGCCCGGGCCCTCGTCGAACCGCTCCTCCTTGCCCAGGCGCACGAGGGCGTCGACGATGCGCAGGACGTCGTCCTCGCCGCCGTCCTCGTCCTCGTCGCCGCGGCGGCCGCGGCGCGGCGGCCGGCCGCCGCGCTTGCCGTCGGCGGGCCGCTCGGCCTTGGCGCCGGCGGCGGCCTGGCCCCCGGCGGCTGCGGCGGAACGCGGCGGGAAGCTCCGCGCCTTTGGGTGCAAGGCCACGGCCTGCAGCTCAAAGGGCGGCTGGCCGGGCTGGGCGGCGGCGGCGTCGCCCTCCGGGCGGCGGCGCACGTAGAGCTCCAGGACGGGCGTGCCCCGGTCCGCCAGCCCCGCGGGCGAGGCGGCGGCCGCCGCCGCCGCCGAGGCCGTCGCCTCGACGCCGACGGGCCCCCGCGCCATCACCGGTGCCGGCGCGGCCGCCGCTGAGGACGGCGACACGAACCCGCCCGCCTCGGCCAGGTCGCGGGGCGACATCGCGCGCCCGGTCCAGCGCCCGTGGTCGGCCCCCACGCGCAGCAGGTGCCCGACCGGGTCGCCCTCGGCCGCGCCGCGCCACCACCCCTCGAGCCAGGCCGCCGAGCCGTCGCGCAGGCGCGCGGCGTCGGCGTAGCGCTCCTCCTCGAGCGCGCGCGCCAGCTCGGCGCGCGCGGCGGCCAGGGCGTCCAACGCGCCCGCCGCTTCGACGAGCCGCTTCAGGCGCGCGGCCTCGGCGTAGTCCTCGCCGGACACGGCGGCGCGCAGCAGGCGCGCGTCGTCGCGCAGCGTGGCGGCAGCGCGGTCGGCGGCCGCGAAGGCGGGGCTGCAGCGCGCGAGCCACGCCTCCTGCGCCTCGCGCTCCTCCTGCTCCTGCTGGCGGCGGCGGCGCTGCTCGTCCTCGGGCTCCGACGGCTGTTGCTCGGGCGGGGTCGTCGTGGCGGGCGCGGTCGCTGCTGCCGCTCCCGCCGCCCGGTCGCGCGCAAACGCAGTCGCCGAGGGGGGGGGGCCCACGGCGGCGGCGGCAGCCGCGTTGTTGTTGTTGTTGTTGCTGTTGTTGGAGGAAGCCGCCGTCGCGGCGCCGGCCAGCTTGGCCGAGGACGCAGCGGCGGACGAAGGGACGTCGGCAGGGGCGGCAGCAGCGGCAGCAGCTCCTGCGGCGGCGGCGGCGTCGGCGGCGCTCTCTGCGTTGTTGTTGTTGCCGCCGCTGCCGCTGCCGTTGCTACCGTTGCTGCCAGCGCCTGCGCCGCTGCCAGAGCCCGCGCCTTGCGGCGCGCTGCCGCGGCCCGGCGAGGACATGGCGCGGCGCGCGGGACAGGCCGCGCGCCGGCGCCCGCGGCCCTGGCGCTGCGACGACGATGCCGGGGCGGCTGGCCAGGAAGAGGCGGCGGTGGTGCCGCCGACGCCGCCGACGCCGCCGACGCTGCCGACGCCGCCGACGCCGCCGATGCCACCGGCGACGAGGCGCGACGGCGGGCGGCGGGCGCCTCGGCGCAGCGACGCCGGCCCCGCGCGCCGGAACGGCGTCGCGGGCGTGCTGCCCGGGGGCTGCACGCCCTTTCCGAGCCGGGGCAGCATCGGGAAAGGGGTGGGGGGGTTGGGGGCGGCGCGTGTGTAGACGGGGAGGAGGAGGAAGAGCTCTTCGAGCAAGTTGGCACACTCTCTCTCGCGCGCGCGATTGGGCCGGACGCGCGTGTCTGAGCGCGGCCAGCGAGGCGCGCGTTCAAGTACCGGCCGCGTTTATTGGGGGTAGGCAGAACCAGGGGCAAAGGCGCCCGCCGTCTCCGACTCCCTCGCGCCTGTCTCTTTCTTGGAGGTGTAGGGTTCTCCGTCTCGTGGGGGCAGCGTGGGGCGCGCGAATCTGTCGGATGCTGACGGCCTCGAATGACAAACACGACTGTCGAATGGAGGACAACATGAGTCCGCGCGATTGCCCGGTCAGTTGTACTGGGCGCGCGCCCGCCGGCGCTTTTTCCGCCGCTCTCGCGCCCACCGCCCACCGCCCCAGCGGCAGCGGCGGAGCCCACAAAACAAGCTCGTGGTCCTGCCGCCTCAGGGATCGACGTGTACACACACTGGCGCCGTCTACATCTTCTTCGACGCCGCCGCCTTGGCCATTTTCTCCTTGCCGCCCGCCGCGGCCTTTTTCTTCTTGCCCCCGGCCGCCGCCGTCTTGCCGCCGCCGCCACCGCCCCCGTCGCCCGCGCCCGGCAGCAGCAGCCCGCCCAGGACGGGGCACGCGTGGGCGAGCAGGGCCGCCTCGAACGCGTCAAAGTCCGACGAGTCAGCCGCACCGGCAGCAGCGGGCAGCCACTCGAGCAGCTCGCCCAGGAGCAGGAGGCCGCAGGCCCCGCCGCCGCCGCCGCCGCCGCCGCCGCCGCCGCCGCCGCCGCCGCCGCCGCCGCCGCCGCCGTCCGCCGCCGTCGCCCCCTCGGCCGCCGCGAGCTCTCCTCCTCCGCCTCCTCCCCCTGCCCCCATCATCATCCGCGACACGCGCCGCGGCGTGAGCGCCGCGCGGCACACGCCCTCGATCGACCCGGGCGTCATCCCCTCGCTCAGCAGCGCCAGAGTCGACAGGCCGCCCGCGTCGAGCGGGGCCGAGTCGCCCAGGGCGGCCGCGGCAGAAGAAGAAGACGCGGCCGCGCCGCCGCCCGCCTCCAGCTGCGCCTCGAGCGCGGCGCACGCGCGGCGCGAGAGCCTGCGGCGGCGGCGGCGCGCGGCGCGGGCGTTGGCCGCGTCGCTGCTGCTGTGCATCGCGCTGCGCCCGCCGCCCTCTCCCTCTTCTCCTTTCCCCTGCTGCGCCGCCGGATCGACCGCCGCCGCACCGACCGCCGCCGCACCGACCGCCGCCGCCGCCGTCCGCAGCAGCAGCGCGCGCCACACGGCCCGGCGGGAGCCGTACCCGGGGGGCGCGAGGCGCACCGCGCGGTCCCACATGCCCAGGAAGTCGGCGCCAAAGGAGGAGGCGCCGCCCGTCAGCGACGTGCACCCGATCACCACGACCCGGTCGCAGGGCGCCAGCGCCGCCAGCTCGCGCTCGATCGGCGCGCGCCAGCGGGCATAGGCGCGGCCCGCGGCCGCCGCCGCCGCCGCCACTCTGCCGCCGCCGCCCCCCGCCCCCTCCGCCCCGCCCGGCGCGCGCCCCTCGCCAAAGAGCAGCTCGGGCGCGTCCACGTGCACGACGGTCGGGGCCAGGGCGCGCGCGACCCCGAACGCCGCGCGCACGAGCGCGTCGGCCGCCGCCGCACCCGGGTAGCGCCGGCCGAGCGCCCTTGGGGAAAGGTCGAGCATAAGGGCGCCCGCCTCGCGCGCGGCGGCCTGCGCCAGCAGGGTCTTGCCCGAGCCGGGCGGGCCGTACAGCAGGACGGTGCGCGGGGCGACCGCGGCCCGGCGGTTGGCGACGATGGCGAGAGGGGCGGCGGAGGCGCCGGCGCCGGAGCCGGCGCCGCCGGGGGCGACGGGGCCGCCGACCTCGGCGGCGAGCAGCGCGCGCACGCTCGGAGGCGCGGCCAGAGGCAGCACGCAGTGGGCGGCCACGGCCGAGCGCACCTGCGACGGGGACAGCGCCAGGGCGCGGCGCAGCACTACTCTGGCGGCGCGCTCGGCCTCCTGGGCGCGGCGCGTGGCGGCCTCGAGCAGCTCCGGTGCCGGGGGCTGGGCGGCCGCGGGCCCCGAGCGAGGGTCCTTGTTGCGGCTGCTGCTGCTGCGGCCGGCGCCGCTGCTGCTGCTGCTGCTGCCGCTGCTCTTGCCGCCGGCCTTGGCGCTGCCGGCCTTGGCCTTGGCGCCAAGGCCCTTTTGCTGGCGGCCGCTCCCCGCGCCGGGCGCGCTCGCCTCGACCACGGCCGCGGGCGTGATGGCCGCCGCCAGCGTGGCGACTGCCGCGTCGACCTCTTGCGCCGAGGGCCGGGGCAGGGCGCAGTCGTCGGCGCCGGCAAACGTGCGCAGCAGGGGCGCAGAGGCTGAGGCGCCCTCCTCTCCCTCTCCGGGCGGGGCAGGCGGCAGTAGGCGCACGACCACGCCGCACGAGGCCAGCTCGGAGAAGAGCGACTCGATCGAGCGGTCGAGCGCGGCGGCCGTCATTGCCGCCGCCGCCGCGTCTGCGCCGAGGGCGCAGCCGGCCGCCGTGCTCGTCGCGGTCGCCGTCGTCTTCTCCTTTTTCTTCTTCGTCCTCTTGTCCCCCTTTGTCGCCTTCTTGCTGCCGCCGTCCTTCTTTTTCTCGCCTTTCTCTTTTTCTTTCTTGGAAGCGGCCCCAGCCCCAGTACCCGCGCGAGCAGACGCGGCGACGGCGCCCCCCGCCTGCGCCTGCGCCGCCCGCGCCGGCGCCGCCGCGGCCAGCTCTGCGCGCACATCGGCGTCGACCTGGCGCCGCGCCTCGTCGGCGACGAGCGCCGACAGGCTCTCGCGCGCCCGGTCGGCGTCGTACCCCCGCGCCCGCTCCTCGGCCTCGGCGTTGGCGCAGAGCCCGCGGCGGTCGCGGCGCTCAACGGCGGCGGCGTGGCGGGCGACGGCGGCGGCGACGCGCGGCAGGAAGGCGCTGGGGGGCACCGCGGCGTCTGCCGAGGTGGCGGGGTTGTCGCCGTTGGCGGGCGCCTTGGTATTTTTTGCGGGCGCGGCGGCGGCAAGGGCGGGGGCTTTGGCGCCTTTGCCGACGGGTCCTGCCGCCGCCGCCTGCTGCTGGGCGGCGGCAGCGGCAGCCGCCTGCTCCAAAAGGATCTCGCGCAGCTCGGCCGGGACAGGGTTCAGAATGCGCAGAGAGCCGCCCTCGGCCTCGGACGGCAGGCGCGGCGGCCACTCGGCGGCTGCCATCGCTGCCGCCGCCACCGCTGCAGCCGCTGCGACCGCAGCCGCTGCCGCCGTCTTGCCGCCGCTGCTCTTGCTGTTGCTCTTGCCGTTGCTGCTCTTGCCGCTGCTGCTCTTGCCGGGGCCCTGCTGCTCCTTCCGCCGCCTGTCGGGCGCCGCCGCCGCCGCCGGCTTGGCCTGCGAGCCGCGGGCCCCCTCCTCCTCCCGCGCGCGCTGACGCGCCTCGAGCCCAGAGACCCAGTCGCCCAGCCGAGCGCGCACCAGGCGCCGGGCCCCGGCCCCCTCCTCGCCCGCGCGGAGCTCGGCGCACAGGACGGGGAGCGCCGCGGTCAGGCTGGCGGCGTTGGCGACGCGGCGGGCGTCGCGCGCGTCGCCGACGCCGGTCGCGCGGGCGGACCAGTAGAGAGGCTGCTCGAGGGCCGACGACGGTGCGTACCGGCGGCGCATGGCGGCCGTCGCCAGGGCGACGTCTGCGCGCTGCTGGGGCGCGGAGGGGCAAGAGGACGACGAGGCAGCCGTGGTGTCGTTGCTGCTGCCACCGCCACCGCCCGCTTGTCCTGCCCCGGCGCCTTTCTCTTCGTTGTCGTCGTCGTCGTTGTCGTCGTGGCCGCTGCCGATCTCTTCTCCCGAGGCTGCGCTTCCACCACCGTCACCATCGCCCGCGGGCAAGCAAGGCGGCAGGCCGAGCAAGGCCCGCTCGGCGTGCTCGTCCGCGCGCCGCTGCTCGCGGGCGGTCCGCCCTCGCGCGGCGGCCTGCAGGCACACGGCCGCCGCCTGCTCGCGCGTTTCGGCCGCTTCTCCCTCGACCTCGCCCTCGCCCGCGCAAACCGATGCCGCGGCCATGCCCGCCGCCGCCGCCGCGCGCTCGGCCGTCGCGGCAACCTGAGCAGCGCGCGCGCGCCCCTGGCAGCCCAGCTCGCAGCGCGCCAGCAAGTCCAGCGCCTGCTCCAGGGGCATGGCTGCTGCTGCAGCGCCGGGTTTCGTCGGCGCGCGGGCGGAGAGGCATCTGGCGGTGGCGCTCTCGGGCAGGACGCCCAGCGACGCCGCCTCGGCCGTCGCTGCTGCCGCCGCCGCTGCGCAGCCCTCGTCCCCGCCCTGCATGGCCGCCGAGGCCGCCGCCGCCGCTGCTGCCATGTTGTACTTGTCCATCAGCGCGTCCAAGAAGCGTGCGCGCGCGGCGAGCACGGCCGCGCGGGGGACGCCGTTGCCGTCGCCGCTTTCCCCGTCGCCGCCGCCGCCGCCGGATGAGGGCGGCGGCTGCTGCTGGTGCAAAAGCAGCGCGCGCGGCACGGCGGGCACGTCCGCCGCGTCCTCTTGTCCCCACCGCAGGGCCTGGCGCGCCTCCTCCAGGGGCAGGGACTCGACCAGCGCAGGCGTGATTGCCGCTGCGTCGGCGGCCGCGCCCTTTTTGTTGCCTCCTCCTCCTCCTCTGGCCACGCCCGCCGCCGTCGCCACAAGCGCCGCGCCGCACTGCCGGGACAGCTCCGCGCGCACCTCCAGCAGGCGGCCCAGGCAGGCGTGGACCGCGGCATCGACGTCGCGGCGCTTCTGCGGCTCGACCGTCCCGGCGTGGGCGGCGTCCAGCGTGCGGAGCGCGCGGCCGTAGCGCAGCAGCAGGGAGGCGAGCCCGGCGACGGCCAGCAGCTTGGGCGGCGGCGGCCCGTTGCGCGGCGCCCAGGCGCCCCGGCGCTCCTCGTCGCGCAGCAGGCGCTCAAGCTGCTCGACGCCGTCGCGCCACAGCCCGTCGTAGGCGCTGTCGTTGTTGGTTTTGGTCGGTTGGATGGGGAGATCGGGAGGCGCGAAATGAGCTTTGCTGCCGACAGGCCGCGCGGCCTGTGAGGCGCCCCCCCGTCCCAAACACAAGAAACGAAATTCTGTCTGTCTCACAAGCACGACATGGTGGGCAGCGCACGGGCGCGCGCTCGCGCGCCGGGTCCAGCCGCCGCAGGGACTCTTTGAGGGGCCCGCCAAGGATTGGGCGCGCGTAAAAGAGGAGGGTCGACGTTTCTTTTTTGACACAAGGGAGTTTGACTGAACTTTTTTTCTAAAAAGACGAGAGAGAGCGAGGGCGGGGGACGAAAAAGTGGACGTGGCGCGTCCGATCCACGGCGAGAGATGAGAGGGCTGGGGAAACAACCGGGAGGTGAATGAGAAGGAGCGCATACAAAAGGGTCGCCGGTGGCCCGGATTTGACAAAGCGGGGCGGAGAGGAGGGAGAGGGAGGAGGAGGAGCGAAGGGAGCGAGCGGGGGCAGGGGGCGCAGCGCCGGCGGAAACGCAAACAAAGGGCATCGATCGTCAAACGCCGGCGCCGGCGCCGGCGCCGCCGGTGCGCGTCGGCGAGCTCTCGCCGTCGCTGCCCGCGGGACGCGGGGGCGCGGGCGCCCACGCGCTCTCAGACAGCGTCATGCTGCTGAGGTCCCGGTCCCGGTCGCGCCCGGGCAGCAGGAACGAGGGGGGCGCGTCGCTGCCGCGGCGCGACGTGATTGAGCGCGCGCCGCCGCCGGACGCCATCGACGAGGGCATCGACGTGACGCGCAGGTGCGCGAGCGCGGCGTGGTTGAAGAAGGCGCCCGGGGGGCCGCGGTCGCCGGCCGGAGGGCCGCGGTCCCCGGCCGCGGCGGCGGCGGCGGCGCCCGCGGCCGGCGGGGCGGCGGCGCCCGCGAAGGCGGGCGGGCCGGCGACGCCGCCCTGCAGGGACGACACGCTGCTGCCGCTGCGCGAGGGGCCCCAGCCGCCGCCGCCGCCGCCCAGGCCGCGCGCGCGGCCGAGCGCGCCCGGCGGCGGGTCGAGCACGTGCGCCGGCACGCGCGCGCGGTACATGTCCGGCAGCGCCGGGAGCATGGAGCCGTCGGACGCGAGCGCGAGGCCGCAGCGCGAGTGCAGCCGCACGCCCTTGCCCTTGGGCGGGTCCGGCGGCAGCAGCGCGAGGCGCCCGGCCAGCGAGGCCGGCGTCACCGCCACCAGGTCGACCGGCTCGGGGTTGCCCTTGAAGCGGTACCGGCCCGCCCAGTGCGCCTCGACGCGGACGGGGCGGCGGGCCGCGCCCGCGGGCGGGGCGAGGCGGGGGCCCGGGGGCACGGGGCGGGCGGGGACGGGGACGCAGCCGGGGCCGCCGCCGCCGCCGTCGTCGGCCAGAGGAGGGGGAGAGGGCGTCGTCGCGCGGTCGGGCGGACGCTCGGGCGTCGGGGCGTCGCCGCCGCCCTCGCCGCCACGCTCGCCGCGCTGCATGCTAGAGAGGCGCGAGGCGCCGCGCGCGGGCGACGCGTCGGACGGGAGGTTTTTGGCCAAGCGCGGGCGCGGCCCGGGCCCGCTGCCCGTCACCGCCGCCACCGCCTCGCCGCCCCCCCGCTCCTCGTCCTCCTCGTCGCGCCCATCGTCCGTGGCGGCGCCCGAGCCCGCCGCCAGGGGGTCCTGGTAGGCGTCCGTGTCCGTGTCCGTCTCCGCCTCCTCCCCGGCGCCGCCCGTCCCCAGAGGCCCGAGGCGGCCCGCGGCCCCGGCGGCCCCGACGGCCCCGGCGCGCGCCGCCGCCAGGCCCGCCAGCGCGCGCGCCTCGCGCGCCCACTCGTCAAACACGCGGCGCGCCGTCTCGGCCTCGCACACAATCTGCCCGCCGTGCGCGCCGGCGTCCATGTAGCGGGCGGCCTGGTTGACGCTGGAGCCGTGGTAGTCGGCGCGGCCCAAGTGGTCGGGCAGCACGGTCGAGGGCACGCCCTCGCAGACGCCCATCTTGAGGCGCGGGCCGCGGAACAGCAGCGTGCGCGCGCCGCCGGGCCCGAACGGCAGCGGCGAGGGCGGCGTCGGCGCGGGGGGCGTGCCCGCGCTGCCGGCGCGGGGGGCGCGCGGCAGCAGGCCGCCGCCCCCGCCCGCGCGCGCGGCCTCGGCGGCCAGCTGCGCGGCGGCGGATACCGCGGCGGCCGCGGCGCTGCCGGGCCTGGCGCCCGGGCCGCCGCCGAGCCCCGCCCCGGCCGCCCGCGCCGCCGCCGCCGCGTCGGCAGCGTCGGCCGCCGCCGCCGCCGCCACGGCCGCCATGGCGGGGCCGTGGTGCGCGTGGAACCCTTTGCTCTGGAGCACCCAGCGCGGCCAGCGCAGGTACATGGCGGCCTCCTGCAGCACGAGGCACCACTCGAGCGCCGCGCGCGGGGTGGAGAACGCGACCATGTACTTGAGCTCGCCCTCCTGCTCGCGGCACAGGTAGCCGGTGCCGCGCGGCGCGGCGGCGCGCACGGCGGCGAGCGCGGCAGCGCACGCCTCGTCCTCGTCCTCGTCGTCGCCGTCGCCGCCGTCGCCGCCCTCCCTCGCCGCGCCGGCGATCGCGGCGGCCAGCAGCGCGTCCTCGGCCGGCGCCACGTGCGCCAGCGCGGCGGCCGCCAGCCCGAGGATCAGCGCGTGCATCTCGCGCGCGTACGCCCGCCGGCGCTTTGACAGCGCCTTGGCGCCCTCGACGCTAACGAAGGCCATGGTGATGGGAGGCGCGGGCGCCGACAGCGGCAGCAGCGACGGCGTCAGCAGCGCGCCGGCGGCGGCCGCCTGCTGCGCGCGGATGACCGCGGTGGCGGCGGAGGAGCGGCCGCCCGCGGCGCCTGAGGGGCCGTGGCCGACGGAACGCCACAGGCTGCTGCGGGCGCCGTAGCCGCCGCCGCCGCCGCCGCCGCCGCCGCCACCGATGCCGCCGCCGAAAAAAGACGGCGGCGAGCCCCTGCCGCCAACCGTCGCCAGCGACGAGGCGTGGTTCATGTTGATGTTGTGGCCGCCGCCGCCGCCGCCGCCGCCGCCGGCGATGGACGAGGGCAGGGCGCCGCTCGGGGCGCCGGCAGTGGCCCCGCCGCCCGACAGGATCACGCTCAGCGAGCGCTCCGCGCCGGAGGCGCTGCGCAGCCGCGTGCCCACGCCGCTGCTGCTCTGGCCTGAAGTGTCGTGGCCGCTGGCGCTGCCGCCGCCCCCCGTGGCGCCGCCGCCGCTGCTCTGCCCGCTGCCCGGCCCGGCCCCGCCGCTCCCCGCCGCGCGCGCCTCGAGCGCGGCCACCGCCGCGACGACGGCCTCGCGCCGACCCTCGGGCACCAGCGGAAGCTCGCCCGCCGCAGGCGCAGAGAAGTAGGGGGGGTCGACGCACACCCAACCCGCGGGCAGCGACAGCGCGTTGCCAAAGGCCTTGGCGCGGCCGACCAGCGGCGGCGCCAGGATCTGAACCAGGCGCACGACGTCCTCGGGGCGCAGGCGCTGCTTGGAAGCGAGGGCGCCGACGATGGGGTCGCCGCCGGGGGGCAGGCCGCCGCCGGCGCCGCCGCCGACGGTCCCGCCGGCACCGCCCGCCGCCGCCGCCGCCGCGCCGCCGCCGCCGCCGCCGCCCGCGCCTCCTCCTCCGCCCCTCAAGCCAAAGTTGGGCCGCGCCCACGCGCCCAGGCCCGGCAGCGACGCCTGGCGCGCGACCAGGCCGGCGCCCTCGAGCTCGCCGGGCAGGTCAAAGGCGTCCATGGCGCCGGGCAGGAGGTGGGGACCGCCCGCGGCGGCGGCAGCAGCGGCCGCCGCGCCCGCCGCCGTCGGCAGGCCGCCCGCTGCCGCTGCGCCGCCCCCCGCCGCACCAGCGGCGCTGCCCGGCGGCTTGCCCTCGGCCACGGCGGCCAGCGGCGCGCTCCCGCCCGCCACGGGCGGCTTCCCCCGGTGGGGCTCGTCCAGCCACGACACGCCCGGCCGGACCACGTAGGCGCCCATGTCCAGCACCACCGCCTCGTCGCTCTCCGCGGGCGGCGCGCAGCACAGCGCGTCGCGCACCGAGCGCTTGCTCGCCAGCCGGCGGTAGTTCAGCCCTCCCGCGTCGGTCGCTCCGAGCGCGTGCAAGTCCTCCTTGATGCCGGCAAACGTGCGCGCGTCCATGAGCACCTGCCCGCCGCTCGCCGAGTCGCACACGGCCTTGGCCATCTGGAACACGGCGGCCGCGCGCGGGTCCTGCCCGCCCCCGGGCAGCACGCCCGTGGCGATGCCCATGCGCACGCGCAGGCCGCGGAAGGGGCCCGTCACCGCGGACAGCAGCGGGCTGGCCACGTTGGCGTGTGACCGGTGGTGCAGCGGCTCGGCGGCGGGGGGGCCCCCTGCGCCGCCGTCCGGGCCCGAGCAGCTGTGGGCCCCGCCGCTGTGGGCGCGGCCGCTCGTGGCGCGCTCGACGTCGCCGCCGGAGGGCACGCGGCCGGCGGCGGGCTGGCGCGGGTTGCCGGCGGCGGCGGCGGCTGCGGCGTTGCCGCCGAGCCAGGCGACCGACGGCGACGACGCCAGGCGTGCAAAGATGGTGCTGCCGCCGCTCGGGCCGCGCGCGGCGCCGCCGCTGTTGGCGCGCGCCGAGCCCCCCCGGCGGCCGAGCTTGCCGCTGCGCGAGGGGGACAGGTCGCGCACACTGCCGCCCGTCGACGCCGAGACCGTGCGCCCGGCGAGCGAGCCGCCGGTGTCGTCGGAGTCGGAGGCGCTGGTCGCGGCGGCGGCGGCGGCGGCCGCCGGCGCGGGTCGAGGGCCCCCGGCCGCGCCGGCGGCGCCGCCGCCGGCGCCGCCGCCGTGGCCGCTGCGGCTGCCGGTGCTGCCGTCCTCGTGGAGCGTCGGCTGCTGGCGCGCCCACTGCTGGGACGGGCGGCGGCGAGAGCGGAAGGCGTCGGTGTCGTCCTTGTCCAGCGGCTCGCCGAGCCACCCGGCGCCGCCCACCGACGGCGGCCTGTTGCAAGGGCCGTCGGGCGACGGGCTGCAGCCGTTGCCGCCGCCGCCGCCCATTCCGCCGGGCGCAGCGGGCGCCGCGCCCGCCGGCGGCTGCGGCAAGGCGGGCTCGCTGCCCCCGTCCCCCGCCCCGCACACCACCACGCCCGCCGCCTCGAGCGCCGCCCCGGCCTCCTCCGACATGCGCACGTCCAGCGCCGCGATCAGCGACCGCGGCCACTCGATCCGCAGCAGCGCCTGCTGCGCCTGCAGGCAGAAGGACGCCGCGTCGTAAGGGGTGTGGAACAGCAGCGCGAACGAGTCGCCCTCCTGCTCGAGCGTGTAGCCCACGTTGCCGTACTTTGCGCGGCGGAGCACGGCGTTGTGCAGCGACAGGGCGCGCAGCATGGCGTCCGGGCACGACTTCATCAGGTCGGAGTAGCCCTCGATGTCTGTGACGACAAAGGTGGCGGCGCCGCTGCGCGGGCACCCCTTCAGGCGCTTGGACGCGGCGGCCAGGGCGCGCTGCGTGCGCGACACGCGCCGGAAGCACATGCACCACGCGAACAGGCAAGCCAGGAGCACGGCGGCCGAGGTGCCGACCGCCAGGCCCGCGGCCAGGGCGGCCTGGTTGCTGCCGACCAGCGGCTCGCACGTCAGGCGGCTGAAGCGCAGAGGTGCGCCCGAGCCGTCGATCGTGTACTCGTACTCGCGGCGGACGGGCCGCAGCCCCGCCTGGCACCGGCAGCGCATGTCCCAGTAGTAGCTGGGGTCGAGCAGCCACACCTGCGATGACAGGTCCACGGGCGTGAGCACGCGCGAGGCGCTCTCGCCCGTAGCTGTGCTGGACGCCGCCGCGCCGCTGCGGCGGACAGAGGGGCAGATGGTGTCCTCCCCCAGTACCAGGTCGATCAGCACCGCGGGGCTGGACACGTAGGCGCCCTTGACGGCCGCGGTGGGGTCGGCGGCGGACTCGTTGGCCAGGGGCCTGGGCGAGGGGGCGGCGGCGGGGGGGGCGGCGGCGGCGGCGCCGGGCTGCGGCTGCGGCTGCGGCTGCGGCTGCTGCTGCTGCTGCTGCGCGAGCGACGACGCGGCCGAGCGCACGCCCGGGGCGCCCACCCCGCCCCCCGGGTACGTGCCGTCCGGCGCGGCCGCGCCCGGGGTGCTCGTGATGACGCGCGAGCCGCCCGCGGCCGGGATCGCGTAGTCGGCCGAGAACGTGAGGAAAAAGGGCAGCAGCTCGGGGTCGCCCGGCCGCCCCGGGTCGACCGGCTCTCCGCGCGCCTGCGCGTCGAGGCGCGCCTGCGTGGTCGCGTTGGCGCGGCTCGCCTGGTCCCACGACGCGCAGCACGACATCTCCGTGCTGCGCAGGTCCACGTCCGTCAGGAACAGCAGCTGCGACATCGACGCGGGGATCGGGCCGCCGATGGACGTGCCGCGCAGCAGCAGGCGCGTCATGCCGACCGCGTTCGTCATGTCGCGCGGCAGGCTGCCGTTCAGTCCCGGGTTTAGCGCCAGGTCGAGGATCGACAGCTGCGGCGCGAGGAAGAGCTCGGGCGGGATCTCGCCGCTCAGGCGGTTGCGCGCCATGTACAGGGTGTTAAGGTGCCCCGCGTCGGCGACGGCGGGCGAGATGCTGCCCGTCAGCGAGTTGTTGGACAGGTCGAGCACGTTAAGAAACTGCACAAACCAAACGTCCTCGGGCACGCGGCCCGAAAAGTCGTTGTTGCTCAGGCGGATGGTCGTGAGCGCCTGGTTCTCCGCGCCAAAGGGCAGCGTGCCCGTGAGGCGGTTGTCCCGGAGGTCGACGAGGCGCAGGCCCACGCAGCCGCGCACGTCGACGGGGCCCGTGAGGGCGTTGGCGCGCGCGGTCAGGGCCTGCAGCGCCGCCAGGCCGGCGGGCGAGCGGCCCGTGGCGGCGCCGTCGCACAGGCGCGCGCGCGCGATGGGGCCCTCGAGCAGGTTGAAGTCGAGCGCGAGGTCGATGAGCCCCGGCATGGCGCCCAGGGCGGGCGGGAGCTCGCCCTCGAGCCAGTTGTCCGCCAGGTCGAGCGTGCGCATCAGCGGCATCTCGCCGAGGTTGTCCGTCAGGCGACCGCGCAAGTCGTTCGACGACAAGCGCAGCACCCGGAGGCCGCGGCGGTAGAGAGCGCGCAGCGGGCTGCCCGGGCCCTCCATCGCGTCCGCCAGCGAGCCGTCGGCCCCGAAGCCGCGCATCACCAGGGCCTGCACCGTGTAGGGCACGCAGGGGGCCGCGAGCGTCGACTCGCCGCCCGCGGTCCCGGCGGCGGCGCCGCCGAGCGTGCCGTTGGAGCCCGCGCGCTGCGCGGCGCCGTCGGAGCTGCCGTAGTCGAGGCAGCACACCACGCCCGACCAGCAGCAGTACTCGGGCTGTCTGGGGTTGCGCTTGTACTGCGCGCGCGTGAGGCGCAGCGCCTCGGAGAATTCGGCGACAGAGAGCGGGGGGGCCGGCGAGCCCGCGCCCGCGCGCGCGCCCGCCTCGGCCACCTCGCGCGCCGACGACTCGGGCGCCGCCGACACGTGGCACGAGTGCCCATCCTCGCGCGCGCAGTAGTCGTGCGCGGGCTCCCACGGCCGGTCGTTGGTCAGGCGGCGCACGTCCTCCCCCCCGGCGCTGCCGTCGTCGTCGCCTTCCGGGTCGGCCCAGTTGTCCAGGTCCGCCGCCCGCGCCTCCGGCGAGTTGACCTCCCAGCCGTCGCCCCGCCACAGCTCGTAGAGCCGCGTCAGAGCGCCCATCGTCTCGGCGCGGCAGCGCGCGTCGCAGCGCTCGTCGGCCGAGACGCCCAGGCCCATGTCGCCGAGTCTCTGGGCGTCGAGCTCGGCGTCGAGGAGGGCGCACGCGGGGGAGCCGTAGCCGGCCTTGGCGACCGGGGGAGCCGCCGCCGCCTTGGCGGAGGGCTTGACTGGTGGTGCCGGTGCCGGGGTTGCTGGCCGACCGGCGGGCGCCGGGCGCGCGCCGACAAAGCCGACGCCGGCGCCGCCGCCGCCAAACGACGCCGCCCCCGTGAGCGCGAGCAGCAGCAAAGAGGGGAGGAGCAGCGGCGCCTGGCGCGCGCGCCGCCGGCGTCGCGGTGGAGGCCGTGTAGCAGCCGCCGCCGCCACCATCTGCGGCGTGGCTAGGAGGAGGAGGAGGAGGGCGGCGCGCGCTGCCGGTCTCGGGGCGGACGACGAACCCGCCATCTTCCGCATCGCCTCGAAAGAGAAGCAGCAGCAACCGCGCCGCCGCTGCCCGAGGAATCCGCCTATGCGATGATCATCGGGGCCGCGACGCACCGGTGCTCGTCTCGGGTCGGGCGGGCGCGCGTAGGGGAATTTCGGCGGTGTAAGAGAAGAGCGGTCGTTCAAGAAGAGGAAGGGGTCGGTGTGTGTGTGTTTGTCGCAGGTCTTTGGGAGCGGGGACAAATCTGGCCTAGTGTGGGAGTTGAGATGTTCGTCGAAGCGGTCGTTGTCAGGTTCTGGTTGCTCGAGGTCGATCGCTCAGCGACGACGCTCGAAAAAGAGGGAGGAGGCAAGGGGTCGGCCGCGCCGTCGCCGTTGGGCGACAAGCCGGCGCGACCGACCCCTCTTCGCGACCGACCCCTGGCTTACAAACGAGAGAGAGAGAGAGAGAGACGCTTCAGCTCCGCTTCTGCAGATGGCAGAAGACAACGTGTGCGACGATCTTTACGCGTAGATGTACAAGGTCGTGAGGGCCGGGGCGCCGGGCGCGGCGGCGGCGGCCGTCCGCGCCTCGAGCCGCAGCGGCCGCCGCCGCCGCCGCCCCTGCCACCCGGCGCCGCCGCCGCCCGGCGCCGCCCATGCCGCCGCCGCCTGCTCGTCCTCGCGGGCCAGCAGCGCGACGGCCTCCAGGGCGCGCGCCGCGTGCTTGCCGCGCGCGAGCGGCACGGCGCACGCCCCGAGGGGTGACGCGCGGAGCGCCTCGGCGATGGCGGTCGCGACGGCGGCCGCGTCGGTCGGCGGCGGCAGGGGAGGCGTCCCTGCGGGCCTCTGCGCGCCGCCGCCGCCGCCGCTTGGGCAGCTTGCGACGGCGGCGGCGGGGACGGCGGCGGCGGCGGCGGCGGCGGCGGCGGCGGCGGCGAGGCGCACGACCGGCAGCAGGGCGTCCATGGCGGCGCCAGCGGTCGGCGCGAGGCGGCGACTGCCGCAGGGCACGGCGCCCGAGCGCTCGAGCTCGGCGGGAGGGCGGCAGCACGGCGAGGCGGCAGCAGCAGCAGCACCAGCAGAAGCGAGAGAGGCCCAGCTCCCCAGCCCGGCGCCGGCGGCAGCAGGCGCCGCCGCCGCCGCCGCCGGCCCGCCGCCGCCTGCGCCCACGCCGCCAGACACCAGCCGCACGCTCATCTGCAGGGCAAACTCGGCGCGGCCGGCGCGGCCGGGCGCGAGGGCCACCAGCACGGGCGCGGAGATCGACACGGCCAGGGAGGGCGGCAGCAAGGCGGGCAGCGCCGCCAGCACGCGGAGCGCGCGCAGCGCCGCGTCGCCGCCGGCCGCCGAGACGACGAGGCCCCCCTCCTCGGAGGGGCCGGCGCGGCGCAGGCGGCGCGCGGCGGCGCGCGCGACGGTCGCGATGCTGCTGCGGGTGCCCGCGCCGACGCCGCTGGAGACGCACAAGACGTTGTCGGCGCGAAGGTCGGCCGGCGGCGCCGGCAGGACCGGGTGCTGCTGCTGCTGCCACCGGCGCTGCCGTGCGGGCGGCGGCTGCTGCTGCTGCTCCTCCTCCTGCTGCTGGTCGTCCTGCCGCTGCTCCTCCAGCCGCTGCTTGGTCGCGCTCAGGCGCAGCGCGCGCATGCGCGCAGCGAGATCGGTCTCAGTGTGCTGCTGCTGAGGCTGAGACTGAAACTCTGCTGCTTGCCGCTGCTCGCCTTGCTGTTCCTGCTGCCGCCGCCGCGCTCCGGGCACGGCCAAAGCCGCCTCGCGTTGCTGCCGCCGCTGCTGCTGCCGCTGCTGCTGCTGCTGCTGCTGCTGCTGCTCCTCCTCATCCTCCAGCTCGGCCAGCTCGGGGTGCACGCGCCGGCGCGCGAGCGATCCGGGTGGGGGAAGCGTCGGCGGAGGCAGCCGCAGCGCCTGCTCCAGCTGCCGCTGCTGCGGCGTGGTGGTGGGCGGGGCTGGCGTCCGCGCCGCCGACGCTGACGCCGCCGCCGCTGCCGCCGCCGCCGCCGCCGTCGCCGCTGCTGCTGCTGCTCCGCGGCCGCCGCCGCTCCCGGCCAGCAGCAGGTCGGCCACGTCCACCGCCGGCGCGAGCGCCGACACGGCCGTCGTCGTGGCACGCGCGCGCACGCCCGTGCGCGGCCCGGACGCAGCGGCGCTGTGGCTGCGGGGGCTGCCGGGCGCCTCGCGCGCCGCCGACGCGCCGGTGCTGCTGCCGGCGTTGGTGCTGCCGCCTCCGCCGCCGCCGCCGCTGCTGCTGGCCCCCCCCTCGTGGTGGGGGTGGTGGCCGGAGTCCGAGGAGGACGGAGAGCGGGCCGCCGCAGCCGCGGTGAGCGCAAGGTTGGGCGGCCGGAAGCTCATCGCAGCCGCTGCTGCTGCTGCTGCTCCTGCGGCGCCTCCTGCGCCGCCGAATGGCGACGGGGCGCGGCCGAGGCGGAGGAGAGGCTGAGCGGGCGCCGCCGAGGCCGTCACCGCCGCCGCCGCCGCCGCTGCCGTGCTGGTCCGGATCCGGCGCTCCGAGGGCCGAGCTGCAGCAGGCATGCGGCGCGCAGGCAGCATCTCCGGCGCGCGCCCTGCGGTGCCGGCAGGCGCCCGCGGCTGCCCGAGCGCGAGTCCGCGCATGTTTTTGTTTTTCCTTGTCTAGAAAAGAGGGGCAAAAAGCGCCCCCCTCTCTGAACGAGCGCTCGACGCTCGCGCGGGAGCACTTCAGTGCGCGGGCATGCCACGTGATCCTGCTGGGGCGGGCGAATGGAAGCCCCTGGACGGTGCGATCTTTTGGTGATTTTCTCCGTGTTTGCTCGGGTGTTGAGTCTCAATCTGGCGTCTTTGAAAGCTGCTCATGCAAAGACGTGAGAGGGTGAGAGGGAGAGAGGGAAGGTAGGTCTGATCGCACTCGCAAAAGAAATGGATGCTGGCGTTTTGTGACTTGAGCAGGGGGAAAGGGGGAGGGAGGGCGAGTCGAGGCAGTGAAGGAGCCTCGACTCGAGGCTCCTTCACCCCGCATGACCACCACCACCGCACACACACACACATCGTTGCCAATCAACCTAACCAGACATCACCACTAAGCCACATTGGCCCAATCATCGATAGGCAATCGCAGAGCAGCAGCAAGTAGCAGCAGAGCCGCCCGCCTCGGGAAAGTGACGGCCACCCGCCAAGCACCGAACGCAAAGCTCTAGACTCGCGGCGACCAATGCACCAAGCGCGAATGCGGGCGGCGCGCGCCCCCGCCGCCCAGTCGGGCGTCGGCGGCGGCCCCCGCCGCCCTTTCCCTTGCCGCCGGCCGCTCAGCGTCGGCGGCGCGAGGGCCGCCGCCGCCGCCGCCGCCTCGTCGTCGTCGCCCTCGCCGCGCTTTGCAGAGCCCGAGCCCGTCGTCCTGTACGCGGGCAGCAGCGAGCACTCGCCCAAGATCCAAGTGCTCGAGTTCCCCGACACGCGCCAGTTCCCGCCCCAGATCCGCGGCGGCCGCGTCCTCTACTGCGACGACTCGCCCAACATCCACTCGGTCTGGCACCCGCCCGCGCCATCCGCACCCGCGCCCGCCGCCGCCACCTCCGCGCCGCCGCGCGCCACCGGCGCCTACTACGACGTGCTCGCCGCGCTGCCGGCCTTCTTGCGGCGCCCGACTGGCCCACTGACCGACGGCGGCGCCGCCCCGCCGTCCACGGCCCCTCCGGAGCAGGCCGTCGTGATCCTGGGCCTGGGCGCGGGCACGTGCGCGCGGCTGATGCAGGGCGCCTTCCCCGGCTGGTTCCCGCCGGGCGCCGGCCGCATGGTCGGGTGGGAGCTCGACGCCGCGGTCGTCGACGTGTCGCGCGAGTACATGGGCCTGGCCCCCCTGATGGACAGCGGCGCGCTGGTCGCGCGCGTGGGCGACGCGCTGGCCGAGCCGCCCGCGGACGAGCTGGGGGCCTGCGCGGGCGTGGTGGTCGACCTGTTCTCGCGCGGCCGGCTGCTGCCCGAGCTGCGGGAGGCCGAGACGTGGTGCCGCGCGGTCGGGCGGCGGCTGTCACGGGTGCCGGGCGCGCGCGCGATCGTCAACCTGGGCGCGGGGCCGGTCGCGGGCATGCCCGTCACGGCGGCCGTGGCCGACGCGCTGGCGGCGCTCGCGGCCCTGGAGGAGGCGTTTGGCGAAAAGGCGGGCGGCGCCGGCGTTTGCGTGGCCGCGCTGCGGACGCGCACCACAAGCAACCTGATCGCGATGACGGGCGGGGTGCCGACGCGGGCCGAGGTGGCGGCGGCCTCGGCGCTCATGGGCACGCTCGGGGCGCCCGAGGCCCTGCGCGCGGCGGCCGCGCAGACGCGGTGGCAGGACGCGCGCGCGTTTGCGGCGGCGGGGGCCGGGGGCCCGGGGGCGCCGGGCGGGGCGGCGAGGGGGGCGGCGAGCAGCAACGCCGCGCCCGGGATGGGCCCTGGGAGGAGGCCGCAGTACGGCGGGGGGCCGGGGATGGGCATGGGCGGCTCCGGGTCCGGGAGGATGAGGTTTTGAGGCTTGTGGAGATTTGTAAGATGGTTTCGGTCGGCGGCAACAGGGGGGAGCGAGCGAGCGAGCGGCGACGCGCGACGCGCACGTTCGACTCATGACGATGATCGCGCGCGTTGTCATGCGTCCTCCTCTCTCGTCGCACTCCTCACCACCATCAGAACAATAACCGCATCCAGTCCATCGCTTGAGCTGCAAACGCGGTTCTGGTCGTCCCGCGGAACCTGAAAAGCAGCGGAAACGCGGAAAACACGCCGTCTTTGAAAACGCGCGCCCGCGCGCCACAAGCGGGCGGCAGCAGCAGCCGCAGCCGCCCGCGCCACAAGCGGGCGGCAGCAGCAGCCGCAGCCGCCCGCGCCACAAGCGGCGGCAGCAGCAGCCGCAGCCGCCCGCGCCAGCGCCCGCGCCTCCTCCGCCTCCTCTCGCTCGCCCTCGTGCTGGCCCGGCCTCAGGACTGTTTGACGCGGACGACGACCCGGACGTGGACCTGGAAGTGTTCGACGAGTGAAATATTGGGGTCACTTTTTCTAAATCGGCGGGGGCTGTCGCGCCTGTCGCGGCGATCTTTGCGGCGGCGCGACAGCGGCGGTCATGAATCCTCGACGCCCGAACAGAGGGCCAAAGCACACATACAACACCAACCAAGCAGCTCTATTAACATCCACGCGCATTCTTGTTAGACAGGTTCTTTTGAAGGAGAGCACGCGCCCCAGCGCGCCCCGCCCCGCCCGCATCCACCGACGACCCGTGCGGAAGGCGGCGGCGTCGAGGGCGGAACAGGAGCAAACACAACCCAACATGAAACCAGCAGAGCCGGCGCCTGAAGCCGCCCGGCCAAGCGCGCTGGTGCCCATGCGCGCGTCTGTGAGACCCAGGAACGCTCCTTGCCGGGCTCCGTCGGGCATCGCGGGGCGCGTACAAGAGGCTCGTGTTACACCGCGTTCGCACTCGAGGAGCAGGCCGGGCGGCGGTATGGCGTAGAGGGACCCGAACGTCCAAACAGATTCTATGAGCTCCGTAAACCCTAAAGGCGCCGCCTGGGCGTGTGCGCGGCGTGTCTGCGCCGCCGCCGTCGCCGTCGCCGTCGCCGCCGTCGCCGCTGTTGTCGCCTCCTTCTTGCTGCCGTTTTGAAGTTCCTTGCACGTTACACCGTTCGCACTCTTGATGGTGCGCTATCTTTTGGGAAAAAGAAAGGATGGGCGTTCAGTTCTGTACACGGGGGCAATGCCGGGATGCGGAACGCTCATTGGCCCGAGCATGGCAGCACGATCTCTACCGGCGTGAGCCAGGAAGGGCGTGGTTGCCCTGCCAGCTTGGCTGCGAGGATCATGAGCATGTTGCGGGAGCCGTCGAGGTCGCGGTGGCGGGAAGCATCGGGCGCCCGTGGGCGCGGCGATTGCGGAAACGATGGGTCGTTTCCGTGAGTGGCCTCCTCCTCCTGGCCGTCCTCCTCCCCCCCACCCCTCCCGTCGCGGCCGGCAGCGGCGCCCGCCTGGGCCTCGCGCGGCGCAGTGCACTGCGCGCTCATGCAGCGCCGCAGCCGCGTCGTCGCCGGCATCGTCACCGCGCCGCACGCGCAGCAGCACTTGGTCGTGCGGTACTCGCTCTCGGGCGCGTGGAAGCGCACGGGCAGGTAGTGGGTCGCCGCGACGCGCGCGAGCTTGCGCCAGAGGGACTTGGTCGGCACGGCGTCCTCGCCGCGGCCGCTCGAAGCAAAGTCCACGTCGCCCAGC
>Ga0209491_10002899_pt1 | contig 29419 bp, 21 predicted proteins | sample BON02_FD_187213 | JGI IMG/M metagenome (GOLD analysis project Ga0209491, IMG submission 187213) | Freshwater microbial communities from Lake Bonney liftoff mats and glacier meltwater in Antarctica - BON-02 (SPAdes) (version 2) | ecosystem: Environmental > Aquatic > Freshwater > Ice > Glacier...
TATATATATATATATATATATATATATGTATATACATAAATGTAAATGGGTTAACCCGACCTGCTCGCCGACGGGTCCGTAGGTGGCGAGCAGAGCGGGGAAGGCCACCATCGAGAACAGGAAAGAGCAGAGCACGGCGCTCTCCATAAAGACGCCGAACTTGGCCAGAAATATAATCGTCGTCGGCAGCAAAAAGGCGCAGGCGCCGGCGATCGACATAGCACCCGCGCTGACCGAGACGCCAAGCGTAGAGACAGCGCGCAGCGTGCGCGCTGCGCGCTCAGCTTGAGCGGTGCTATTTATAGCGCCGCGTGAGCACTCCATACCGGCGGGGAGCCTGCACTTCAAGGCGGTGCTGGCTCTAGCGCTGGGGCGCTGGGTTTAGGGTTAGGGTTCAGTTTCGGGTTAACCCCAACCCAAGAAAAAAATATGATATTATATTCCGATTTAGCCTCAAAAGGGGATATAATACCGTATTAGATGGAGTATCATTGAATATCCTCGGAAATATGATATGATATTCCATTTGGGCTTCCCCCAGGAATATCCATATTCGTATTCCCCATGTAGGCACGTGCACCTGTACGAGGTTATTCGCAAGTCCGGGGGTGGGCTGGGGCTCCAAGGACAGGCGTGGCTGGCGTTTGCTGTGAGCGAAGAAGGAATGAGCAAGATCAAGATGTCAGAGGAACGCGTGTTCGATCCACCAGATCCAGACGGGCCCAATGCCGGAGGGGCGGAGGGGCGGAGGGGGGGGGGGGGGGGGGGGGGGGGGGGGGGGGGGGGGGGGGGGGGGCTGACGCCCCAACGCCAACGCCCGACGCCCCGACCGACGGATTGAACGGACTGATTGGCTCCTCTTTATCTTTTTATCTTTATACTATACATACGACAAAATATTTTCAATTTTTATTACTGCTACTGCTACTGCAGCTTCGCAACTCGAAAAGGGGGTCGTTGGGGGGGTAGGGGTAGGGTAAGGGTACCGAAATGTATTAGATTCGGGTCGGTATTAGGATTATAAATTGGTATTAGCATGTATTAGCAGGTACTAATTAGTGTGGTATTAGCAGGTACTAGTGTGGTATTAGCAGGTATTAGCAGGTATCAGTAGCAGGTATTAGCAAAAAAGTGCTATTACTCGCTAACCACTCGCTAATACCTGCTAATACCTGCTACCTGCTAATATCATTTAATACCCGCACTAATACCAAAAAAAAGCACTAATACTAGTGGTATATACGTGGTGGTATTAGTGAGTTTTTTTGGTATTAGTGCAGGTATTAGCAGGTATTTCAGCAGGTATTAGCCAGTATTAGCGAGTATTATGTATTAGCACTTTTTCGCTAATACCTAATACCTGCTAATACCGTATAATACCTGCTAATACTAATACCACACTAACACTAAATACCTGCTAATACCTGCGCGCCTAATAGCTGCTAATACTAATACCAATTTAATCCTAATCCTAATATCGACCCGAATCTAATATTAATATATGTCGGTACCGCTCCCGTCATGAGGGGGATATATTGCGCGATATTGCAGGCAATAAATGGGGGCTGTGTGCTGTGTGGGAGGGAGGTATTGGTATATATTGGTATTTATTGCTGCACAGTCACATGTGCAACAATGCCCCTTTTCTGTTTCCTTTTCCTTATTCTCGAGAACGCATTGTTTTTCAATTATCACCAAGCGTTAGTTCAATTATCACCAAGCGTTAGCGTACTAGCGACACCTCCGAAATCCGAAATCGGAATCCGATCCCTATGAAAAAACAAAAAACACCTCCAAAACTGCTTCGGCTGCCTCGAGCGCAAGAGCGGCATCGTGCAGAGCTTGAGCTCCGCTTCCTCCCAGTTCCGTATCGCCGACCCCTAAACAGGGTCGGTATCCTCAGCGCTTGCGCTGTGTGCGTTGCGCGGCGAGTGTGTGTGTTTGCTGTGTGAGAGAGTTTAGGTTCTTGTTGATTAAAATTAAGCAGAAAAAAAAAAAAAAAAAAAACACCCCCAAAAAAAAAAAAAAAAAAAAAAAAAACAGGACAAGCTGGCCGCCCTGCTGGTCGCGCTGCAGAAGACGGCGCCGCCCGTCCTCATCTTTGCCGAGAACAAGCGCGACGTCGACGAGATCCACGAGCACCTCCTGACGGCCGGGGTCGACGTCACCGCCGTGCACGGCGACAAGGACCAGGAGGAGCGCCTCGCCGCGATCCAGGCGTACAAGAAAGGCAGCAAGGACGTCTTGGTGGCTACCGACGTCGCCAGCAAGGGGCTCGACTTCCCCGGCGTGCAGCACGTGATCAATTTCGACCTTCCCGCGGAGATCGAGAACTACGTGCACAGGATCGGGCGCACGGGGCGCAGCGGGCGGTGAGTAGTCTTGTTGTTGTTTAGAGATTGGAGTGGATGGGTGGGTAGTTTTGGGGGGGAGAGAGCGGGCGGCGCGAAACGACGGAAGACAAAAAAGCCAACCAAAAACGAAACAATGCAAAACGAAACCCCATCAAAAAACAAACAAACAAACAAAAACACCACAGCACGGGCGTCGCCACCACGTTCGTCAACACCCGCGAGGACAGCGAGTCCATCCTTTTCGACCTCAAGCACCTCCTGCGCGAGGCCAAGCAGCGCGTGCCCACCTTTCTGACTGCCATTTTCGACCCTGTGGACGAGGCCGAGGCCGTGGCGCTGGCGAGCGGCGTCCGGGGCTGTGCCTACTGCGGCGGCCTGGGGCACCGGATCGCCGAGTGCCCCAAGCTCAAGACGGAGAACCGGGAGCAGGAGGCGAGGCGGAAGGACTGGTTCGGGGCGGCAGGCGGGATCGGGGCGGAGTACTAGAAGTGGGTTTTTGTTTGTTTGGTTGGTTGGTGGTGGGTCTAGTTTTCTTTTCTTTTTTTGGCGTCTTGTTCCGTTGGCCGGCGCGTTGTTAGAAAAGCCCCCACCCCTCCTCAACCCCCCCTTCTCTCCAGCAAACAAACGCCGGTCTTGCTTCTTTGATCTGGTGTCCCATCTCGCGACCAACCACAACAATCATGACGATCACAAGCAACCGCGACCCGCCCCTTATGAAGAGGATGATACCAAAGATGCAAACGCTCTCTGCCGTTTTGGCGTCGGCGGCGCTCGTTGCCGTGGCGACGGCCGGCGCCTGGCCTCAGCTCGCCGCCGCCCAGGACCAGGGCGGCTGGATCGAGGGCCGCGCCACCTGGTACCAGGACAACCAGCAGGGGGCGTGCCAGTGAGTGTTGTCTCCTTGTTTTGGGGGGGCTCACGCGTGTGAGAGAGAGAGGCAAGCGCCGGCGCGCCGTCGTGACTCGCGCTGCTCGGCGACCTCGCGCCCGACCGCGGCCCTGCCGTGAGGAACAAAAGAAAAACCCACAACCCACAACCCACCTAACGCGCGACCAATGCACGATTCCCAACAACAAACGACCCACGACACAAAAACGCGCCAAACGATCAAAAAGCGCAGGTACTTTTCCAACATCCCTCCGTTTTACGCCGCCTTCTCCGACAGCAACGCGCCCGCCGACGGCGCCGGCCCGTCGTCCTGCGGCCAGTGCTTCGAGGTCCAGTGCGTGCCGGGCACGGTGGTCGACCGCTACGGGTCGCAGCTGTCGCGCTGGGACACCTGCCGCTCGTCTCGAGGCGGGGGGGGCGGGGGGGGCGCCGGGCGGGAGACCGACCCGCCGACCGCCTTGGTCAAAATCGTCGACAGGTGCCCCTGCGTGCACGAGAACTACGCGAGCAACCAGCGCTGGTGCTGCGGCGACGGCCCTCCCCACATCGACCTGGGGGAGGAGGCCTTTGCGCACCTGGCCGACCGCGCCCAGGGGGTGGTGCGGGCGCGCTGGCGCCGCGCCGACTGCGGCCGCGGCAACGGGCCCGTGGCCGCGACGCAGTAGTGGGTTTTTCCCTCGCTCCCGAGGCACGATCCGGATTCTCTGGGCGCTCCGAGCGTCTTTTTTTGTCTCTTCCCGTCGTCGTCTTTTGCCCTTTTTTTAATTACGTCGGGATACGCGATTTTGATCTGGCGCGCGCGCCTGCACCATCAAGCGTGACTTCCACTGTTACCCGGCCATCGCACACAGACACGTCACAGCCGCGCCGCCTGCAGGCACAGGGCGAGGGCCCGCCTCGGCCCTCGGCTTGCTGACTCACGGAGCGGAGGGACGACGGCGACGCGGCGCGTTGACGCGCCCTGTCGCCCCGACGCGCCCTGTCGCCCCAAGGAACACCCATTTCCCCCCCTGCTTCCCTCTCAATGTTCAGTCCTCGGGCGACCGCTAGTTGCACTCGACAAGGTCTAATCACCCCGACCGCACCAGACCCCGAGACCGCGACCCGAGGGACAAAGACAGAGACAGGCGTCGCCCGAAGACACACAGGAACAGGATGGCCGCGCCCGCCTGCCGCGCGGCCTCCGTGGCGCTGCTGCTCGGTGAGTCGCGACCCGATCGATCGCGGCAACGGGTCTGACGCCCAGAGTCATATTGTGGCGTCGCCCGGGCGAGGATTGGGGCTGCCCGGGCGGCCCGGGCGAAAGGGAAATAGAACACAGGTTGCGCCCGTTGCGGTTGGGGCGGCGCAGCGTTCCGATTTCCGGCGTTCTCGCCGACGGAACGCGCGCGCGCGAGCACGTCGCGCCGCCCTCGTCCTTCTCTCTGGCCCACCTCTGTCTCTGTGCCGTCAAAGCAGCTTGGCTGTGCGCCACTTCTCAAGCGCTTTTCGCGCGCCCACCCTTTGTTTGCGCGCGAGCACCACGTCCGTTCGTCCTCTCATCACCCGATTTCACACACACACCGAATTAAAAACGAAAACAGCCCTCGCCCTCGCAGCGGCGGCGGCGCGCCCGGCGCAAGCCTCCCGCCCCCTGCCGCCCCAACGCAGCAGCAGCAGCAGCAGCGGCAGTCGCAGCCGCGGCAGCAGCGCCGCCCGCCGCCGGCTTTCAACCGCTGCAAACACCGCCGACGAGCAGCAGCAGCAGCAGCATGAGCAGCCAGAGCCGGCGCCTACCGCCGCCACCGCCGCCGACCCCGCCGCGGGCATCCCCCACACGCACCGCGTCTACGTCGAGTACACGGTCGCGCACGGCCCCGGGTACATGTCCGAGCGCCTGCCGCAGCCGCAGCAGCCGGGCGACAGCCGCGCCGACCGGCTGCTGCGCCTGGTGCGGGAGGCCGGGCGCGTGGCCCCCGGCGTGCGCGTCAGCGCGGCGGCGGTCGACGGCGGCCCCGCGCCCGTCACTGGCGCCACCGACGCCGACGCCGACGCCGGCACCCACCAGCAGCAGCAGACCCTCACGTACGGCGCCGTGGTGTTCAACGACGAGGACGGCGCCGCCGAGCGCGAGGTGGCGGCGCTGGCCGAGGAAGGGGCGCTCGAGCGGGTGGCGGCGGCCGCGCGGTCGTTCGGCGTGACTGTGAGCGCCCTGGGGGCGCGCGTGGGCAGCCGCCGCCTGAGGTAGCCGGCCTCGCTCGCTGCCCGCGCGATGGATCGACTTCATTTGTTTTTTGAGTTGGGTTTTTTCCGGCGTGCCCCGCCGGCGCCAGCGTCGGCATTCGCTCTCCCCTCGCCCCCCCCCCCCCCCCCCCCCCCTCCCTCGTTTCCCGACTGACGATCGTCCCGGCATGTATCATTTGACTATTTTTGACGACGACGCGCGCGCGTCTCGGACCGCGCGCACGCGTGGTCCCATTCTCCTCCTCCCCCTCCCCTTTTTTGTTTTTTTCTATCGTGGCGCCGTTTCCCGAGAAAACGGAAACAAAGCGCCGACAAAAAATATATATATATATATACTCATTGCTTCCGCCCGCCCTTTTTGACTGTAATAATTTGCACACGTACTACAAAGCGGTCGCAATTGCGGGGCAGGGGTGGCGTGAAGGTCACTCGGGCGCGATCACTCGAGAGCAAAGAAGCGAGCAACAACCAACCGCCCCCAGGCGACCATTGGCGCCCCCCTCCCCGGCGGCGCCTTGGTTTGCTCCGTCTGCGTTGACGGGGAGAGGAGCAAGGGAGAGGGTTTCACGGCGGCTTCTCGTCTAGTTCACCGACTTTCGAAAGGGCGGAAGATCGTAGCAGCCAGAGGACAAGGAACGGCCCGCACGGCGCAAGGCAACTGTCGTCTCGTCCTCCTCCTCCTCCTCCTCCGCCGCCGCCGCCGCCTCTGCTCTATTTTCACTTGCACTGCCAGTAGTAGGCGTCCTGGCGCACGCACTTGGTGCCCTTGCCGCACGAGCGCCCGGCAAAGGGCGCGTCCCGGCACGAGCCCGCCACCTGCCTGCCGTTGGCGATCAGGCGCGCGTACGCGCAGCAAAACGCGCCCGCCCCGCCGCACATTTCGTTCGGGGCGAGCTCGCGGCGCGAGACCGCGAGGGGGACGGACGAGGCTTGCGCCCAGAGGCCCGGGGTTTTGCACAGCTTTGCGGCCGCCGCGGCAAAGGCGGCCGGGTCGGGCGCCGGGCAAGAGCCGTCCTCGCAGCCGGCCGGCGGCCGCGCCAGGGCGACGGGCTTGTTGGCGGCGGGGGCGACCGGCTTGGCGACCGTCGGCCGCTTGGGCGGCGGCTTGGCGACCGTCGGCCGCTTGGGCGGCGGCTTGGCGGCCGCGACGGGCTTGGGCGGCGGCTTTGCCACCACGACGGGCTTGGGAGGCGTGGGGGCGACGACGACGATGGCGGGCGGCGGGCGCACGACCTCGGCCGTGGTGACAAGGGCCGCGCCGCCGAGGCTCGCGCGCGTCACGCGGCTTCCAATGAGGTCGCACGAGACGGACGCCCACTCAATCGCCATGATGCCCAGGTTGACGTCTGTGATCAGCGCAGCAAAGGCCTGCTTGCTGAGGTCGAGGTGCGGCTTGCTTCCGCCGTCGGCGCCGCCGCCGCAGCACCACTCGGGGTTGCCCGAGCAGCTGCACGTGTCGGTGACGCGGACGACGATGCCCTGCGTGGACGAGGCGCACGTGTTGGTGCGGTCGAGGTTGTAGCTGCCGTAGGCGTTGGTGACGAAGGACGGGCGGCAGAAGACGGCGAGGCAGGAGCCGCAGGCGGCGCCCAGGGGCTGGGACTGGGTGGTGGCGGTGGGGACGGCCTGCGGCGTTGGGGAGAGAGGGGTCGGCGTGTTGTCGAGTATCGTGGTGTTTTGTGTGAAGGCAGGGCGTTGGGCAACCCATTGTTTTTGGTGAGTGAATGGGTCGGCGTGAGTTTCTATTTGCGTCGCGAGTGCCGTCTCGCCGCCCCGCCCGCCCCCTCTCTCTCACTCCTCGCTCTCGCTAAAAAGAAAAAACCCCGAAAGACCCACTCACCACGATGAAGTTGTCCGCGGGCAGCGCCGTGCCAAACCCGCAGAAGCCATTGTTGATGCTGTCGTACCAAGTCGCGTCACCCTTGACCAGAGCGGCGCGGGCCGAGACGCGCTTCTTCGACGCCGGCCGCTTCTTGTTCCCCGAAGACTTTTTCGCGCCGCCGTTTTTGTTCTGGGCGTCGGCCGGCGAGGAGGAGGCCAGCACGAGCAGGGCGACCACGGCGAGCGCGGTCGCGGAGACGCGCAGGCGACTCATGTTTGCTGAGTAGGAGAGGTGTGGGAGAGGTATCGGGCGCAAGAGAGAGAGAGGAGAAGGAACCTATGAAGTGCGTTTGTTGACTGCGTCGCTTTTTTGAATAGGGCGCGCGGGGCGGCTTGGACGGAAAAAAGAGGAGCGCTAAATGAATTGTAAGTCCAAAGAAATTGGGGGATTGTCTCTCCAGTGGTGGTGGTTTTGTTGTTTGTTTGGGGGTAGCAGAGCGAGCCTGCCGCGGAGCACGCACACACCGCGATGCACACAGCCACACGCGGAGGGTTTTGGCAAAGGGGCCCGGGGGGAAAAAGGAGGTTGGCGCGCGCCGCTGCCGCTGCCGCTGCCGCTGCTCGAGAGAGCGACGAGAGACCAAATTGAGCGGGGCGGCGGCGCGGCCGCGACGAGCGCCGCTGTCCGCTCCCTCGCCCTCTCGTCGGTTTCGGATCACTGCGCCGACGACGACACGGCCTCGACCCCGCCGCCGGCCCCGTCGTCCTCGTCGTCCTCGGCCACCGTCGCCGCGGCCACGGCCCCCGCCGCGCCGACGGCGGCCGCCACCCCCGCGGCGGCGAGCGCGAGCGCGACCAGGCCGCCGCCGCCGCCGCCGCCCGCGCCCGCCGCGGCAAGTCCCGCCGGCGCCGGCAGCAGCAGCAGCGACCCGATCACGGCCACGGCCGGGACGGACAGGTTGTCGTCCACGAACCGGTTTGCCGGCAGCGACTCGACCGCCGTGCACGCCAGGCAGATGGCCAGCAGCCGCGGCACGAGCGCCGCCGCCGCCGCCGCCGTTGCTGTTGCTGTTGCCGCCGCCGCCGCAGAAGCCGCCGCCGCTGCCTCGCCCCCGGCCCCCGCCCCTGCCCCCGCTGCCCCCGCCGCCCCCGCCGCCCCCCCGACCCCGATCACGTCCCACCCGGCCGCCTGGAACGCCCCAAACATGACCACCGCCGCCCCCATGCCCCCCGCCGCCATGGCCGCCGACCCCGCCCACGACTTGTCACCGTTCCAGGGGAGAGGGTTGCCCGCGCCGAGCCGCCGCCCAATTATGTCGGCGAGCCCGTCGCCGCCGCACATCATCGCCACGGCGACGAGCGCGGGCGCCGGGTGGTCGCGCCAGAAGGCGGCGGTCAGTCCGGAGAGCACGACCACGTAGTAGTAAGGGCCGCGCAGCAGCTCGCCGCGCCCGCCCTGGCGCGAGACCGAGGCGACGAGGCCCGCGTCACGCACGGCGCCGCCGCCGACCAGCGCGAGGCGGAGCGCGTTCAGAGCGGGCACGGCAGCGGCGACCAGGCGGGCGGCCGGGCTCGCGCTGAAGAGGGGCCACGTCAGCACCAGTAACGGTCCCGCGGTGGCGTGCACGAGCTTGCGCGACAGCTTGCGGTCGAGGCGGCCGGACGCCGCCAGCAGGTCGAAGATCTTGACCCAGGCGTATCCGCCAACAGCCGCCAGGAAGAAGCAGGCGGCGTCGTGCGCGGCGGGCGGCAGGCCGGTCCAGCAGGCCGCGGTCGCGGAGCATCCCCCCGCGCCGCCCGCGGCCGCCGACGCCGCGGAGGCTGCCGAGGCGGCGGCGGCGGCGGCGGCGGCGCCCGCGGCGGCGACGGCGGGGGGGAGGGCCGATGTGGAGAGACGGGCGGGCGCTCGCCGGCGCGTCGCTGGTGCTGGTGAGGGCGCGCGCGCGGCGGCGGCGGCGGCGGCGGCGGCGGCGACCGGCGCCGGCGAGCGGCGCGCGACGGCGGGCCGGCGGCAATCCGGGGCGCGCTGGTGGGCGCGCGCCGTCGGCCGGCAGGCCGCCCCGTGCCTGGCGCCAACCTGCATCGGGCGCGCACCTCGTGCTTCTTATTGGCGGAGACAGACAGAGAGAGAGAAAGGAAAGCGTGACGGAGACGCAGTTCAAACAGACGTTTTTTGGGTCGGCCTCGTGGACGGATGGGGAGCGACGAGGAGTGCAGCGCGGGTAGCGGAGAGATGCAGGATGACTGTGAGGTGTCTGTGGGATTGGTTGTGTGTGTTTCTGGCGTGTGTTTCTGCGGGGGGCTGGGCGGAAGGTTGCTCTAGATGCTCTCCTCGGCCTGGTTTTTGTTCACGAGAGCGCGCAGAAGAACGACGCCAAACGCTGCACCTCCTTCTCTCGCTTGCACACAGTCCACATCCATCCGCAGCGCTCGACTAGTACCTAGGTCACCACGTCCTCGCAACGCACCCGTCCCCCCTTTTCACCTCTAGGGAGGGAAACGTTTCACGAAACGCGAACGCTCACTTCGATCGATGGCGGGCCTCGGCCTCCGGTCGCCCCTCCCGGCGCTGCTGCTCGTCGTCTTATCGCTGGCCTGCCTAGCGCAGGGAGCCCGCGCCTTCACGTGGACCCCTTGCACGCCCGACCCGGCGCCGTCCTCATTCGAGCGCGCCGTCGCCGCCGACGCCGCCAAGGCCGCCGCTCCTCCCTTGCTCACGCCCACGGCCGTCACCCTCACGCCGGACCCCCCCGTGATCGGCAGCAGCGTCGAGTTCCTGATCAAGGGGCCACTGTCCGCCCCCATCACGCAGGGCACCATCGGCCTCCGAGTCAAGTTTGAGGGCGTCGAGCTGTACGAGGAGGAGGCGGACGTGTGCGAAAAGCTGGAGGGCGGGTGCGGCGGCGGCGGCGGCGGCGGCGGCGGCCAGGCGGGCGGCGCCGAGGCGTCGATCAAGTACGTTCAGGAGCTGCCGCCCATCGCGCCGCCGGGGCACTACAGCGTCCGGGTGGTGGGGAACACGGGGGAGAGCGTCTACGGGCCCGGCGACGCGCTCGTGTGCGTGGACGTGGAGTTTGACATGGTGCTGCCGTCGGCACGCAAGGCGGCGGCCGACGTCGGCGGGAAGAGGACGGCGGGCGGCGCCTCCGTCGCTGTCGTTTAGGATGCCGTTGTTTTGCGCGCGCCCTCTTTTTGCGTGCGTTTGCGCGCAGAACTTTTCTCTCGAGCGCGCCTGTAAGCGTACACCTCACGCAACCCCCCTGCCGACGGCCCGCGTCTCCGCGCTCTCGCCTCTCTATTTGTGTGTTCCCCCGCTTGAGAAGGCGGCCCTCTCTCGGACAAGATCTTGATATTTTGCTTTGTTTTAGAGAGATCTCTAATGCCAGTGCGCGTGCGCGTGCGCTTGAATGATTGCGTGATTGCGCGATCTGTTTCTCTCCAGTCGAGCCCTCGTTCGCCCGCGACCCCCACCCCCGCTCGCGCTCTCCCCTCTGTCGATTCCCGCCCTCGGACTTGCTCTCCCCTCATCACCCGGTCATAAAGTCGTCGTCGGCGTCGCTGTCGTCGCCGCCCGCCTCGTCGCGGCGGCGCGGCGCGGCCAGCGCCGGCGGAGGCGGGCCGACGCCGCGCTTGGCGGCCGCCTCCTGGGCCTTGCGCGAGCGGAAGGCGCGCTTGTTGGGCTGCGCCGCCGACTGAGAGAGCAGCACGCCCTGGTCGACGGCCTGCTGCTGCTGCTGCATCTGCATCTGCTGCTGCATCTGCTGGCGCTGCAGCTGCGGCGGGCAGCGCGGCGCGGCCGGCGCGGGGGGGGGCTGGGGCTGGTAGGGCTGCGGCTGCTGCGGCTGCTGCTGCGGCTGCTGCTGGTGCTGGTGCTGGTAGTGCTGCTGTTGGTAGTGCTGCTGCTGCTGCAGGTGCTGCGGGTGCTGCTGCTGGTGATACTGCTGCTGCTGCTGCTGGTGATACTGCTGCTGCTGCTGCTGGTGATACTGCTGCTGCTGCTGCTGGTGATGTTGCTGCTGCTGCTGCTGCTGGTGGTAGTGCTGCTGCTGCTGCTGCAGCTGCGGCTGGCGCACGTCGCTGTAGTGCTGAGGCAGGGGCGGCGGCGGCGCCATGGGCTGCGGCGTGACGGCAGAGGCGAGCGAGAACGGGGGGACGGCCGGCGGCGGCGGCGGCGGCGGCGGCGCCTGATGCTTCAGCTGCTGCAGCTGCTGCTGCTGCTGCTGCTGCTGGTGCTGGTGCTGGTGCTGCTGCGCCCCGCGCATCGCCGCGTCGTACCCGCGCTTGAGCGCCGCGAGCGCCTCGCGCACGGGCAGCCCCGACATGGCCGCGCCCGCCGCGCGCTCGTCGGGCGACGCCGACGCCGCGCCCATCCCGCCTCCTGCCCCGCCGCCGCCCGCGTGCGCCGCCGCCAGCGCTGCCAGCGCCCTAGGCACCACGCACCGCCACATCGTCGGGTCCCAGAACTGCGCCAGCCCGCGGGCGGGTCCCGCCTGGGCCACCCACTCGCCCGCGATGTCGAACGCGTCCAGCAGGCCCGCGCGCGCGGCCGAGGCGATGTCGCCGCCGGGCACACAGGCGCCGGCCGCGGCCGCCGCGCGTAGGTGCGCGCAAAAGGCGGCATGGTCGTGGGCGGCCCACGCGGCGAGCAGGCCGGGCGCGGGAAGGTGGGCGACGGCGGCGGTGACGGGCGGGGTGGGCGGGGGGGGCTGCTGGAGCTGCTGGGCGCCCGGGGGGGCGGGTGGGGGAGGGCGGGGGGTCTGGGCAGCAGCAGGGGCAGCGGCGGCGGCGGCGGCGGCAGGGGCGTCGGCGGCGGGCGGCGAGGGCGCCTCGCGCGCGCGCTTGCGGGCTGCGGCGTCCGCGGCGGCCGCTTGCTGCTGCTGCGGCTGCTGCTGCTCCTGTTGCTGCTGCTGCGCTTGCTGCTGCGCCTGCTGCTGCTGCTCCTGTGGCTGCTGCTGCTGCTGCTCCTGTGGCTGCTGCTGCTGCACGTCCTGCCGCGGCTGCTGCGCCTCCTGCTGCTGCTGCTTCAAGGCGGCGGCGGGCCCAAAGCTGAGCGTCGTCTGCACGGCGCGCGCGCCGCCCGGCGGCTTTGGCGCGCGCTGCTGCAGCTGCACGGTCGCCGCCTCGTCACCCGCCGCCGCCGCGACGGGCTGCGGCGGCGCGATCGACGGCGCGCCCACCCCGCCACCGCCGCCGCCGCAGCAGCCCCCTAGCGCCCCTCCCGCCGCCGCCGCCGCCGCCGCCGCCGCCGCCGCCGCCGCCGCCGCCGCCGCCGCCGCAGGCCCCCCGCCGCCGCCGCCGCCCGGCGGGTCCGCCTCGAGCCGCGCGAAGAAGGCCCGCAGCGACCCCATCGCCCCCTCGAGCGTCTCGTGCGCCCGCACGCTCCCCCGCACCCACCGCGACAGCCCCTGCAGCTTCTGCGGGTGCAGCCGGAACCGGTCGTCCACCAGCACCACGGCGCCGTAGTCGTTCTTGTGGCGGATGCAGCGCCCGACGGCCTGGTTGAGCGCGCGGAAGGCCTGCTGACTGTACCACAGGTCGCCGGACAGGAGCGGGGGGGGCAGGGGGAGGGGCGGGGGCGGGAGGGTGCTGGTGCCGGCGGCGAGCAGGGACGCAGGCGCCGACGCGGGCCCGCCGTCGCGCGAGGAGGAGGAGGGGGCCGGGGGGGGCGCGAAAAAGCCGCCGGGCGCGGGCGGCGGCTGCGCCGCCCCGCTGCTGCTGCGGCCGCCGCGCCCCGCCCCCGCCGCCGAAGCAGCGGCCGCCGAAGCAGCGGCCGCCGCGCCCGCCGCCGCCCGCCTCACCACCGCCGCCGACCCCCCCGCCGTGTTGTACGCCTTCTTCATGCCCACCTTGCTGTCCCGCGCGTTCGGAAAGGGGATGCCCACCACCACGACCGCGCGCGCCTGCGCGTCGGCGAAATCGATCCCCTCGCTCGCCTTGCCGCGCACCACCGCCGCCATGCACGCGCCGCGCCCCGCCGCCACGGCCTGCGAGTAAGCGAGGAGGCCCGCGTCAAAGGCCTCCCCCGCCCCCCTGGGCTCCTGGACGAAGCGCTTGAGCGCCTCGAGGCGCCGCATCAGGGTGGTCTGGCGCCAGCGGGCCACCAGGCGGTCCAGGAGCGCGTACGAGGGCAGGAAGCACAGCACGCCGCCGGGCGTCTCGGCGCAGACGGCCAAGAGCACCTCGCCCACGCCGTCGAGGAACTCCAGCCTGTCGGCCTCGCGGTACGTGCACGTGAGCGCGGCGCCGCCCGTCGGGGCGGGGGCGCGGGACACGACGCCGGCCCACACCTGCCGCGCCATGTCGACGACGTGCGGCGCCTCGAGGCGCACGTGGAAGTCGACGCCGAGCTCGCCGGCGAACGTGTCGAGCGGCGCGAGCGTGCCCGAGGCGAGCAGCACCGAGCGCGAAGCGGCGGCGAGCGGCGCAAAGGCGACGGCCGGGTTGAGGCACCACAGGCCGAGGGACAGGCCGTGGCCGAGGGGCTGGCCGAAGGCCGGGTAGGAGGCGAGGGCCGGCGCGCCAGAGTCGCGGGGAGGGCCGCCGCCGCCGCCCCGGCCGCCGCCGCCGCCCCGGCCGCCGCCGCCCCGGCCGCCGCCGCGCCCGCCGCGTCCGCCGCCGCCCCCGCCGCCGCTGTCGCCGCCGCCGCCGCCGTGCGTCACGAATTTCTGCAGGGCGAGGCGGTAGTCGGCGACGCGCGCGGGGTTGACCCGCAGGACGCTCGCGGCAGGCGGCGCAGGCGCGGCGGGAGCGGCGGGAGCCGCGGGTGGGGGAGCAGCAGGTCCGGCGGACGTGGGCTGGGGGGGCGGCGGCACGCCGGCGCCGCCGTCCGCGCCGCCGCCGGGAGCAGCGGCGGCGGCGGCGGCGGCATCGGCAGGGCGGGCAGCGGGGTTGGCGGCGGCTGGGGCCGCGGCGGCGACCTGAGGCGGCGGCGGCGGCGGCGGCGGCGCGATGGCCAGCGCGGCCCCGGGCCCGGGCCCGGTCTCCATGGCCGTGGCCGTGCCGTAAAGCAGCCGCACCGTCATCAGCAGGCGCGACACCACCCCCAGCGCCAGGCCCCCCGCGCGCACCGCCGACGCCCCGCCGGGCGGCGGCGCCTGCCCGCCGGCGCCGGCGCCGCTGCCGCCGCTGCCGTCGTCCGCCGCCGAATAGCCCGCCGCCTCGGCCAGCCGCGCCGCCTGCTGCAGCGCCCACAGCCGCTCGCCCTCCTCCGGCGACAGGCCCGCCGCCCGCAGCTCCGCCAGCATCGCCGCGCCCTCCCAAACGCCCTCGGAGCGCTCGAACCCCGTGCTCGAGGAGGGCCGATTCAGGCGCGAGGCCGGGTCCTGCGCGTGACCTCTCATCCAGTCCGCCGCCGCGGCGACGGCGTCGCGCAGAGGGGCGTACAGGTCGGGCCTGTCGCCGAGCTTTGCGGCGCGGTCGAGGCCCTCGTGGGCGGCGGCGAGCTGCTCGAGGGAGACGTCGCAGCTGACGGACTCGCTGTTTTGCTCTCGTTTTTGTTGTGTTTTTTTTGGCAAGAGACGGTGCGTTGTGAGAAAGAGCGAACGAAAGAAGAGCGAGACGCCGCCGCTGACCGAGAAAAAAAAACCAAACCCCTCTTTCGATCACCCTCGTCCTCAAGAAAGCCTCACCGCGCCATGTCCTCAATGTTGTGCGCCTCGTCAAACACCAGCACCGCCCCGCGCGGGCGCACGTCCGCCGCCCGCCGCACCAGCGGGTCCAGCAGGTAGGCGTACGGCGCGAAGACGATGTCGGCCTCGTTCGCCAAGGCGCGCGCCGCAAAGTAGGGGCAGGCCCGCGCCTTTTTGCCCGCGGCCACCAGGTCCTCGACGTCGCACACGCCCACCTCGGCATGCGTGAGGCGTTGGGACGCGCGCCGGTACGCGCAGCCGTGCTGGCCCCCTTTGTCTCCTCCGCCGTCGCCCCCCCCGCCTCCTTCCTTGGCCATCTCCTCGCACGCGCCATCGACGCCCAGCGGCGAGCGCAGGGCCGCCCTGTTGACGCAGTAGTGCGGGCGGGACGCCAGCACAGCCACGCGCGGGCGGTAGGCGGGGGCCACGCGCTTGAGCTCGCGCACGACCTGCGAGATCTGGCTGTGCGTGCGGGTGGCGTAAAAGATCTTGGGAGGGTAGGCGGCGCCGGCGCCGCCGTTGCCGCCGTCGTCGTCGCTTGCGTCGTCATAGTCGGGGCAGTCGCCAGTGCCGCCGGTGCCGCCGCCGCCGCCGCCGGCATGCTCGTGGCCGTGGCCGTGGCCGTGGCCGTGGCCGCCGCCGCTGCCGCCGCCGCCGTTTTCCTGACCGCCGCCTCCTCCTCCTCCTGAGCCTCCTCCGGGCGTGGCGCCGGGCGGCGGCGGCGGCGGCGGCGGCGGCGGGTCGAGCAGGTGCTCGTCCGGGTGGCGGTACTGCTGCTGCGGCTGGTGGTGCTGGTGTTGGAGGTGCTGAAAGTACGGGTTCTGGTACTGCTGCTGCTGTTGGTAGTGGGCCCCCTGCTGCTGCGCCTGTAGCGCCTGCTCGCGCGCCTCGCGCGCCTCGCGCCGCTGCCAGCGCACCAGCCGCCGCACGGCGACCTCGGCCGCCCGCTTGCGCAGGCGCAGCTGCCAGGCGAGCGCCGCGCAGAGGATCGATAGCGTCTTGCCGCAGCCCGTGGGCGCCTCGAGCAGGGCGTTGCCCTCCTGGTCGAGGGCGCGCAGGATCTGGTTCATCAGGGCGCACTGCACGCCGTACGGCTCGTGCGGGAAGGGCACGTCGAATCCGGCGATGCGGCGCGTCTGGAACGGCGGGTGCGCGGACGGCCGGGGGGCGACGACGGCGACTGCGCCGGCGGCGGCGGCGGCGGCGTCGGCGGCTGCGGCGGCTGCGGCGGCGGCTGCGGCTTGCATTGCTGCTGCCAGTGCGTCTGCCGCGGTCGCGAAAGCGGCTGCGGGGGGCTTGACGTCCTCCTCGCCCTGCTCCTCTTTCTTCTGGGCGGCGGCGGTCGAGGCGAGCGCGGCGGCGGCGGCGGCGGCGCTCGCGGCGGCGTCGGCGGCGGCGGCGGCCGGCGGCTTGCCCTCCTCCTCCTCCTCTTTCAAGCTATCGCCCTTGACGACCGCCGCCACCGCCGCCGCCACCGCTGCGGGGACCAGCACGTCCATCGCCTCCTCCGCGGGCTCCTCCTTGACGCGCGGCGTGCCGCTCATTGTTGCGCTTGCTGCTTTTGCCGAGGAGGGAGAGAGACAAAGGAGTGTTCACTGAATCGCGCGCCTGCTAGATGCGCGCCCGATGACAAGACGGGGCTTGCGCGACCACGAGGTGGTGGTGATGCGGCAGCCTAGTCTCCGCGCGCCATCGCGAACGCCGCGTGATCGGGAGACAAGGTGCACGAGGCGGAGAGAGAGACAGCTGAGAACTGTCACTGGTGGGTGGGGTCGGGAATTTTTTAAGAGCTGTCCAAGAATCGTCAAAAAGAGGTGGTCGGGGATCAGGTCAAGAGGGGAGACGAAATCAAGAAGCGGTCAAGTGGGTTCGAGCGATTGGTTGGCATCGGGGGGCAGGCGCTATCAAGGGACAGAGTGCGAGATAGCGCCGACTCTCGGTCGCCGCCGCCCGGCGACGAACGCCGCCGCCGACGCGCGCGCGCTCTCTCAACCGGCATCCCGCACTCCCCTCGCGCAAGCACGGCGCGCCCAGAGGTCACGGCGCCGCCGCCCCCGTCGTCGTCGTCGTGTGCGACTGCAGCACAAACACGCTGCCCCGAAGCGCCGCGCCCAGCAGCCACCCGTTCGAGGCGCACGGCAGGGCGGTGCCGCCGCCCCCGCCGCCGAAGGACCATGACACCAGGCTCGGCGAGCGCACTGGGTTGAGCTCCGAGGGAAACACAAAGTAGGCGGCGGCGCCGCCCTGCGCCAGCGCCGCGCGCAGCACGGCCTCCGCGCGGCGCGCCGCCTCCTCGCCGTGGTCGGTCGCGAAGAAGAACGTCGGCGCGGCGGCGGCGGCGGCGGCGGCGGCGGCGGCGGCGCGCGCGATCTTTGCCCTCTTTGGCGGCGACGGGTCGTCCGGCGACCTCGAGGAGGCGGGCCGCGCGGCGGGCGCTGCGCCCGAAGCGCCCGCGCCCGCGGCCGTCGCCGCGTCGCGCGCGATGCGACGCAGGGTTGGCACCCAGAGGGCGGGCGAGGCGGCCAGCCCGGCGTTGGGCGCGAAGAACACGTGCACGGCGCCGGGGGAACCGAGCGCGTGCGACGACAGGGCGCGCGGGAGCTCGTGGTAGGGGCGCGCGGCCGGGTGGGCGCAGGGGCGGCGCGGGCGCGGGAGGAAGAGCGCGCGGGAGGGGGAAGAGCAAGGGGTTGGACGGCCGGCAGTTTCGCCGCCGCCGCCCGTTTCGCCGTCGCCGCCGCGGCCAGGGAGAGGAGACGGGGGCGCGGCCCCCTCCTCCTCCCAGCAAGACGGCACGTCGGGCCCCACCGGCCGCACCCACTCGAGCCCTCCGCGGCAGCCCGCGGCGCGCAGCAGGGCGTCCGCCTCGTCCACCAGCGCGGGCATGCACGCGAGCTCCTCGCGCGGGCCCAGCCACGTCACGCAGACGCGCGGGCCGAGGAGGCTCGCGTCGCCGTCGCTGTCGCCGCCGCCCCCGCCGCCGCCGCTTGAGCCTCGGTCGCCACTGCTGCCGCCGCCGCCCGAGCCCTTGCCACCGCCTCTGCTGCTCCCGTTCCTCCCGGGCGGGCGGGTCGCGTGGTCGAGGGCCCGCAAGACGCAGCGCGCGAGCGTGGCGGCGTGGTGGAGCACGAGGGGGGCCGGGCCGCCGACGAGCGCGGCAAGCGGGGCGGCGGCGGCGCCGGCAGCGGCGGCGGCGGCCTGACGAGGCGAGGCGGGGGGCGCGGGCGAGCGGGCTTTGGGCGCGGGTCCCGCGCCCGCGAGACGCCACGTCAGCAGAGCGGGCCACCCTCCGTCGAGCAGGGCCGCCACCGCCGCGCGCTCCCGCAGGGAGTGGTCGTGGGGCTGCTGCCGCGATTGCGGCGGCGACGGCGGCCCGCCCTCGCGCCTCTGCCGGCCGCGCCTGCGCGCCTGCGGGGCGGCGGCGGCCCCGTCGGCTGGCAGCGCGGCGGTATCCTCCTCCGTCGCGGGCGGGGCGATTCCGGGGAGCGGAGGCGGCGGGAGGGGCAGCGCCCAGGCGTCGCGCCCGTCGGCGTCGTCGGCGTCGTCGGGGCCAGAAGGCAGCGCCGCCGCCTCGTTCGACGCCGCCGCCGTGACGTGAAGATGGATTGCCGCCGCCTCCGGCGCGGCCGCCTTAATCGTCGCCGGCGTCGTCGTCGCCGGCGGCGGCGGCGGCGCCTCCTTGTCGTCCACGCGGGCGCCCGCGCCTCCCCCGCCGCCGCTGCCCGTGCCGCCGCCGCCCGCGGAGGAGGAAGACAGGCGCCTCAGGCGCTCGAGCAGCGCCGGGATGGCCCCTGCCGGGCGGGCGCCCGCGCCCGCGGCCGCCCCCGCGGACTGCGCGGGCGACGGCGACCGCGCCGCCGAGGGGGGCCGCCCGTGCCGCGCCGCCGCCGCCGCCGCCGCCAGCAGGCTCCCCGCCCTGGAGAGGGGCGACGCCGCGACGGAGGGACCAGGAGGCGCGGCGGCGGCCGGGACAGGAAGCCCCGGCCGCGCGCCCCAACAACCTCCTGCCTCCGGGGGCCGCGCGCCTGCCCGCCAGGCGACGCCCATCATCCCGGCCGAGTCGGCACCGCCGCCGCCGAGCGCGCGGAGCGTCTCGCGCAGTTCCTCCACCGAGCGCATGCTGGACCAGGGCTCGAGGCCCGCGAGCTCGATGTCCGGGCGGCGGGCCACCTGGAAGCGCATGCGCGTGCACTCGTCCAGCGGGTGGAGACGGGCGCTCACGGGGGGCAGAGGGCGGCGGCGCTTGCCGGCGGCGTCGGCGTCGGCGTCGGCGCCAGAGGCGCCCCTTTCTCCCCGCCCAGCGTGATGTTCGCACCACCAGAGCGCGCCGCATCCGCCCGGGCATGGAACAGTCCCCGGGCGGCCGCAAGCCTGGCAGTCGTACTCGGGCGGCGCCTCGTTCATCGGGGCCGTCGGACGATCGAGGTCTTTGGACGGCGCCTTTCTCTCGCGCCCCCGCCCTCTTTCCTCCAAGTCGCTAAGCGCGGGAAGCCCGCGTCATCGCGCGATGCGTGCGGTCATTGTGGTCAACTCCAAAAAGAGAGCGAGATCGCTGTGGAACTGGCTACAGGAATGAAGAGGAACGGTATGGCACGCCGGTTCAAACCGCCGCCGCCGATCGCCGGCCGCCCCCGCCCGCCTGCTTCCGCCGCCGCACCGCCTCTGCCGCCGCCTCGCTCTCGTGCGCAAACCCCTCTCCGGCCAGCGCCGTCGCCATGAGAGCGTGCAGGCGCGGCTGGTCCGACAGGAACAGGGCGCCCGCGAGCGCCTCCAGCGCTGTCGCGCGCCGGTACTCGCCCGCGCTGGTCCCGGGCGGCGGGCCCGACGCGCTCGCGCCGTTGTTGGCCGCCCAGCGCAGCAACGAGCGCTCCTTGTCGGCGAGGGCGAAAGACGCGGGCGCGGGCAGGTCGCTGTCGCCGTCGTTGCCGCCGCCGCCCTCCTCTTGCTCGGTCGCGGCGCCCGCGGCCGCGATGGCGTCGTGAGCGGCGGCCTGGGCCTTCGCGTTGACGCGCTGGCGCGCGGCGTCCATGGCCGCGAGGCGTCGGCGGCGGCTGCGCTGCTGCTGGCGGCGGCGGACGCGCAGGGCGGCGGCGGCGGCCGAGGCGGTCGCGGCGGCGGCTTGCGGCCCCTGGTGCTCCCCTCCTTGGCCTCGCTCGGCCTCTGCCTGCTCAGCCGCGTCGTCCTCGAGCGCGGCCTGCACCAGGGAGCCCCTCACGTAGACCTCCCACACGGCGTCGCCCAAGAAGGCGAGCGACTCGGCGCCAAAGCGGGAGCGGAGAGAGGAAGGCGGCTGCTGCTGCTGCTGCGTCGTCGTCGTCGTCGTCGCCGCCGTCGTGAAAAGCGGCGGCGCCGGCGGCAGGGATTGCGGCAGGCGCGGCGTGAGCGCGACGTCGGGGTCGGATAGGTCACTGCCGTCGTCGTCGGTGCTGCTCGTGGCGGTCGTGCCGCCCGTGACCCAGGCCGACGCGCTGTCGGGCCATCCTCCTGCCCCTGCCCCTGGGGGCGGCAGAGGAGGACGGCGACGACTGGCGAGCGCGCGCGGGGCGGCCGGCGGGGCGGCGGCGGCGGCGAGCGGGGCGGCCGGCGGGGCGGCGGCGAGCGGGGCGGCGGCGACGCGTTGTTGTCGCCCCGCTCTCCTGCGCGCGCGAACGCGGCTGACGAGATGCTGGGCTTGAGACGGGATGCTAAAGGACCCAGCGCCGCATTGGGCCGACGCCCTCGGGTCCCGAGACGACGGAGCGGCGTGCATCGCCGCGCGACAAGAGAGCCTGTGGCGCGAGTCTTCAAGCGCGCGCCATCATCGTCGTTGATCGAAAGTTTGAAAGGACCGCCAGGACTTTGTGTGCGTATCTCATGTGTGCGCGCGAATGGGGGTGCAGACAAGGGGGGGCGTGAGAAGCGACGCCGCTCGACGCGCGCGCCAAACGGAACCGAGCGGGACGCCGCCGACCGGGCGCCTCGCGCACGAGATACAGACGAAGGCGACATGCAACGCGCACCTCACCACCCTCCCTCTTGCACTCAACTGTTAGTCGTCGCGATCCTCTGCTCACACGCGCACAACCACACACGCGGTAGTCGATCAGCGAAAGAACAAGCCGCGCGATGGCCGCGACCCTGCTCGAGGCCAAGGCAGACAATCTGGAATCGCGCGTCACCGCGCTGGAGCGCTCGCTCGGAGGTGAGAAGAGTTGGCTGTTGCTGCAGCACGCGGGTGGTGCTCATCTCAAGCTGGCTGGCCCCTCTCTAACATCCACCTCTCTGAACAAACAAAACAAACAGGGCTCGCGATCGGCGGCGCAGACGGCAGCGGCGGCGACTCGAAGGCCGACCTCGCCGCGCTGCGCGAGCTGCTGCTCGCCGCCAAGCAGGAGCACGACGCCCTCGCCAAGGCCAAGGCGCAGGCCGAGGAGCGCACCGAGCGCCTCGAGTACCGCGTGTCGATGCTGGTGGCTAGCCTGCGCGAGGCGGACAAGGCGCTGGGCAAGCCCGCGCCGCCGCCCATGCCGCAGCGGAGGCCAACAGCTGCGGCAGCGGCACCAGCGGCGGACGAGGACGAGGACGAGGCGGCCGTCGCGTGATCTGGTGTCGAGGCCTCGAGTGCATCTCGCTCATCTCAAACACAACACAACAAACGAACCCATCGATTGCCCTTGCTGGCCCACCAACAATGTAAAACAGAGAAGAGACACCAACATTTAGACAAGTCCCATTTCCGTCAATCAACGCGAGAGCAGCAATGCCGCCGCAGTCGCCGCAGCCGCCGCCGCTGCCCCTCCTTGACAGCGACGACAGGGAGGCCGCGCGGGAGCAGCAGCAGCAGCAGCAAGGCACCGCCCTGGCCGGAGAGCTGCTGCGGCGAGAGCTGGGGTGCGGATGGGACAGGTGGGTTTGCTCGTGAGGTGGTTGGTGGGTTATCGTATTCTGTCGCGCGTCAAACCCACGACCAGCGCTCTTTATCGCTCCCGCCGCGCCCCGCAAAACTTCAACCCAAACCCCCAAAACCAGCTTTCCGGTCTGCCGCGGCTGCGGCCCCGTCGAGGCGGCGTCTCTTGAGGAGCGCATGTCTGCCCCGGCGGCCTGCAAGCACGTAGACAAGGCCTTTTGCGTGGTGGGTTTTCGGCTGCTCGGTTTCGTTCTGCGCGGGCGACGATGACCCACGCTGCCGCCGCGCGCGCTCCCCGCTCTGAAGAAAATAAACCCACCAAAAATCACCAAAAACAAATCACAGGCCTGGGCCGACAGCCGCGCGGTGCTCGTCGGGACCAAGTGCGGCAGCCTCCTGACCTTCGACGCGGGCACAGGCGCCTGGCGGCCCCTCGTCCTGCTGCCGCCCGACGCGCCGCCGTCCTTTTCGGCCGTCCATGCGCCCACCGCCGCCGCCGACGCCTCGTCCTCTGCTGCAGCCGCCGCCGCCGCCGCCCCCTCTGGCCCCGCCCACTGCCGCGCGCAGGGCATCCACGCCGTCGCCCTCGCGCCCTCCCCCTACGGCTGCTCTCTCTCCGATCCGCACGAGCAGCTCGTCGCCACCGCCGGGGCCGGGCCGGGCCGCGCCGCCGACGTGGCCATCCTCCGCCGGGGCCGTGGCGCCGGCGCCGGCGCCGACAATTATGCCGCCGCCGCCGCGGCCGCCGCCGCCTCCTCCGCGTCTTTCGCCCCGCTGCCGCCCCTCGTCGGCCACGCCGATGCCGTCTTTGGCGCCGCCTGGCTGTCCCCGCGCGCCCTGCTGACGGCGTCGCGCGACGGCACGGTCAAGGCGTGGTGCGTCGAGAGCGAGCACGAGGCGCGCGTGAAGGACGGCGGTCGTCGCCAAGCGTCCTTCCAGCCCTGCGCGGCAACGAGCGACGCGCACGGCGGCGGCGGCGGCGGCGGGGGCTTGGGCGGCGGCAACGGCGGCGGCGGCACACACGCCTCCGCTCTGGCCCGTTGTCCGGTGCTGCCGCGCGTGCGCGACGTGCGGCCGACGGGCGAACCGGGCTGTGCCGTCAGCGTGGCCAGCGACGGCGGGCTGGCCGTGTGGGACGCGCGCGCGGGCGCGGGGGGCCTGCGCCTGGCGGCGCCGCTGCTGCGCGTGCCGCGCATTTCAAGCGCGGCGGCGGCGGCGGCGGCAGGGGCGGCGGCGGCAGCGGGGACGGCGGCGTCCCGCGCGGCCAATGTTTCCGCGCCCGACATCGTCAACTTGGCCGCGTCCGGCCCGCTGGTCGCGATCGCGAGCCGCGTGGGCGCGACCATGGTGGACATGCGCTCCGGGCGCGAGTGCTGGCACGTCACGCCCGCGCCCTCGGGCGCCGGCGCCGCTGCCTCGCGCGGCGGCGGCGGCGGCGGCGGCGGCGGCGGCGGCGGCGGCGGTGCCTCCTGGGCGCGCAGCGTTTGCCTGCGCTCGCCGCGGGGCGGCCGCGGCCACGCGGCCGCCCAGCCCGAGCTCCTGTCCGTGGGCACGGCCGACGGGCGCCTGCTGCTGTACGACCTGCGCGCGGCGCCGGCCGCCATTACCGTCGCAGCTGCCGCCGCCGCCAGCGGGGCGGCGCCGAGCGGGGGCGGGGCGCTCCCCGCCTTTCCGTCGCCGCTGCCGTCGAGGCCCCCGCTCCTGCGACCGCCTGCTCCCGCCCCGCCCTTTTCGCGCCGCCTCCTGGCATCCCACGCCCTGTCCGAGGGACACCTCGACCGCGCGCACCCCGTCTACCGCGAGCGCTTCGCGCCACGTTCCTTCCCCGCCGCCGCCCAGGCGCACGCGTGGGAGCCACCTTGCCCTTTTTCGACTCATTCTTCTCCTTCGGGCGGCGGCGCCGTCGCCGCGCCGCGCGTCTTTGTCGGCGGGGGGCCCTTGCCGAGCGGCGTGCGCGGGTGCTACCTGGGCGTGTGGCTGTGACATGCGAGGCGGATGATATGACTTTCGTGTGATTTGTGATGTCTATGCAAGAGCAAGTGGGTGAGAGAGACACTCTCTCTTTCGCCCGTTTTTCCTTCACCGCCCGCCGCCGCCCCCGCGATAGCTCTCCCGCAGCTGCTCCTCCAGGGACGGCGTCGCGCCGCCCCCGCGAGAGACGGCGGGCCTCGCGAGCCCGCCCGCAGCCCCGCCAGCACTGCCAGCAGTGCCAAGCACCCCCCTCACGGGCGTGCGCAGCGAGGCGGCCAGGCGCCGCGCCGCCTGCGAAAGCACGGGCGTCGCTCCGGCGGACCCGGGGGGGCCGGGCGTCGCGCCGCCGCCGCCTCCGCCGCCTCCTCCTCCGGCGCCTCTCCTGCCCCCGGGCGTCCACTGCTGCTGCTGGTTTGGCGTCCGCCGGAGGGCGTCGCGTAGCGGGGTGGCGCTGCGCCCGCCTGCGCCGCCACCACCCCCACCGCCGCCGCTGCCGCTGCCACTGCCGCTGGCCCCCCAGCTGCCGCCGCCCTTGCCCGCGCGCGCCGCCGCGACCTGCGCCGCGCGCGCCAGGCCGGCCCGCTCGCGCGCCCGCGGCTCGGCCAGCGAAAAGACGGGCGCCGAGTCGCCGCCGCCGCCCGCCGCCCGCGCCGCGCGCAGCAGCATGGCCGAGCGCCCGAGCCCAAGCGCCTCCTCGATCGCCTGCGGGTCCATCGTAGTCGTCGCGAGAGGGTCCTCCTCCTCCTCCTCGCCGCCCGGGGGGTTCAGAATGCCCCGGGCCGCGCGCGCGAGCGCGGCGTCCTCGTCGTCCAGCCGCAGGGGGGTGGCGCCCACCTCGCCCCACGTCATGATCGGCGACGCGGGCCCGGCGGCGGCGGCGGCGGCGGCGGCGTCCCCGCTCGCGGCCGTGCTCGCGCTCCCTCCTGCTCCTCCGCCGCCGCCGAACGAGGGCGAGGGCGACGGCAGGTAGCCGTAGCCCGAGGGCGTCACGCCGCCGTGCTGCCGGGGAGGCGGCGCGCCCGGCGGGGCGCCGGGGCGGTAGGGGTCGGCTGTGGCCGGGTCGGCGCCGGCGCCGGCGCGCCTAGCACGGGCGCGCGCCGCCTCTTGCTGCTGCTGCTGCTGCTCCTCCTCCTCCTCCTCCTCGTCGGCCGAGGCGCGAATGCGCGTGTTGCGCGCCCGCGTTTCTGTCGGCCGCCTTTCTCCGGCCAGCGCCGCCGCCCGGGATCCAGGCGGCAGCGGCGGCCGGTCGTGCCCGTAGTAGAACGCGTTTTTTGGCTCGAAGCGGCCGAATCGGAGCGGAGGCGCCTGCTGCTGCTGCCGCTGCCGCTGCCGCTCCGCCTTGACCGCCGCCGCCTGCCTCGCCAGGGCCGCGGCGCCTGGGCCCGCCTCGCCTTCAGCCGTTGTTGCTCCCGACGCCATTTCGGCCGTCAATGCCAGGGCCGACGCCCCCCCTCCTCCGGCTGCTGCTGCCGCCGCCGGCAGGGCGAGCGGGCCGCGCGCCGACGCGCCTGCGCCGGCTCCCGCCGTCAACAGCGGCGGCCGCGTGGGCGGCGGCAGCATCGCCCCCATCCCGGGCGGCGCCAGCAGCGGCAGCGCCTTCTGGCGCTTGCGCGCGTTGTCCGCCGCGAGGATCTCGGCGAACGCGGCGTTATCCTCGCCCGTGTAGTTGCCGAGAAAAGTGTCGAGCGACATGGGCGGCGCGCGCTTGCGCAGCGCGGCGCCCGGCCCCGCCCGGCGCGCGACGGCGGCCTCGGCCGCGGCCGCCGCCGCGGCCCTCCCGTCCTCCCCCTCCTCCTCGTCGCCGCCGGTTCGCGCGCCAAAGGGGGTCATGGCGGGAGTGTGCGCAAACCCGCCCGTGCCGGGCGTTCGCCGGGCGGTCGTTGAGTTCCTCGCTCCTCCTCCGCCGGCCGCGACCGGCGCCGGCGTCGCCAGCCCCGCCCGCCGCGCGGCGATCGAGAGCTGCGCCGCCCGCATGCGCGCCCGGTCGCCCGAGCGCACGGCCGAGAGCCACTCGAGCTGCGAGTGGAGCTTGGGGACGTCCGGGAAGTAGTCGCGCTCGATGATGGCCTCGAGGGCGGCGGCGTAGCCCGACTCGTCGAGCACGACGCGGCCGTCCGGCGTCTGCGGCTGCGGCTGCGGCTGCTGGTGCTGCTCCTGCGGCGGCGGCGGCGGCGGCGCGGCCGGAGCGCCGTCGCGGCGGCGCAGTGGCGGCGCCGAGCCGTGTCGGTGGCTGTTGTCGTGGTCATCGACCCCTGCTTGGCGCGCGGGCGAGGCCGCCCACGCGGGCGGCCGCCGCTCGGCGTACGGGTCCATGAAAGACGATTCCCAAGTTGTCGGGGCTCGCGGCGTTTGCGAGTCCTGCCGTGCTGTCTCGCTTCGTCTTCGCCTGTCACAGGCAACGGAGATGGTAGGTCAATCCGTCATGAAGTAAGGAGGGGTGGTCGAGACTCTAGTGGCGTTGTGATGTGCGTGTACACTGGATGCCAGTGCGTGTGCGTCTCGGCACAAAAAACTAAGTGGATGAGCGTCGGCGTCGCATGAATCGGGCGTCGCGGTCGAGAGCGCCGCTCGCCCTCCCTCCCCCGCTCCGCCGTCGCCCCCGCCACCCGCCCGCCCTCTTCTCCCTTTTTCTCTCATTCACGCCACGTACAGCGACGCCGAGAAGATCACGTCGCGCTTGATCGCCGCCGACGCCGCCCGCGCCTGCGCGAACAGCCGCGTGTCCCCCATGACCCGCGCGCAGTCCTGCAGCTCGCGCATCGCCTGGTCCAGCCGCACCACGCACCGCACGATCGACCCCTCGGGCGCGTCCGTCAGCGCGGCGGCGGCCGCAAACGAGGCGCCGCGCGCCCACGCGAGCACCGCCTCTGCCAGGCCCCAGTGCAGCTTGTCGCGCGCGTACTCGTCCTCCTCGACCTGCAGGCCGTGGGAGGCCTGGGCGCGCGCGACCTCGCGCGCGAGGGCGTCCAGGTCGCGCGCGGCCGCGCGAAGCGCGGGCGCCGAGGACAGGTCGGGCGCCACGTCGCTCTTCTCCTGGAAAACCATCGCCGAGAAGAGCGCGGCGACCTCGGCGGGCTCGAGCCCCGCCAGCAGGCCGCGGAAGACGCTCTCGGTGGCCAGGAGCTCGCACTGCACGCTGTTGACCTCGCAGGCGGCGCGCCCTTTCAGGGTGACGGTGCCGTCCGAGGCGTCGACGTAACCGAGCGCGGCCAGCAGGTCGAGCCGCTGCCGGAACTCGGGCAGCGCCGCCAGCGAGGCGTCCGACAGCTCCCGCTCCAGGGCGCGGCAGCGACGCGCCAAGAGCGCGCGCGAGCGCGCGAGGGCGAGCTGGGCGGGGGTGCCCGCGCAGCCGTGGCAGGGGCTGGCGCGCAGGCGCGCGAGCACGGTCGCGCGCTCTCCCAAGGCGCGCACGGCGTCGACGTCGACGACGCGCAGGTCGGCCCGCGGGTCCACCTCCTCCAGGAAGGAGCCGGGGGCGGGGGCGGCGGCGGCGGCGGCGGCGGCGTTGTTGCCGTTGTCGTTGTTGCTGTTGCCGCCCCCTGCCTTTTCGGCGGCCTCGTCGCGGAGGCGTGCGAGGGCGCGCAGGGCCGCGGGCACGCCGCGCCCGTCGGCGGAGAGCACGGCGCGTGGGTCGAGCTCCGAGGGCGACAGCGCCAGGCGCGCGCGGCAGATGGCGACGACGTCGCGGGCGCGGGCCTCGAACAGGGCCCAGGCGCCGCCGCCGGGGACGCCCGGGCAGTCGCCGTAGCGGGGGAGGGGGCCGGGCGGCGGCGCGGAGGACGAGGAAGCGGCGGCGGAGAAGAGGCCGCCGCCGCTGCCAAGGAGGAGGGGCTGCAGGCCGCCGCCGCCGCCGCCGCCTTCCTTCTTGTCCTTGCCGCCACCGCCGCCGGCGCGTGCGTCGGGCGGGTCCTGCGGCCCGGGCGCGTGCAGCACCAGCAGCCACAGCCGCCGGTCCGCGCCCGAGCCCGAGGAACCGTCCCCGACGGCCGCCGCTCCGCCGCCGCCGCCGCCGCCGCCGAGCGCCGACAGCGCCGCCGCCGACTGCAGCCCGCCGCCGCCGCCGCCGCCCTTCCCCTTTTTGCCGCCGCCCGTTCCTCCTCGGCCGTAGAACCCCTCCAGGTCGTCGTCGTCGTCCCCCGCGCGCCGCCCCGCCCTCAGGCCGCCCGCGCCGCCCCCGCCCCCGCCCGCGACCTCGGCCACGGGCGCGCCGGGCGACCCGACCACCACGGCCAGCTCGGCCAGGCCCGAGCCGGCCGCCCGCGCCTGCACCACCCTCCCCGGCGTCAGCAGCGCGCCCGCCTTTGGGCACCCCATCACGCGCGCCGCGAGCAGGTCCGCCAGCTGCGCCTCGCGTTCGGCCAGGCGCAGGTAGGCGCGCACGTCGTCGCGCGAGCAGCCGCGGTGGCACTCGGGCCAGCGCGCGCGGTCGTACGCGGCGAGCCGCTTCTGCGCGAGCTCGAGCGCGGCCGCCTTTTCCGGCTGCGCGCGCTGCGCGTGGAACTCTGCAAACGACCGCCGCAGCATGTCCTCGACTTTCAGGTCCTCCACGCGCAGCAGGTTGAGGATCATCGAGTAGGTCAGGCGGAACTGCGACGCCAGGGGAGCGCCGCGGCCCATCAGCACCTGCTTGAGCTCGGTCTCGGTCGGCGCCGCCGCGGGGTCCCAGCACGCCACCCAAACGGTGCCGACGGCGTCCAAGCCGCGGCGCCCCGCCCGCCCCGCCATCTGCGTGTACTCCCCAGGGAGCAGGGCGCGGAACCCGCGGCCGTCGTGCTTGCGCAAGGAGTGGAACACCACGCAGCGGGCGGGCGCGTTGACGCCCATCGCGAACGTCTCCGTGCAGACGAGCAGCTTCAGATAGCCCTGGCAAAAAAGCATCTCTACCGCCTCCTTCAGGATGGGCAGCAGTCCCGCGTGGTGCACGGCCACGCCGCCGCGCGCGAGGTCGCGGACGCGCAGGACCTGGGGGAGGCGGCGGTCGCCGTCGGACAGGCGGCTCAGGCAGCGCTCGAAGAAGGCGTGGGCGGCGTGCTTCTCGGCCGCCGTGGTCAGGTCGAGGCCGCCGAGCGCCTCGGCGGCGGCGTCGCAGCGCTTTTTGCTGAAGCAGAAGACGGCGGCGGGCAGAAGGTCGCGCTTGCGCAGGGCGGCGACCATCTCGAGCAGGGCCGAGCGGTCGGCGCCCCCGCCGGCGCCCTGGCCGCTGTTGCCGCCCGCGCCGCGCCCGCCGCCGCCGCCGTAGCCCGAGGCGGCGATCGCGCGGCGCGCCTGTTCGGCGCCGACGTTGCGCCCGGCCGCGCCCCCGCCGCCACGCCCGCCGCCGCCCCCGCCCCCGCCCGCGCCGCCCCCTCCGCCGGTGCGCCCGCCGGCGTTGGGGCCCGAGGCGGCGGGCCGCCCCGTCGGGCGCTGGGCCCCCGCCCCGCCGCCCCCGGCCCCGCCCGTCCGCGCCTTGCCGGCCGCCGCCGCCGCCAGCCGCCGGACGCCCTCGGGCGAAAAGCCCGCGTCCCCGCGCATCACCTCGTACGGCTCGCCGGCAAAGTAGACGGCGTGCTCGAGGGGGACGGGGCGGCGGGTGGTGCCTGGTGGTGGTGATGTGCGTTGTGCGTTTAAGTTTGTTGATTGGTTGGTTGGTTGGGTGGTTGGGGTGGAGGAAA
>Ga0209491_10002900_pt1 | contig 29413 bp, 31 predicted proteins | sample BON02_FD_187213 | JGI IMG/M metagenome (GOLD analysis project Ga0209491, IMG submission 187213) | Freshwater microbial communities from Lake Bonney liftoff mats and glacier meltwater in Antarctica - BON-02 (SPAdes) (version 2) | ecosystem: Environmental > Aquatic > Freshwater > Ice > Glacier...
GGTCGTCCTCGCTTGGTCATGGCGTTCCCTTCGATGCTGGTGGATACACCAGTCAGAACGCGCTACGAACACGAAAATTCCCGAAATCACAGATTTCTTAGCGAAACAACCTGACAGCACACTAGGAGCAACGACATGAACACCCGAATCGCACTCATCGGTCTCGCCGGCCTCATCGGCGCAGGCGTGATCACCGCCGGTGTCGTCGTGGCACTCGACGACGATCCCACACGCCAGGTCGACCCGGTCGCCCTCGACGACGTCAGTCAGGCCGAGCGCCCGACCTCGACCACCAACAGCTCCCAGGGTGGCAACTCATCGAGCCCATCCGACACCGTCGCCACCTCCGCCGTGCAAGGACTCGAAGAACTGGCCGGCCAACTGCGTGGTGGACCCGACGCCGACGAGTGGTACGTGGCCGACGTCGACGTCGACTTCGGACCGGACGGATGGCTCCAGACCACCGAAGCACCGGACGACTTCGACGGCGACGGCACCATCGGCACGATCATCGAGGAACTCCGAGGATTGGACGGCACCGACGTGGAACTCGGGGTGCGCTTCGATCGTGACGACGACGATCGCGACGACGCCGACGTGTTCACGATCAGCGGACTCGCGTACCGAGATCCCACTGCCACCGCCGCCCCGTGGCAGACACCATCCGGTGAACCGGCCTCGCGAGAGGCAGTGGTCGATGCAGCATTGACCGCCGTCGGAGCAGACGCCGTCCTGATCGAGGTCTACGCCGAGAACGAAGACGGTTTCGCCGGTTGGGAGGTCGAGGTTCGCAGCGCCGACAACCAACGTTACGAGGTCCTCGTGACCGCGAGCGCTGTGGTTGCCGACGTCCGCCCCTACGACGACCGAGACTGATTGTCCGGTCAGCACGTCCGGGTCTCGTCGACGCTCCTCGGTTCGCGAGACTTGTTCATGGCTGACTACGACCTGATCATCCGCGGTGGATCCCTCATCGACGGCACCGGCTCAGAGGCGCGGACCGCTGACGTGGCGGTCGTCGACGGCATCATCGCCGAAGTAGGTGAGGTGTCCGGCACCGCAACTCGCGAGATCGACGCCGACGGTGCACTCGTGATCCCCGGCATCGTCGACATCCACTCGCACTACGACGGCCAGGCCACGTGGGACGAACGGCTGCAGCCATCGTCGTGGCACGGCGTGACCACCGTGGTCACCGGCAACTGTGGCGTCGGATTCGCGCCGGTGCGCGACGCCGACCACGACAAGCTCATCGAGCTGATGGAAGGCGTCGAGGACATCCCCGGCGCTGCGCTGCACGAGGGGTTGAAGTGGAACTGGAACTCGTTCGGTGAGTTCCTCGACGCCGTCGATTCGATCCCTCACGACATCGACGTCGCCATGCAGGTGCCCCACGGCGCGTTGCGCCTGAACGTGATGGGCGAGCGCGGCGCCAACCACGAAGACGCCACGCCCGACGACATCGCCGCGATGGCCGAACTCGCCCGCCAGGCCATCGAGTCGGGTGCGCTCGGGTTCACCACCAGCCGCACCCGCAACCACAAGACCTCCACCGGCGCGTACACCCCGACGCTCACCGCGGCGCCCGACGAGCTGATCGGCATCGCTCAGGGTGTCGGCGCCACCGGCACCGGCGTGTTGCAGGTGGTGTCGGACTTCATCGACGCCGACGCCGAGTTCGCGATGTTGCGCGAGATGGTGGCCACGTCGGGACGACCGATGTCGATCTCGATCGCCCGTAACCCGATGATGCCCGACGCGTTCCGCGGCCTGCTCGACCACCTCACGGCCGCCAATGCCGACGGCCTCGCGATGACCGGACAGGTGGCGCCGCGGGCGGTGGGGCTGATCCTCGGGCTCGAGTGCACGCTCAACCCCTTCCTCACCAACCCCGTCTTTCGCGAGATCGCCGACCGTCCCCTTGCCGAACAGGTGGCAGCGCTGCGTGATCCGTCGTTCCGTGAGCGTCTCCTCGCCGAGGCGGCCGAGCGGTCGCAGGACAAGCTCGGCGGCAACCTGATCGGGCGGTTCGACCTGCTGTTCGAGATGGGCGACGAACCCGACTACGAGCCGTCACTCGACACCTCGATCGCGGCGGTCGCTGCTCGCTCCGAGCGCAGTCCGGAGGAGGTGGCGCTCGACGCCATGCTGGCCGACGACGGCCATGGCCTGCTGTACCTGCCGTTCCTCAACTACGTCGACGGCAACCTCGACGGCTGCCACGAGATGCTCGTGCACCCGCACACGGTGCCCGGCCTCAGCGACGGCGGCGCCCACGTCGGCACGATCTGCGACGGCAGCTTCCCCACCACCCTCCTCGCCTACTGGGGTCGTGACCGCGACCACGACCGCATCCCGCTGCCGTTCCTCGTGCAACGCCACTGCCGCGACACCGCCCGCACCGTTGGTCTGTTCGACCGTGGCGTCATAGCGCCCGGCTATCGGGCCGATCTGAACGTGGTCGACTTCGACCGTCTACGTCTCCACAAGCCGCAGATCGTCCACGACCTGCCTGCGAACGGTCGTCGCTTCATCCAGCGAGCAGACGGGTGGCGCCACACGATCGTGGCCGGTCACGAGACCTACCACGACGGCGACGCCACCGACGCCCTGCCCGGCCGCCTGATCCGCGGCGCCCAGCCAGCACCGACGGGAGCCCGACCATGACCGCCACCGAAACACACGGCACCGAGACGCACGGCACCGGAACACCCGGCGACGCCATCGAACTCGAGACGCACGCCAACTGGCGCGCCAGCGACATCGGCAACACCGACGACTGGACGCTGCACCTCACCGACGCTCACCACGGCGAACTCGATGCCGCGCTCGCACACGCCCGTTCGGTCACCGAGGACGTGCTCGACGTGACCGTCGACGACTTCCCGCTGCCCACGCTCGCGGCCCTGCTGGCTTCGTTGGCCGAGGAGTTGGTCAACGGTCGCGGGTTCGCCCGGATCGCAGCGCTCGACGTCGGTCGGCTCGGCGCCGAGGACGCATCGTGGATCTACTGGGGCATCGGGATGCACCTCGGCGAGCCGTGGCCACAGAACGCGAAGGGCCACCTGCTCGGCGACGTCAAGGACCAGGGTAAGGCTCCCGACGACCCAACCGCCCGGGGCAACGAGATCGGCGGCCACCCGCTCGGGTTCCACAGCGACGGTTCCGACCTCGTCGGCCTGATGTGCATCGACAACGGGGGCAGCGGCGGCGAGAGCCTGGTCGCCAACGCCGTCGGCGCATACAACGCGCTGGTTCGCGCCCGTCCCGACCTCGCCGCCGCGCTGTTCCAACCGCTGCCGTACGACTTCCGTGGTGAGCAGCAGCCCGGAAGTCGGCCGTACTACTCCGTGCCGGCGTTCACCCGCCACACCGGCCCGACCGGCGACAGGCTCTTCGTGCGGTACATCCGACCGTTCATCCAAGCGTCGCAACGCCACGCCGATGCGCCACGTCTCACCGATGTCCAGGTCGAGGCGATGGACGCCTACGACGAACTGATCAACGACGCCGACAACCAGGTCGAGATGGCGCTGCGACCCGGCGACATCCAGTTCGTGAACAACTACCACGTATTGCACGGGCGTCGCCGCTACGTCGACGACACCGACTCCGGCCGGGTGCGCTGGCTGAAGCGGCTGTGGCTGGCCACCGACATCCTCGGCCCCGACGACCGCCCCGAGCGCTTCCAACGCGCCGGCGCCATGGGCCACTGGGGCTCCCGCCGCACGAAGGCCTGATCACGCCACGGGTCAGACCCGCGATGTGATCAGACCACTCGGATACGACCATGAGCGACCCCACGACCGAACTAGCTGCCGCCTGGCTTCCCACCGGGCTCGACCTATTCCGACGCGAAGCCGACGACGAAGGCATCCGGATCGTGTCGACGGTGGTCGATCGATGGATCGATGGATCCCAGCGCTACGACCAGCCAGGCGAGCGACTCCTCGTCGTGCGCGTCGGGGAACGGATCGTTGCCGTCGGCGGGCTGGCGTGGTGCCCGAATGTCGCCGGAGCGCTGCGGGTGCGGCGTTTCTACGTGTCCCCCACCGCCCGTCGCCAGGGCATCGCCCAATACCTCGCCCGCGAGCTGATCGACGACAGCGCCGGACACACGGCGGTGCTCACCTGCAACGCCATGGCATCGGACGCAGCTGCGCCGTTCTGGGAGTCGGTCGGCTTCCTCCCCGTCGACGCAGATGGCATCACCCACCGACTCGACCTCGTGACGCGGTGACGCGGTGGTGGGCCATCGGCGATGATGGGGGGCATAACGGTTCTCGATTCGTTCACGTCCGAGTCACTCGACACTGCGCTGGCCGCTGCCCGTCGGCGCTACGTCGATGCGAATCCGGCGAGTGCGGCGTGGGCGGCGCGAGCCGTCGAGGTGCTACCGGGTGGCAATACGCGATCGGTGTTGCACTTCGATCCGTTCCCGTTCCGAGTCGCGTCCGCGGACGCGCAGTGTCTCGTCGACGTCGACGGTCACCGCTACGTCGACCTGCTCGGCAACTACACCGCCGGGCTCCTCGGCCACTCGCCCGAGCCCGTGCGTGCGGCCGCCCATGCAGCGATCGACGGCGGCTGGGCACTCGGTGCTGTTCATCCGAACGAAGTGCGTCTCGCCGAGTTGATCGTCGGGCGGTTCCCGTCGATCGAGCAGGTCCGCTTCACGAACTCCGGCACCGAGGCGAACCTGATGGCACTCGCCGTTGCGACCAACCACACCGGCCGCACCAACGTGCTCGTGTTCGACGGCGGCTATCACGGCGGGGTGATCACGTTCGGCGCCGCCCGCGAGGTGAACGTGCCGCACGACTGGATCGTGTCCACCTACAACGACATCAGCGCTGTCGACTCCGTGTTCGCCGCACAGCAATCGCTCGGGATCACCCCTGACCTCACGACGCTCGGCAAGGACCTCGCTGGCGGGTTCACGTTCGGGGCGTTCGGCGGGCGGCGCGACCTGATGGCGGCATTCGATACGAGCAGCGGCGGTCGCCTCGGCCACGCCGGCACGTTCAACAACAACGTCGTCTCGATGGCCGCCGGAGTGGCGGCACTCACCGAGGTACTCACGCCCGAGGTGCTCGTGACCACGAATGCCCGCGGCGAACGACTGCGATCAGAACTGCACGGCACCTTCGCTCGACACGGGGTGCCGATGTGCGTGAGCGGCTCTGGCTCGCTGATGAACGTGCACGGCGTGTCGGGGCCGATCACGTCGGTCGACGATCTGCACTCCGCCGACGATCGGTGCAAGGAGTTGTTCTTCTTCGATTCGCTCCATGCCGGGTTCTACCTCGCCCGACGGGGCTTCATCGCCCTGTCGATCGAGATCACCGATGACGACGTCGATGCGTTCGTCGAGTTCGTCGACCAGTGGGCTGCCACGATCACATCGCGGGTCCGAACCCTGATGTGATCAGAGTTCGTCGAGGATCTGTTGGCGCTTTGCGGCGTACTCGGCGTCGTTGACCAGACCCTGCGTCTTCATGCCTTCGAGCGCAGCCAGGCGATCCTGCGCCGACGGGGCTGACGGCGATGCTGCTGCCGGCGACGTGGGTTCCGAGTGGTCACGCATCGCCTTCGCGAGCGACGCAGCATCGCGATCGGAGTCAGCCTGCTCGTCGGCTTCGACCTGGGCGAAGATCAGCGTGCGAACCTTCTCGGGATCGGGGATGTTGTCGAAGACCGAGTCACCGGTCTGGCCGGCCGACTCGATCGTGACGATCCCGTTGTTGAGCAAACGGCCAATGATCGACTGCTCGGAGTTGACGTTGTTGATCCGGTTGAGCGGGATCGACACACCGCGCCGCCGAACGAAGCCACTCTGGTAGGCGACACGCTGATCGGTGATCGCAAAACGCGTCGTCTTCCACTGCACGAACTCGAAGAGGACGTTGGCGACCAGAATGATGAAAGCGCCGAGTGCAGCCCATCTGATCGCGGTATCGGCCCAACCATCGTCGAACCACATCAACAGCAGCAACAACCCGACCACGCCGATCGCGGCAGCCACCTGCCTCCAGAAATAGAACCAGTGGGGGTTGGAGGCGAGAATCATCTTCTCGTCGGGCATCAATTCGATTTCGGCGCCGAGCATGTCGCGAACTGTAGTGCGTACGAGCGGTCAGGAGATGAGGCGCGTGAGCGCCGTGGCGGCCGATGCCACGACGATCACGACGACGAACGGCAGGCGTCGCCACAGTGCACTACCTGCGACGACAAGGCCGACTAGCCGAGCATCGATGACGATCTCGCGACCGTCTCCTACGGTCGACACGATCGTCAGCGCCGCGAGCAGCGCCGCAGGAAGCAGGTCGACCACTTGCTGCACGCGACGAGGGAGCGAACGATCGCCGAGCACGAGTGGACCAGCCGACTTGAGCGCGAAGGTACCGACGGTCATCACGATCAACACGATCGTTGAGTCGCTCATGGGATGATGCCCGACTCGTCGATCAGCGCGTCACTCGGCTGCTCGTCGGGCTTGCCGAAACGGGCCGCTACGACCCCCAGCATGGCGGCCAAGATCGGCACGCCAGGTGGGGCGAACGGGATCATCACCAGTGCGATGAGCGCACCGACGATCGCCGTTCGTCGCTGTGGAGCCGACGACAGGCGGGGCCAGAGCAGTGCGAGGAACGCTGCCGGCCCAGCGGCGTCGAGGCCCAGATCGGTGATCAGGTCACCAGCGCCGGCGAAGGCGACATGGCCGAGGATCGTGGTGAGGTTCCACACCACGAAGACGCCGATTCCCGCGACGAGATAGCCGTAGCGGCGCCATCGTCGTTCGGATTGCGCCGCGCCGACAGCGATCGACTCGTCGATCATCAGCTGCGACATCGCCGCCCGCTGCCACCACGCCCCGAACAGCGCCGGCGCCATGATCACCCCGAACGCGAGCGACCGCACGTTCAGCAGCAGCCCGGCGATCGCGGCGGACGCAACCGAGCCGCCGTCGCCGAGGATCTCGACCGCCGCGAACTGTGAGCTGCCGCCGAAGACCAACGCCGAGAAGCCGATCGCCTGGAGCAGCGAGAGCCCGGCGGTTGCAGCAGCGGCGCCGAAGACGATGCCGAACGGTGCCACGGCTGCGATGATCGACGCTGCTTGGCGGTGGATCGCCCGCCGACGTACTGCGTCATCGAGGTCGTTCACGAAGGCGCAGTCTGGCGCCGGTACCCTCCGTCGACGTGTTCGTGACAGGTGGTGACGGTGCTCGGTATGTGCGTCGGCCGGCAGCATCGTTCAAGGTGCGACGTCGGTCGCTGTCGCCGAAGCGTCAGGCCGAGTTCGACGAGTGGGTCGTCCGGTGGGGCCTCGACCTCGATGGCCCGATCCTCGACTGGACCGAGGAGTTCGGTCGTGACGGCGACGTGGTGCTCGACGTCGGCTTCGGCCACGGCGAGTCGACCATCGAGATGGCGGCAGCTCAACCGGAACTCGATGTGATCGGTGTGGAGGTCCACACCCCGGGCGTGGTCACGGTGCTCGACGCGATCGAACATCGTGACTTGCATCACATCCGAGTCGTGCACGGCGACCTGCTCCTCTTCCTCGACCGCATCGCACCCGAGTCGCTGGCGGTCGTACGGATCTACTTTCCGGACCCGTGGACGAAGCGCCGCAACTTCCATCGACGCATGGTCGGTGCCGACGTGGTGGCGGCGCTGTGCGACCGTCTCCGCGTCGGCGGCCAACTGCACCTCGCCACAGACATCGCCGACTACGCCGAGACGATGCAGCAGGTCTGCGGCTCCGAGCCGCGCCTCACCGGCGGCGTGATCGAGCGCCCCGACTGGCGCCCGCTCACCCGCTTCGAACAACGCGGACTCGAAGCCGATCGGGCGCCGACCGACCTCCTCTACACCCGCGTATGAGTCGGATCACATCAGGGGTCAGACCCGCGACGTAACCGCGGCGCGATAGCGGAAGCCATCTCCGGCGCCGTGTTCACCCGGGTAGGCGAATCGTTCGACGAAGGTGCCGCCGGCGCCCAGGATCACACCCTGCGAGGCGAGGTTGTCGACGTCGCAGGTGATGTCGACCCATCGGAGCCCCTCCCGTGCGGCGTCTCGCACGATCGCCCGTACGGCCTCGGTGGCGTAGCCGAGTCGGCGCTTCCACGGCACCACGCTGTAGCCGACGTGGCCGAGTACGTGCGGCGGCAACTCCTCCGTGCCGGGCTGCCAACGGAACCCGATCGACCCGCAGAACTCGCCGTCCCACATCCATTTCCGAAAGCCGGGGAGTCGCTGGCCGAATGTGCCGTCGGGCATCAGAATCGGAGGGCCCGCGGCCTCTCGATCGACCAGCGACAGGAGGAAGGCCTTCGGGTCGCGCCGAATCGCTTCGAGTTCCACGAGGCCGGACCCGGCGTCGAGGGTGTTCGCCGACCAGCCACGTTCGAGCGCCGCGACGTAGCTGGACGGTTCGATCTCGCTCGGCCATCGCAGTTCCATCGACGCGACCGTACGCGTCGATCAGTTCGAGGGCGTTGGGGATTTCGGTCGGAGTTCTTCGAAGGTGTCGATCTTGCGGATCGACGGGAACGCGATTGCGAAACTCGCGGCGATCGCCATGGTGATCAAGCCGCCACCGGCGATGGCCCACGGCACGCCGAACATCCGAGCAGCAACTCCACTCTCGAATGCGCCGAGTTCGTTCGACGCGCCGATGAACACCCCCTCGACGGCACTGACCCGGCCGAGTTGATCGTCCGGTGTCACCAACGGCACGATCGAGCCGCGGATGAACATCGACACCATGTCGGCCGCCGAGATCACGATGAGCGCGACGAAGGCCACCGCGTAGTTGCGGGTGAATCCGAACACGACCGTGCCGGCGCCGAAGATGAACACCACCCACAGCAGCGTCGGCCCCACTCGGCGGGTGATCGGTCGGGTGGCGAGCCAGATCGCCATCACCGCGGCACCGATACCCGGCGCGGCACGCAGCCAGCCGTAGGCGATGTCGCCGACACCGAGGCGGTCGCTCGCAACCGCCGGGATCAGCGCGATCGCGCCGCCGAACAACACCGCGAACAGGTCGAGCGAGATCGTGCCCAGGACCACCGGCGTGCGCCGGACGAACCTCAACCCCTCCAGCGCGGTGTGCAACGTCGGGCGGTCGGTGATGCGCTCGGGCTCGCGGGCGTACACGATCCTGAGAATCGGCACGATCGCCGCCAACTCGAGAATCGCCGCCAGGGCGTACGCCTCGCTCGGGCCGACCGAGTAGAGGAACCCGCCGATCACCGGTCCCACGATCGACGCGCCCGTGAACGTCGCCGTCCACAACGCGATGACCTGGGGAAAGTACTCAGGCGGCGCGAGCAACGGAGCGATCGAACGGCGCGACGGCGCCAACATCGCGTCGGCGGCGCCAAATACGAAAGCGATTGCGAACAGTGGCCATACCGTGACTGGCGCGATCTGGCTGTACACGAGGAAACCGATCGCGCAGCCGACTCGTGCAAGCAGGAAGAGCGCCGTCACCCGCCGTCGGTCGAATCGGTCGGCCACCCAGCCGCTGACGAGGACCAGCATGACCGCCGGAACGAACTGGGCGAGGCCGATGAAGCCGATGTCGAGTGTGTTGCCGGTGATGTCGAAGGTCTGCTTGAACAGCACCGTGACGAGAATGTTCAGCCCCAACGCCGCCAACGCGGTCGACAGCAGGTACCGGCGCACCGCCGGGAACTGCAGGACGTCACGAGCATTGGCCACCGCCGAAACCTACCGACCCCGCTCCGCACCCGCTCCTGCCCGATCCACCCGCGGCCCCCCATCCACCCCGAAAAATCCCGCCAGCGTTGCGCTCAGCGGGACGCTGGCGCGCCATTTCGGGGGAATCAGTGGGCCAACACCATTTCGTTGTGGCCGCAACTATTGGCCGCTACGCTCGTGCCATGACCGAAGCCCTCCTGCAGACGTTCCCGCTCGGCACGCAGTGGCCGACGATCGACCCCTTCCTGTTCTGCGCGCACCATTGCGACGACTATCCGCAGGGCACCGACCGACTCGGACCCGACGCACCACTCGCCGGGCGAAAGATCGGCTCAGACTTCGGCGGCGTCGACGGTTGGAACATGTACCACGGCTCGACGGTGCCCGGCTTCCCGCAGCACCCGCACCGCGGGTTCGAAACCGTCACCTACGTACCGACCGGGTTCTGCGACCACAGCGACTCCCTCGGCGCCACGGCCCGCTTCGGTCGCGGCGACACGCAGTGGATGACAGCCGGCAAGGGCATCGTGCATTGCGAGATGTTCCCGCTGCTGTCGTTCGACGAGCCGAACCCGCTGGAATTGTTCCAGATCTGGCTCAACCTGCCCGCCGCCGACAAGATGGTCGATCCGTACTTCACGATGCTGTGGAGCCACGAGACGCCGACCGTGGTCGTGGCATCGGGTGACGGGGACGCGCTCGTCGACATCACGGTGATCGCCGGGTCGCTCGACAACGCTGAAGCGCCCAGCCCGCCACCGAACTCGTGGGCGGCGAAGGCCGAGGCCGACGTGGCGATCTGGCACCTTCGTTTCGATGCTGGGGCGCGCTGGACGATGCCAGCTGCCGGACCCGAATCGCACCGATTGTTGTATGCGTTCTCCGGTTCCTGGCTCACCGTCGACAGCGAACGACTCGACGCCGGCAACGGCGCTGCGATCGATCCGACGCGACCACTCGAACTCGTCGCCGGCGACGAGGGCGTCGAGTGCATGGTCCTCCAGGGACGACCGATCGGCGAGCCGATCGCGCAATACGGCCCGTTCGTGATGAACACCCAGGCCGAGATCCAGCAGGCGTTCGACGACTACCGCCGCACCCAATTCGGTGGCTGGCCGTGGGGCGCCGACGATCCGAACCACGGTCCGACCCCCCGACGCTTCGCCCACCACGCCGACGGCCGCGTCGAACAGTTCGACGTCGACCCCGTCACCACCCCGTGACCCCCAAACCTCCCGTTTGCGTTGCAGTTCCGGTGGGGCGGGTCACCCGTTCTGCAACGCAAACGTGATCGGCGCGCCTCCACCCCGTTTGTGCTGCATTGCCGGTGGGGCGGGTCACCTGTTCTGCAACGCAAACGTGATCGGGGAGCGAGACTGGGCGCATGGACAGCGAGAAGTGGGACGAGCGGTACTCGACGAGTGAACTGATCTGGACCGGACGGGCGAACCAGTTCGTGGAGGCCAACCTCGCCGATCTCGTACCAGGCACGGCGATCGATCTCGGCGCCGGCGAGGGTCGCAACGCGGTCTGGCTCGCGACGCGCGGCTGGACGGCGACTGCTGTCGACTTCTCCCAGGTCGGCCTGGACAAGGCCGACCAACTCGCCGCCGAACACGACGCCGAGATCACCACCGTGCGCGCCGACGCCACGACCTGGCAGCCCGACGCGCCGGTCGACCTCGTCGTGTTGTCGTACCTCCAGCTGCCGTCAGAGCAGCGGCGAGTCGTGCTCGACCACTCCGTCACATGGCTCAACCCGGGCGGAACGTTGTTCGTCATCGCTCACGACCGCTCGAACATCGAGCACGGCTATGGCGGTCCGTCGTCGCCGGACGTCTGCTACACCGTCAACGAAACGGTCGCCGCTCTCGCCGGCCTCGACGTGACCACTGCCGAGGTCGCCGAACGCCACGTCGACACACCGGACGGCACCAAGACCGCCCTCGACACGCTGGTCATCGCACGGCAGCCGCTCTGAGTTCCAGTGCCCGCGCCGCCGCGACGGTGGTGCCGGGGCCGGTCACCGTGAGATGGCCCATCTTGCGTGCGGGACGGGCCTTGCTCTTGCCGTAGAGATGCAGCTTGGCGTTCGGGTCGGCGAGCACCACCGCCCAGTCGGGATCGCCGCCCTCCCAGAGGTCACCGAGCAGGTTGACCATCGCTATCGCCGGGGCGGTCATCAAGGTCGATCCCAACCCGAGGCCGCACACCGCTCGCACCTGTTGTTCGTACTGACTGGTGACACTGGCATCGAGCGTCCAGTGCCCGCTGTTGTGCGGCCGCGGGGCGAGTTCGTTCACCAGCAACTCGCCGTCGACGACGAACAACTCAACCGCCAACACCCCCACGTAGTCGAGCGCATCGGCGATTGCCATCGCTACACCGACTGCACCATCAGCAAGTTCTGCGGGCACGGCCGCTGGCACCACCGACAGATCCAGGATCCCGCCAACGTGGGTGTTCTCGGCAACCGGCCATGCTTCGACGTCGCCCCTCGCAGTTCGCCCGACGATGACACTCAGCTCGGTCTGGAGGGCGAGCCGTTCCTCGATCACGCAGGCGACACCACCGAGCTCGGCCCACGCAGCGAGTGTCTCGGCGACACCGGCGACGGTGCGTTGGCCCTTGCCGTCGTAGCCGAGCCGGGCGGTCTTGATGATCGCGCCGGCATCGACCAGCGAGTCGTCAACAGCCGGGTTGTCACCCACCAGCACCTGGTACCGGCCGACGGGGAAACCGTTCTCGACGAGGAACGCCTTCTCGGCGATGCGGTCCTGGGCGATGCGTACTGCTGCGGGCGATGGCGCGACGACCACGGTGGCGGCGAGTTCATCGAGCGCAGAGGCCGGTGGGTTCTCGAATTCGGTGGTGATCGCGTCGCAGTCGAACGCCAGTCGCCGCAGCGCGTCAGGGTCGTCGTAGGCCGCAACGAGATGTTCGTGCGCCAGCAAGCCGGCCGGGGCCGACGGGTCGGGATCGAGCACGATCGTGCGGTAGCCCATCGACGCCGCGGCCATCACCGCGTACCGACCGAGTTGACCACCTCCGAGAATTCCCAGCGTCGCCGGGGGAACGATCGGCTCGGGTGTCATGTCGGAGGAAGTTGCGACGAGGCCGCAGCGTCGCGGCGCTCGGCTCGGTACGCATCGAGTGCAGCTGACAGCGCCGAGTCGTCGAGGGCCAACAGCGCCACAGCGAACAGCGCAGCGTTCGTGGCGCCGGCCTCGCCGATCGCGAACGTGGCCACCGGCACACCTGCAGGCATCTGCACGATCGAATACAGCGAGTCCATCCCCGACAGATGGCGCGACGCCACCGGGACACCGAGCACCGGCACCGTGGTCTTCGCGGCGAGCATCCCGGGCAGGTGCGCCGCTCCACCGGCTCCGGCGATGATCGCCCGGAGGCCGCGACCAACCGCTGCCTCGGCGTAGACGAACATCTCGTCGGGCATCCGGTGGGCGCTCACGACCTGGGCCTCGTAGACGACGCCGAACTGTTCGAGCACCTCGACAGCCTTCGACATCGTGGGCCAGTCGCTCGACGACCCCATGACCACACCGACGACGGGTTCAGCTCCGGACACGTGCGAAGCGTAGGCGGTCAGGGCGGGTTCGGACAGACCAACTGACGACGGAACCTCGGCGTGGTCGCAGTCAGGAGCGCTTCAGTCGAGCACGTCGGCCAACGCGTCGACGGCACGCTCGACGTCGGCGGGTGAGGTGTAGTGCACGAACGACAGCCGCACGACGCCACGGTCGGGGTCGACGCCGAGACCGTCGAGCACGCGGGCCGCGTAGTAGTGACCCGAGCTGGTCTGGACGCCTCGCTCGACGAGCGCATGCGCGAGGTCCTGGGGGGTCATCGAGAGCGGGCTGAACGCGACTGTCGGACAGCGGTGGCCGGCGACGGCATCGAGCGTTGCTGGTCCGAGGAGCCTCACGTCGTCACGGCCGACGAGTGCATCGAGCAGCAGCGGCGTGAGTGCGTCTTCGTGCTCGCGCCAGAGCGCGGAAACGCTCGCCACCGCCGTGCGCAGGTCGTCGGTTGCCGAGCCGCCGTGGTGTCGGTGGAGCGCCTCGATGTACTCGAGCACCGCACCGGCCGAGCCCACCTGGGCATGGTCGGGTCCGGCCGGGTTGAGGCGCTTGTCCGCCACGCTGTCGTTGAAGAAGTGGCTCTGGTTGGGGAGTTCGGCCATCAGCCCAGCGCGCACCACCATCAGACCCTGGTGCACGGAATACGTCTTGTAGAGGCTGAACAGGTACACGTCGGCGCCGATCGCCCCCACGTCGGGCAGCGAGTGCGGTGCGAACGACACCCCGTCGACGATCACTCGTGCGCCGACGCCGTGCGCGAGTTGCGTGATGCGGGTGACGTCGTTCTCGGAGCCGACGATGTTCGAGGCGTGCGGCACGGTGACCAGCCCGGTCCGCTCGCTCAGGAGTGATTCGAAGTCGGCGATGTCGAGCAGCCCGGTGTCGGGGTCGATCTTCCACTCCTTGATCACGCAGCCGACGCGTTCGGCGGCGCGCCGGATGGCGCCGGTGTTGGCTTCGTGATCCTGGTTGGTGACGATCACCTCGTGGCGGGGCTCGAGCACGTCGGCGAACGCGTGGGCCAGCACGTACGTGTTGGCTGACGTCGACGGACCGAACACGATCTCGCGTGCTTCAACGCCGAGTGCTTCGGCCCATCGTTCACGTGAGCGATCCATCAGCTCGCCGCCGCGTCGCGACGACTCGAACTCGCTGAAGGGCTGCACCTTGAGGTCGGTGTAGTACTCGGTGAGAGCGTCGATCGTCTGGCGACACGAGAACGATCCGCCGGCGTTCTCGAAGAACGACTGCCCGTCGTTGATCGGCCGGGAGAACACCGGGAAGTTCGAGCGGACGAAATCGAGATCGAACTGCACGCCATCACGGTAACCCCACTCCCTGCCACCCACCCGGCCCGCCCCCTGCCACCCCACCCGGCCTGCGCCCACCCCGAAAACTCCCACCAGCGTTGCGATGAGCGCAACGATCCCGCGCCATTTCGGTCGAACGGGCATGATGAGTTGATGAGCGCCGACCCGTCGACCATCTCCGATCTCGTCACGCCGGCGTTGCTGATCGACATCCCGACGTTCGATCGGAATCTGGCGGCGATGGACGCCGTGCTGCCGGGAGCGAAGCTGCGCCCGCACGTCAAGGCGTTCAAGTCGACCGCCATGGCCAAGCGCCTCGACGCCGACGGCCACCACGGCTTCTGTGCAGCGACGCCGCGCGAGATCGAGGGCCTGGTCGCCGCTGGACTCACCGATGACCTCCTGCTCGCCAACGAAACGCTCGACGCCGCTCGCCTCGGAGCGCTCGCCGGTCAGGCGAACATCACCGTGGCCATCGATTCCGACGCAACGCTCGACGCCGCGATCGCAGGCGGGGTGCGGTCGGTGCTGGTCGACATCGACGTCGGGCTCCCCCGCTGCGGCTGCGACGTCGGCGACTCGGCCCGCCTCGCCGACCGGGCTCGAGCCGCAGGGCTGGAGGTGCGCGGGGTGATGGGATACGAGGGCCACCTGATGATGGTGCACGACCGCGACAAGAAGCGCGAGAAGGTCGAAACGGCGATGGCGATCCTCCTGCAGGCGCACGAGTTGGTCGGCGGCGACATCGTGTCGGGCGGCGGCACCGGCACGTGGGATCTCAACACATGGTGCACCGAGATCCAGGCCGGGTCGTACACGCTGATGGACACCCAGTACGACGAGCTCGAGTCACCGTTCGAGAAGGCCATGTCGGTGCTGGCGACCGTGATCTCGGTCAGTCCGAGAGGGTGGATCATCGCGGACTGCGGGCTCAAGGCGCTCGGCATGGATCACGGCAACCCGTCGTGGGACGAGGGCGACGTGTTCTTCTGTTCCGACGAACACATCACGCTCACGCCCCGAGAACTCAGCGACTGGAACGTCGGCGACCGGGTGCGGATCTGGCCGTCACATGTCGACCCGACTGTGGCCCGTCACGAACAGTTCTGGCTCGTCGACGGCGACCAAGTCCGAGATCGGTGGCCGATCGACCTGCGCCACTGGTGAGATCTCGATTGGGGTCAGACCCCAATCGAGACGATCACATCGAGGCGAGATCACGGCACTCGAACGCTCACCACACGGTATTGATCCCGACCTGAGTATCGATGACCCGCAAGTCGATTGGGATCACGCGCGATCGGTCATCCGATCTCCAAGAGATCTGCGATGACCGAGCGGATCTGTGCCAGCACCATCGGCCCGACCTGGCCGATGGCGTTGTCGCCGTTGACGAGATCCTGCACGGCGATCACCTGGAGGAGGTGACACTGGGCGACCGATGCATGCGGAACTCCGTCGGTGTCGTCGATCGGCACCTCAGAGGGCAACCTCCGCTGCGTGTTCGTCGTGAGTGCAACCACGTGGAACCTGCGAGGCTGATGTTCCAGCACATGGTCGCTCGTCACGACGACCGCTGGCCGTTCGAACCCGGGCATGTTGCCCCGGGGAACGCCGAAGTCGACGCGGACGATGTCACCCGATCTCAGCATCGACCGTGCGGGCCCCACCGTCGAGCACCGCGCGAACCGGTTCGGTGAGTTCGGCGTGCGCCAGCGCTCGACCCATCGCACGTTGGCGCTCCCGGCGTGCCATCAGCGCGATCTGCTGATCGAGCGTCCGATCGTCAGCTTCTGCCAGGGCTTTGACGGCGTCACGCGTCTCGGCCGAGACCCGAATGGTCGTGCTTTGCATACTCAACAGTCTACAGCCTGCGTAGGAGCGGTATTCGGAGATGCCGGTCGCGGCGGGCGCTGATCACTACATCGAGCGGGCGGCGTTGTCGAAGCGGGTGTACTGGCCGAGGAACACCAGGCGCTTGGTGCCGATGGGGCCCGAGCGATGCTTCGACACGATCACCTCGGCCGATCCCTTGTCGGGCGATTCGGGGTTGTACACCTCATCGCGGTACAGGAACATCACCACGTCGGCGTCCTGCTCCAACGAACCAGATTCACGTAGGTCGGCGAGCATCGGACGCTTGTCGGAACGGGCTTCGAGGTTTCGGCTGAGCTGGCTGAGCGCCACGATCGGCACCTCCAACTCACGGGCCAACACCTTCAGGTTTCGACTGATTTCGCTGACCTCGAGTTGGCGGTTCTCGGATCTGCCGCTGCCGCTCATGAGCTGCAGGTAGTCGATCAGGATCAGCGCCAGCCCACCGTGCTGGGCCTTGATGCGCCGGGCCTTGGCGCGGATCTCCATCACGGTGACCTGCGGGTTGTCGTCGAGGAACAACGGCACTTCGAGGCGCCCCACGGCGAGGCCGATCTTCGACCAGTCGCTCTCGCTCAACTTGCCGGTGCGAAGCTTGGTCGAGTCGACCTTGGCCTCGCTCGACAGGATGCGTTGCGTCAACTCGGTGTGGCCCATCTCGAGCGAGAACACCAACACCGGCTTCGCCGAGTGCTTCGCGATGTGCGTCGCCATGCCCAACCCGAAGGCAGTTTTTCCCATGGCCGGCCGGGCTCCGACGATGTTCAACGTGCTGGGCTGGAGGCCCGACAGGAGTTCGTCGAGGTCGTCGTAGCCGGTGGCTGCACCGGTGATGGTGTCACCGCGCTCGAAGTTCTCCTCGAGCTGATCCATGGCGATGCTGAGGAGTTCCCCGATCGGGCGGGTCGAGTCGACCACCCGATCCTCGGCCACCTCGAACATCTTCGACTCGGCGAGATCGACAGCCTTCGTGACGTCGTCGGGCTCGGAAAAGGCGAGGTCGGTGATCTCGCCAGCGGTGTGGATCAGACGTCGCAACAGTCCTGTGTCCATCACGATGCGGGCGTAGTGCTCGGCACCTGACACCGACGGCGTTGCGTTCTGGAGATCGTTCAGTCGCGCGATGCCACCGATCTCGTCGAGCAGACCGTGGCGGCGCAACTCATCGGCCACGGTGACGACGTCGACCGGGCCCGACGACGAATACAGCGAACGCACCGAGTCGAAGATGTGCTGATGCGCAGGGCTGTAGAAGTCGCGGACCTTGAGGCCCGCCTCGCCGACGACACCGATCGCGTCACGGCTCAGCAGCAGCGCACCGAGCACCGATTCTTCCGCTTGCAGGTTGTGGGGAGGAACCCGCCCGCTGCGGTTCGGCGCCGCGTTGCTGCGCTGGTTGCGGCTGGTTCCGAACTGTTCGTCGATCGACATGGGGACCCCACTCTTCCAGGGAGTTCCTGTGTGGGGGAAGAGGAACAACCCTGGGTTTTCGCTGTTGACCGGATGTGGACAACAGCTGCGATCTGTGGACAACACACTGCGGACGCACCTGTGGACAGGCGCGTGAAGTCAGCAGGACTGCCCACATTTCGAAACCGGAACCGAGCCGCCGTTTGGCGGCTCGGCACTGGACGTCAATCGGCGGCGACGACGTCGATCGTGATCGGGAACGACACGCTGCTGTGCAGCGACGCGGTCACCGTGTGCTGGCCGGTGGTCTTGATGACGTCGACCTCGAGTTGGCGACGATCGAGTTCGATGTCGGTCTGCTCGAGAACGGCGGCGACGATGTCGGCTGCGTGCACCGACCCGAAGAGCTTTCCTTCGGGACCTGCCTTCACGGCGACCGTGATCACCTTCGGCACGAGGGTGGTGGCGATCAGCGTCGCAGCATCACGTGCGCTGGAATCGCGCTGGTCGCGAGCCGAACGCATGCGCCCGGCCTGCTCGACTGCGCCGTCGGACGCCACGATTGCATGTCCCTTCGGGAACAGGAAGTTGCGGGCGTGACCATCGGCCACGTCGACGATGTCGCCGCGCTTGCCGAGACCATCGAGATCGGAACGGAGAATGACCTTCATGGCTCAGACCTCCTCGGTCTCGGTGGCGTCGATCTTCCCAGTGCCGTCGGCACCGTCGATCGTCTCGTCGACAGCGGTGTCTTTGACGTCGTCGTTCAAGCTGGTCTCGCGATCGCGGCCACCTTCACGGCCACCATCTCGGCCACCTTCACGACCGCCATCGCGGCCACGGCCACCGGTGCGGGTGGAGGCGACGCGCTTCGCGTACGGCAGCAACGCCATCTCGCGAGCGACCTTGACGGCGTTGGCGACCTCACGCTGCTGCTGCAGCGTGTTGCCGGCGACGCGACGGTTCTTGATCTTGGCCCGATCGCTCATGAAGCGCCCGAGCAGGTCGACGTCCTTGTAGTCGATGTACTCGACCTTCTCGATGACGAGGATGCTCGTCTTCTTCTTGAACTTGCGTGGGTTCAGGTCACGGGCGCTGCGCGCCTTGTTCTTCTTGCTTGCCATTGGGGTTCCTTACGACTGGAAAATCAGATCTTCGATAGTTCGGGGAGTACTCAGAACGGCTCTTCGTCGCCGTACACGGGATCAGGGGCGCTTCGTCCGCCGCCGCCGCCGCCACCGCCGCCGCCACCGCCGGCTCCACCGCCACCGGTTCCGCCGCCGCCACCACTGGTGGTGGCGTCGTCGCGGCTGATGCGCTCGACCTGTGCTTGCGCCCAGCGCAGGCTCGGGCCGAGTTCGTCGGCGATGACCTCGGTGACGCTGCGCTTCTCGCCTTCCTTGGTCTCGTAGGAGCGCTGCTCCAACCGACCCGTGACGATGGCGCGATTGCCCTTGTTCATGCTGGCAGCCACGTTCTCGCCGAGGTCGCCCCAGGCGACGATGTTGAAGAAGGAGACCTGCTCCTGCCATTCACCATTGACCTGGTAGCGGCGGTTGACGGCCAGACCGAAGCTGGCGACGCCACGACCACCGGTCGTGTAGCGCAGCTCGGGATCCTTGGTGAGGTTACCGACCAGCGTGACGCTGTTCTCAGATGCCATGTTGTTCCCCTTTGCTGGACCGCAGCGCTCAGGCGGCGGGCACTGCCATACCGCGACGCTCGGCCTCGGCTTCGGGCAGACGGATGAGCTTGTGACGGACCACATCGTCCGCGAGTCGGAGCGTGCGCTCGAGTTCGTCGAGGGATCCGGCCGGGGCCACGATCTCGGCGACCATGTAGTAGCCCGACGGCTTCTTGTTGATCGGGTAGGCAAACTGGCGCTTGCCCCACCAATCGATCTTGCCGTGGAGCTCGCCGCCGGCGGTGGCAACACCGTCGGTCACCGACTTCATCCAGGCCTGGGCCTTGGGGTCATCGACGTCGCCGTCGATGATGATCATCATTTCGTATGCACGCATCATGCGTGTTTCCTCCCTTCGGATCCCCCACGAGTACCTGATGACAGCCTCGTAGCGGGAGCCCCGGTGTGGGGCAGGGCCAATATGGACCCATTTACCTTATCGGGGCCGGTTGGTGTCGCGTTCGGTGACATGGACACCACCGTAGAGCGGGGGTGTCACACAGTTACCGGGCCGGAGCACCGTTACGGGGCGAGCGGGCAGCGGTCGGCTTCGGAGCCCTCGATCAGCTCGACCTTCGACCCCGGTCCCAGCCCCAGGGGCTCGAGCCCACCGTCGAACACCTCGATCGCGAGGTCGTACGGCGCGTCGGGCGAATACAGCGGGCACTCACCGGCCGGCGCGTCGAGGCATGGCTCCATGTCGGCCGATCCGACGTGGTCACTGTCGGGAGAGAACCACGCGATCGACAGCGGGCTCGGCGTCTGGAACATGTAGAACGATCCGGTAGTTGGCTCCTCGAACAGGAGGGCCATGCCGACCGCATCGCCCAGGTCGGTGACCCCCATCAACCCGCGCCCCCGCTCGTCTCCGTCGTCGGCCAGCCACAGACACACCTCGCACATCTCACCGTCGGCCTCGGTGATCCGTGCCTGGATGGTGGTGAACCCCTCGGGCTGCTGACCTGCGACGGCAGTCGAACCGTCGGTGTTCGCGTTGGTCGCGGCAGGAACGGTTTCGTCGGGTTCCGACGTGGTCGATTCGTCGGCACACCCGGCGAGCACAGCAGCGATCACGACAACACCGACCACGATCGCCCGCCGACGATCCGGCGTCATCGAGACGCGCGTTTCGCCGGACGTCGCCCGCCGACCGGGATCACCCGGAGCAGGTGGTTCCAGCGGCACTCGATACACGCCTCGACGACATAGGCACTGAGATCCTCTGACCGGTCGTTGAGCTGGCGCATCTCTTTCGCCGTCGATACGCACCGCCCCTGCGCCGACAGACGCGGCCCGAACACATAGGTCACCAGCTTGAGGTCGGCCTCTTCGCAGATCGGACAACGCATGGACGTCTGCGTGCCGACGTTGCGCGCGGCTCGGATCAATTCGGGGTGGGCGTCGCACACCTGATCGAGTGGCACACGGCCCTTCTTCACCTGGCTGATCAGCATCCGCCGCGCCAGTCGATGGTCGACCAGACCACGCGAACCATCGGACCCGCGGAGTGCGCCGACCGTGAACGCCATGGCCGCTGAGGCTATCGGCTCACGGGTGACCGTAATGTTGCGGGGCTGGTCCTCGACACGCTGATCCCTGACAGAAGGTCGCGGAGCGGGCACACTGGAGGCGTGGTCGCCGACATCAACTACGGGCCCGGTACACCGGGCGACGCCGAACTCCGACTGTGTGGGGACGTCACGGAGGGCAGACGCGCTGTCGAACTCGGCATCTCACCGTGGTTCAACTCGATCGCGTTCGCTCGCGCCGGTGCCAAGTCGATCGCTGTCGACACCGACCCCGAACGCATCGCCGAAACCCGTCGGCGCGCCGCTGCCGCCGAACTGCAGGTGCAGTGCCTCGACACCGACCTCGCCGACCTGGGCGACGTGGCGTCGGCGTCGTGCGAGGTGGTGCTCGCTGCGCACACCATCGATCGCGTCGACGACCTGGGACGCCTGCTGCGGCAGGTGCACCGCATCCTCAAGCCCGGCATGGCGCTGGTGATGTCGATGCCGCATCCCTACGCCGACATCTCCACCGAGCACCCCTACGGCACCGGGGCCCGCACGATCGGCGAATGGTTCACCTCGCTCACCCGAGCGAACTTCCGGGTCGATCAACTCCTCGAACTCGGTGCCACCGCGCAGACGCCCGCGCCTGCCAGCCTCATCCTGCGCGCCCGCAAAGAAGGCTCCTGACCAAAACGGCGATGAGTTTGCGCGCGACCTGTCCGCGCGAAGACTCATCGCTCCGGAACCCGGGCAGGTCAGGCGTCGGCGCGTTCGTTGGCGGTGATGCCGGCGGGGCGGGGGCGGCCGAACAGATAGCCCTGGCCCTTGTCACACCCCAACTCACGCAGCCGGCTGAGTTGCAACGGCGTCTCGACGCCCTCGGCGACGACCGTCAGCCCCAAGGAATGCCCGAGCCGCACGACCGCCTCGACGATGGAGGTGTCGTCGGCTTCCAAGCCGAGCCCGGACACGAACGACCGGTCGACCTTGATCGCCTCGACCGGGAACCGCTTCAGATACGTCAGCGACGAGTAACCGGTGCCGAAATCGTCGACCGACAGGTGCAGGCCGAGCCCACGGAGATTGCGCAACGCATCGCCAGCGGCGTTGGTGTCGGCCATCAACGCGGTCTCGGTGATCTCGAGCCACAGCGAGTCGGCGTCGATGCCCGTTTCGCCGAGAGCGTCGTGGACGACATCGAGGAATCGACCGTCGATGAGTTGCTGGGTCGCGACGTTGACCGACAGCGAACACGACGCGAATCGCAGACCGACCGCCCGCCAGTGCGCGAGCTGGGCGAGCGAATCGCGCAAGATTCGTGCGCCGAGATCGACGATGAGCCCCGACTCTTCCGCGATCGACAGGAACTGGGCCGGTACGAGCAGACCACGTTCGGGATGCAGCCAACGCGCCAACACCTCGAACCCGACCACCTGACCTCCCTCGAGGTCGACGATGGGTTGGAAGTAGGGCACCACCTCGCCACGTTCGAGCCCCCGGCGCAGCTCGCTCGACGTCTGCAGCGCAGCAACGGACGCTGCTCGCGTCTCCTCGGTGAACGCCTCGACCCGGTCGCGTCCCGACGTCTTGGCCCGGTACATCGCAGCATCGGCGTCGCGTAGCAAGTCGTCGGCAGTGAGGTCGCCAGTGGCGTTCACGGCGAAGCCGATGCTGGCGGTGACGACGAGTTCGTGTGTGTCGATGATCACGGGCCTCTGCACGGCGCGACGGAGACGCTCCGCGACGATCGCCGGGTCGACACCGCCATCGACGAACACCACGAACTCGTCGCCACCGAACCGGGCGACACGGTCGGTGTCGCGCATCACGTGGCGCAGGCGTCCGGCGATCTGTCGGAGCAGTTCGTCGCCGACACCGTGTCCGAGGCTGTCGTTGACGACCTTGAAGTTGTCGAGGTCGATGAACAGCACCGACACCTGACCGACATCGGCTCGGACGAGCAGCTCGTCGAGACGTTCCACGAGCGCCGCCCGGTTGGGCAGCTCGGTCAGTCCGTCGTGCGTGGCGGCGTGCGTGAGTCGCTCGGCGGCCAAGCGCTGATCGGTGACGTCCTCGATGTGGGTGATCGCCAGCGCGATGCCGTCGTCCTCGGTGATCGACACCCTCGTGCGCGCCCACACGAAGTCGCCGTCGCTGCGCAGATACCGCTGCTCGATCAGATACATGTCGGCGATGCCGAGTTCCAGGCGGGCGCGCTGCGTGGACGCAGCACGCAGGTCGTCGGGGTGGGTGATCTCGCGGATGCCCGCCCCGATCAACGACGACAACGGCCGATCGAGCATATCGGCGAGCGACTGGTTGGCGTCGACGATGCGGCTGTCGTCGAGGCGGACCAGCGCCATCCCGGTGGGAGCGGAGTGGAACGCCTGTTGGAAGCGGCGACGAGCCTGCTCGAGCGCCACCGTGGTGCGGGCCCGATCGGTGACGTCACGCAACATCACCACCAACCCCCCGTCGCCGCCACGGCCGTCGGATACCGCCGGTCGGTGGAGCGAGGCTTCGACGAGGTGCGGATCACCGACGGCGTCGACCAGTTCGAACACGACATGGTTGCCGATCGGGCCCGTGACATCGCTGGCGCTGTCGAGCGGATCCGGCTTCGGCTGTCCGAAGTGCCAGCGCTCGGTGACCGAGTCGCGGTCGTTGTCGCCGATCATCTCCAAGAAGGCCCGCCCGACGAGTTCGTCGATCGTACGCCCGGTGAGCAGCGCCGCACGCTGGTTGGCCGACTCGATCACACCACGGTCGTTCAGACCCATCACCGCGTCGGGCAGATCGTCGAGGAGTCGACGGATCTCCGACTGGGTTCGCGACAACTCGTCGATCGTGCGGCGGAATCGTCGACCGATACGGCGCGCTTCGAGCACGGTGGCCACCACGGCCACCAGTGCCATCAGGCCGATTCCTGCGACCACGCCGAAGGTGCCGGGTTCGGGATCGGTCCCGGCGCGCATGCCCGCCAGGATCACGAGAGCACCGGACACCGCGACGATCGGCAGAATCGACCACCAAGCGCGGTACTGCCGACCGGTCGGCGACAGCAGTGCTGCGAGTTCGGCGTCGGTGTCGTCGCTGTCGCGCAGCCCGGAGATCACCGACCAAACCTAGAGCGGAGCAGCCCACCAAACGGGGTATTCACGTCAGTCGGCGTTCGGACCACCAGGCGTCGAGGCGTGTGCGGACCTCGGCATCACCGAGCACTCCTTCGTCGAGCCGCACGTCCATGAGGAACTTCATCGCGTCACCGACCTCACGTCCTGGCCCGATCCCGAGGTGCTCCATCACCGAGTTGCCATCGAGTTCGGGCCGCAACGTCGCAAGTTCCTCGGCGGCTCCCAGCTCGACGATGCGATCCTCCAACTCGTCCATCCGCTTCGACAACCGTGCGGCCTTCTTCTCGTTGCGGGTCGTGCAGTCGCAGCGCGTGAGTACGTTGAGTTCGCCGAGAAAGTCGCCGGCGTCGCGGACGTAGCGGCGCACGGCCGAATCGGACCACCCCATCGAGTAGGTGTGGAAACGCAGGTGCAGCGCGACGAGTTCGGTCACCGCTGCCACGTCGTCGTTCGAGTAGCGCAGTGCGTTCATGCGCTTGCGTGTCATGCGGGCGCCAACGGCGTCGTGGTGATGGAAGGTGGTCCCCTTGCCCTCGAGGTACCCGCGCGTCCGCGGTTTGCCGACATCGTGGAACAGCGCGGCCAGCCGGGTCAGCCGGAAGTCGAACGAACGGGGTTCACCGTCGGCGTTCAGCAGATGCTCTCGCGGCGGTCGGACGTTCTCGACCACGGCGATCGAGTGCGTCAACACGTCTTTGTGTCGATGGATCGGATCGTGCTCGAGGCGCATCGCCGGAAGCTCCGGCAGGAACTGATCTGCGAGACCGGTGTCGACGAGGAACCACAACCCGGCGGCCGGATGGTCGACCACGAGCAACTTGTCGAGCTCGTCTCGAATTCGTTCGGCCGACACGATCTCGAGCCGTGGCGCCAACTCGCGCACGGCCTCGACCAACTCGGGTGTGGGCACGAGCTGGTAGGCGGCGATGAAACGGGCCGCTCGCAACATGCGCAACGGGTCGTCGCTGAAGCTGATCTCGGGTCCGATCGGTGTACGCAGCACTCGGGTCGCGAGATCGACGGCGCCGTCGAACGGATCGATCAACGTGGGTGTGTCATCGTCGCCGGTGAGTTCCAGCGCCATGGCGTTCACCGTGAAGTCACGGCGCGACAGGTCGGCCTCGATCTCGTCGGCGAACACCACGTGCGGTTTGCGCGACTCGTCGGTGTAAGCCTCGGCCCGGAACGTGGTGATCTCGAAGATCCGTTCGAAACCCGTCGCGGGGTCGCGGACCTGCGCACCGATCGTGCCGAACTTCTCACCCTGGGTCCAGATCGCGTCGGCCCAGCCTTCCAGGCACCGTTTGATCTCGGGGGGACGTGCGTCGGTGGTCAGGTCGAGGTCGAAGTCGTCGCGTCCCGACGCCACGAACAGGTCACGGACCGTGCCCCCGACCAGGTAGAGACGGTGGCCGGCCTCGCGGAACCGGGCGGCGAGCGGGGCCAATTCGCGCAGTACGGGCGTGAGACGTTCGGGAACCACGACGCCCAGGCTACGACGGCGACGACGGGTACGACCTGTCATGACGCCCCCGCATGGCCCGCCCCCGAGTACCTTCGACAACTGTGAGCAGTCTGGCGGCCGCACGTCCTGCACGGGCCCGTCTGGGCCGCTGGCCCTACGACGACCAGGTCGCGCACCTCGTGCTGCTCGACCACCAGATGGTGCCGACGAGCACCGACATCGCGAGCTGGATCGCCGAGGCGCACCAGCGCAGCGCCCGAACTGTGCGCACCGGTGCGATCTTTCCCAATGCGGCAGCACCGTTCCTCGACGCCGGCTTCCACGTCGCCGACACCTTGACCCTCCTCGCTCTCCACCTGCGAGATCGCACATCGACGAGCGGCCCACTCCGCGTTCGGACGGGTGGTCCGATCCGATTGCGACGGCTTCGTCCGTCGATGCTGGCCGAGGCCGCCGAGATCGATCGGCGCGCGTTCTCCTCACCCTGGGCCAGCGACACCTCGGCACTCGCCGACATCATGACGGCCACCCCCTACCACCGCTCGCGCAGCGTGCATCTCGATGGTCGCATGGTGGCGTTCTCGATCAGTGGCCGCGCTGACCGCTCCGGCTACGTGCAACGCCTCGCCGTCGACCCGAGTGCGCGCCGTCGCGGCTTCGCCAACCTGCTGCTCGACGACGCACTGCACTGGATGCGTCGGCGCGATGTGGAACACGCAATGGTGAACACGGCGTTCGACAACCGACCTGCGCTGGCGTTGTACGAGTCGGTCGGCTTCGATCAACGACCTGATTCCCTGCTGATCCTCGAACAGGCGCTGCGATGACCGCAGGTTCACGCCGGCCGACCGGGTGGGGGTGGGTGACCGCTGTTGGCGTGGCCACCATGTTCCTCACCTCACCGGCGACATCGATGGCCGACACGATCGCGACGTCGAATCCGGCACAGGCGCCAGCGCCAGCGCAATCAGAGGCTCGACTCGAACTGGTCGAGCAACAGTTCGCCACCGATCCTGACGGCGACATCACGCTGCAGTATCTGCTCACCGGACTCGATGGCGATCCACTGCAGCTGATCCCCCCGGCGGCGCCTGAACCACCACCACCTGCGCCGACGGTCCCGCCGGGATCCGAACCTGTCGCCGTCGTCGACGTTCCCGACGTGGTGATCCCCGTCCTGCCCCCGATCACGATCGAGATCGCCAACTACAGCCTGCTCGACGATCCCGACGACGTCGCCGGCCTCGTCGGTAGCCGCGTCGATCCCGACGCGTTCAGCGACGTCGGCGACGCAGTCGACGGTGTGGCGATCGACGCCCGCCCACTGATGACCCGGAACGACGACGGAACCGTGAACCTCCGACTCGACATCGGTACCGACGTCGTCGACAGCATCGAGACACGCCTGAAGCTCGAGCGTCCCGGGCTGTATCCGCTGCGAATCCAGCTGCTGTTCGGCGATCTGGAGACGAGACAGGTCATCGCCACTGCAGGCACCGTGATCCAACGTCTTGCCGGTGCTGCCGACGTCGATGTCGAGGTGGCGCCGCCGATCGACCTGTCGGTGGTCTCGGTCACCCCTGCTCCGGCCCCCGACGCCGACGAGCAGGCACTCGAACTCGCTCGCGCACGGCTCGACCGGGCGATCGAACTGGCAGCCACGGTCACCGCGCCGATCACACTGGAAGTCGCACCCACGCTGATCGCCGAAGCTGCTGCGACGCCGGAGGGCTCCCAACAGCTGGCTGCCGCGTTGGAGAACGACGAGCTGGTCGCACTGCCGATCGTGCCGCTCGACGTGTCGTCCGCCGTCGCCGCAGGCCGGGCCGACGCCTACACCCGGCTGCTCAGTGCCGGCGAAGACCTACTCACCGGTGCGATGCCCTCGGTGCCGAATCGCCGAGACATCTGGATCGCCGCCGACGCATTGAGCGCGAGCGGGGCCCAACACCTCCGCGACCTCGGCATCCGTTTCGTCGTGATCACCGCCGCGTTGTTCGAGACCTCGATCAGTGACGATCTGCCTCCGAGCGACCAGTTCGTCGAGGCCGAGCTCCCCGACGGCGGCACGCTGCCGCTGCTGGTGGTGGATCCTCTCGCATCACAGCTGACCGTGGAGGCCGCCGACCGGATCCTGGCCCGGTCGACGCCGACCGAGTGGGGTGTCGCAACCCTCGCCGAGATGCTCGTCGCCCAGGTCGACGACGACGCAACAGCCGCGCCGGACGCAACGGGTTCGGCGTCCGGGTCCGAGTCGGGGTCGACGCGTCCCCCAGCTCCGGCCCGACGCAGCCGCATCCTCACCACACCTGATCTGGCGACTCCCGACGCTCGGCTCGTCCGGGCGCTCGAGCAGCTCACTGCCACGACCCCAGCGGTTCGCTTCACGCCCGCCTCAGCACTCACCGGGGTCACCGACGTGCTGCTCGACGATGGCGAACCGGTCACGATCCAACTCCCCGAAATCGCCGGCCCGCCGCTCGCCGCCCGTATCGAACTCCTCGACCGCACGGCGCTGCAGTTGGCGAGTGCGGCGTCGATGCTGCCCGAGGGCGACGTGCGCGTCGCAGCGTGGTCGGCGCAGCTCGACACGTTGATCTCCACCGGCTTCACCGACGCCGACGCCGACGCTGCCACAGCGGAGTTGCTGGCCGAGGCCGGCACGTTCACACAGGCCGTCGTGCTCCCCGAGCCGTTCACGTTCACGCTCACCGGACGCGGCGGCACCATCCAGCTCGGCATCCGCAACACGCTCGACGAACCACTCGACGTCATCGTGGCGCTCGACTCCACCAAGGTCAGGTTCCCGCAAGGTGACCAGCGCGTGACGTTGCTGCCCCTCGGCGAGACCAGCGTCAACGTGCCGGTCGAAGCCGAAGCGAACGGCACCTCGTCGATCAACCTGGTGGTGTCGACGCCAGCCGGCGAAGTGCTGGGCGAGCCGGTCGAGTTGACCGCCCGGGTCACCGCACTCACCGGTCTCGGCCAGGTGCTCACCGGTGGCTTCGTCCTGGTGCTGTTGACCTGGTGGTTCACCCATTGGCGCGGCCGACGGCGCGCCGCGTTGGCCGACGACGGTCGCGGGCGCCACCCGAGCCGAGCAACGTAGAATCCGAGGCCCTGTGACCGACTCGACGAACCCCACCCCGGCACCCAGCCCACCACCCAGCGCGCCACCGACGGTGCACGTCGTCACCGACAGCTCCTGCGACCTACCCGCCGACCTCGCCGACGGACTCGACATCAGCATCGTGCCGCTCACGATCCGATTCGGCGACGACGAGTTCGTCGACCGCGAGGAACTGTCGACCGCCGAATTCTGGACGCGCTGCGTCAACTCCGACACCCTCCCCGAGACCGCGGCACCGGCACCAGGCCAGTTCGAGCAGGTCTACCGATCCGCCGCAGCCAATGGAGCCACCAGCGTCATCGTGATCTCGTTGTCGTCGGCGCTGTCGGCGACGATGCAGTCCGCTCAGCTCGCCGCCCGCACGGTCATCAACGACCCCGCGGTCGACCTCGACGTGCGGGTGATCGACAGCCGCACCCTCACCATGGGCCTCGGCACCATCGTGTTGGCTTGTGCTCGGGCCGCACGCGACGGCGCTAGCGTCAACGAGGTCGAAGCCCTCGCACACGACCTGGTCTGGCGCACTCGAGTGTTCGCCGCCCTCGACACGCT
>Ga0209491_10002904_pt1 | contig 29387 bp, 26 predicted proteins | sample BON02_FD_187213 | JGI IMG/M metagenome (GOLD analysis project Ga0209491, IMG submission 187213) | Freshwater microbial communities from Lake Bonney liftoff mats and glacier meltwater in Antarctica - BON-02 (SPAdes) (version 2) | ecosystem: Environmental > Aquatic > Freshwater > Ice > Glacier...
GAAGCAAAAAAGAAAGTATTATTACATACCTTGCTAATTATATTATTAAGTTTACATTTGATAAACAAACCGTCAACCAATTTCAGGCTAAGACATCCTCTAACCCGTTACCTGTAACCCAAAACCGTTTATCTCAGATATCCACTTCCCCTTTTCCTTCACGAAGAAGAATAGGCTCGCCATCTACGCAGTCAATAATGGTCGAAGGTTGGTTATCTCCCATGCCGCCATCAATCATCAAATCGATCTGGTTTTCAAATTGCTCGTAGATTTCCGTTGGGTCAGTGAGGTAGTCGATTATTTCGTCTTCGGCATGGACGGAAGCGGATACCAGTGGATGACCCAATTGCTCCAAAAGGGAACGGATGATGATATTATCTGGCACGCGAATACCCACGGTCTTCTTATTGGTCTGAAACAGTTTCGGAACCAAGCGGCTGGATTTCAGGATAAAGGTATAAGGCCCTGGAAGACAATGTTTCATCAACTTAAAAACGGTTGAATTGATAGGAGCGGAATATGAGCTCAAATCGCTCAGGTCGGCACAAATGAGGGAAAGGTTCGCGCGTTCGGGCTTTTTGCCCAAGATTTTGCATACCCGCTCAATGGCCTTGCTATTTCCTAAGTCGCAACCCAAGGCATAAATGGTATCGGTAGGAAAAATCACTACACCGCCCTTTTTGATGATCTCAACCGCCTGCGCAATCTTCCGAGGCTCCGGGTTTTCTGGGTGAATTTCCAAGTACATGATTAGGTTTTTTTAACCGGCTTCTCCATATGGGTGCCGCAGTTTTTACAGGTAGTATGCTCCGGATCATCATAAAAGCGCTCGAAAATTGGAGGCAGCTGTTTTACAATATCCGTTACGTATTCAAATTCTTCGTAGAGCTTCTCCCCACAGTTTTCACAATACCATTGAAAACCATCTAGCTCCTTGGTCTCACGTTTTCTTTCAATCACCAAACCAACCGTATTTGGTCCTCTTTGAGGAGAATGCGGAACACGTGGTGGTAGCAAAAAGATATCTCCTTCATTGATATGGATATCGCGTGGTTTCCCATCATCAATGATTTTTACCACAATATCTCCTTCTAATTGATAGAAAAATTCTTCTCCTTCATTATAGTGGTAGTCTTTTCTAGAATTCGGACCACCCACGACCATCACAATAAATTCACTGTCTTCCCAAACCTGCACATTTCCCACAGGGGGTATTAATAAATGACGGTGTTCATCAATCCAGGTTTTGAAATTAAAAGGAGCTGCTACTGCCATGGCTTCGTCTTATTTTTTTGCAAGGTAAGAATTCACGGGTGTTTAGTCAATTCTAAGGTGAAGAAAGGAATTAATTAACAGGTAACGATTGCTTTCTATAGATATCTTATTTTCGTAGCGAAATGAGGCATTTTATCCCCCCTGTTTTATTTGTCATCTTCCTTTTTATTGGTATCCAAGCCAGTGCACAAGGCGATTCCACGCATTTAGCCACCATTTATGGAAAGGTGATTGATGATAATGATAAACTGGGATTGATAGGGGTAAATGTCATCATCAAAGGAACCACTACCGGCATCCCAACCAATGTAAATGGGGAATATGTGCTGAAAGTTCGTCCTGGAGAGTATACTATCGAATTTACTTATATCGGCTATGAAACGGTGCTCTATACCGGCATTAAGCTGAAGGAGGGCAGTCCATATAAGTTGGATGTCACGCTTAAGGAGAGTTCGGTAACCTTTGGCAAAGACATTGAAATCCGCGGAGAGAAACCCTTGGTAGATGTTGAAACGCCTAAAACTATTCATACCATCGATCGCGATAAATTGGATATTCAACCGGTACGTCAAATTCAATCCATCATCAATACCCAAGCAGGGGTAGTAAATGGCCCTTCAGGGGTACATATCCGAGGAGGAAGGACCTATGAAACAGGCTTCATGATTGATGGCGTAAATGCCCGCGACCCAATGGCAGGAACAGGCTTTGGAGTGGATATTGGCAGCAACTCCATTGATGATATAGACATTACCACGGGAGGCGTAGGCCCAGAATATGGCGACGCTACCACAGGAGTAGTAAATGCCAAAACGCGCTCTGGCACAGATGTTTTCAACGTATCTATGCTCGCCAAACGTGATAATTTTGGCTTTAACCGCAATTGGAATTCGGTATTTAATGAATCCGTCTACGAATTCAGCATAGGAGGAACCAGCAAATGGCTAAATAAAAAGACCAAAGACAAGTTCTACTATTTCGTGTCAGCCCGCGCCTTTAATTCCGACCTCTATACCAAAAACCCTCCAAATCGCCTGCGTTCAGGATTGTATGATGGCTTGTTCTGGAGTCCGAATCACGATAATCGCTGGTCGGCCATGGCGCGTTTGGACTATGAGTTTAATGATAGACAAAAGATCTCCCTGACCTATAACCGCACCTTGGCTGTTAACCAAGACGTTAACATGCTGCGTATTACAGGGAACGATTTACCCTTTACTCCTGGTTATCAGTTTGACTTCCAAGATCAGATGGACAATGCGAATACCTTTACGCATGATGCCAACTTGCTCATCATCAATTACAGCGATGCCTCGAAAAAACGCTTTGCCTATAACCTTACTGGCTCACGCTTCTTTGCCCGATTACGGGCAGATGCCAATGGCCGTGATTGGCGTCCGCAAGTAGTAAATTCAGAATTAGATCCTCGTTCAATTGTGGTTCCTCCTGCCACCTATTATAACCCGAATGATAGCATCGTGGCGGTGAATCCTCCATCCGGACTATACAATAATGGCGGGGTGGCTACCTTGTGGCATGACCATTATATTGAAGAGTATTCTGTGAAATTTTCTGGAAATCTTTATTCGAAAGATGCCCTGAACCGCTTGAATTTTGGGGCTGAAGTGAAGATCCAAGACCTTCAGTGGATTGATATAGGTCGTCCATGGATTGGCGCTCCGATTCAATTGGCGGATGGAAGTTATACATCCAGCGAACGCCTAGGAGAATACTCTGAAATATGGCGCGTGAAGCCGTCACGTGGAGGGGCATGGGTATCCGAAAAGATTAAATACAAAGGGTTGATTGCCGAAATAGGCGCACGTTTTGAATACTGGATGCCGGGCAAATATGTGGATGATGCCATAGCCGACCCACGCTCGCAGATTCGTGATGAGGTGCGTGAGGAATACAAAAAACAAACCTTGATGATTGCCGGACGTGGTTTCAAATTCCGCTTCCTCCCAAAAATTTCTGCAAGCTTCCCTATCCGTGAGAACCAGGTGATGTACTTCAATTACGGTCATAGTACCATCTTGCCGCATCCTTCTTTTATCTATACCGGACTGAATCCTTATTATTCCGACCGCTCCACCATTGGTCGCTTGGGAAATCCGAACTTGAATCCGGAGGTAAGCATTGCGTATGAACTAGGACTCAAATCGCAAATCACCAGCAATGATGCCTTGAACATATCCGCCTTCTACCGCGATAATTACGATTTTGTTACCACCACAGCTATCCTTGTAAAAGATGTAACTGGAAGAGAAATTAGCCGCTCGATGCGAATCAACTCCGACTACGCCCGTGTGCGAGGGATTGAGGCAAGCTATATCAAAAGGATAGGTAAATGGTTTAGCGGACAATTATCAGCTACCTATATGGTCGCAACCGGACAATCCTCCTCTGCCTCAGAAAGTCTCAAGGAAATCCTGAATAATGGCGCGCGTGAAGACACCAAGGAATTCTATCTGCCTTGGTCCAGTCCATGGGATATCAAGGGAAACGCCTTGGTTACTCTCAAAAATGAAAACGGCTATCTTGGCAAAAAATGGCTGAACAAGATGAGCTTCTATTTGGAGTTTGTTTGGCGCTCCGGTCGAAGATATACACCGTACTATTATAATGGCACCGAACCAGAAACAGGTCGTCCGATATATATCCAAGAGCAAGGAGCTGAAAACCGTTATTCAGCCATTGGAAAGAGCACCTATTGGGTAGACTTCAGCTATAAAAAGTGGTGGAATGTGAAGAAGGTCAGTATCGCCTGGACCTTTGAAATCACCAATCTCCTCAATACTAAAAACCCAGCGCGTATCAACCCCGTAACGGGTAATGCTTGGAATGCCGGCGACCCCGTTCCAACCGAATGGCGCGACCCATCTTACCTCGACCCGCGCGATTCCCGCTCTTATAGCACGCCTCCGAACGACCCTAGTCGCTTTATGCAGCAAAGGCATTTTATGATGGGAGTGCAGCTGAAATTTTAAGGAAGAGGTTTTAAAGGGGTTAGGGGTTTTGGCAAAGTGCTAGTTAATTGGAAGAGTTAGGTAGAATATTGACTTCTTGAATTTCTGATTCCCTGAGAATTACTTAATTTGGAACGCCTTTCATTGTATGATAAGCAAGGAAAGGACATATCGATGAGCGAAAACCAAATGATCAACAAGCTGGAACGGCTTAAAAATCTCGATTCTGGGAAATTAGAAGATGTTGTCAAAAACTACCGTCAATATGGATATGATAAGGAGCTAAGAAACGAGGCCATGCGTCTATTAGAGGAACGAGGCATTAGCAAAGACCTGCTAGAGTTGAAGGGAGGACTTGAAAATCGTACCTATACCTATGCGATGGAGCAGTATCGAGCCTTTATCAAGAACTCGAACATCACGCTGGTTTTTTACGTGTTTCTGCTTTTTTCAAGCATTTTTATTCCAATCATCTTTCTTTATGCTCCCGCAATAGGAGAGGCGGCCTTGATTTTTAAACGAATCATGTACCTACCATTTTTATTCTTTTTTGTGAGGTCATTTCTGAACCAAAACCGCTTTTACGATGCCATAGGCGAGCGCTTTGGAGCAGCGGGAGTGCTCCTTTATTTGTTTTTTGGAATGCCAATTTATGTGGTCATGTATTTTGTCTTCCGAAAGCAGATGAAGGATAGAATGAAAGAGATTAGATAAACATAGCATGCAAGTGTACTGCGAGTTGGTTCCGTTTTTATGATTGGTTCTTATTAATTTCGCACCATTATGAAACAGTTCTTCTGCCTATTTCTATTCTTATCCATTTCATATTTGTCCTATGGGAAGGGCTGTTCGGGCAGCTATTTTATAAGTGGACAGGCCTATGCCTCAGATATCGCACTATTAAAAAACATGGAGATTGTTTGCCTCTTTGGAACAGATTCAACAAGAATTCAAACGGACAGTAATGGACACTATGAACTGGAAATTCCATGGACGAATGCGTGCCCTTCAGAGGAGAATCGCAAACAGTATCGCGAAGAGAATAAAAGACTCAACCCAGAATTTATTTATCTTCTCTGGAATGGCCAAGAAATCCGTCTAAGGAATAATTGGACGAAATTAGCTGACTGCTTTCAAGGTGAAAAGGAGCAACGAACTTGGAAGAAGGATCTCTACTTTTAAAGGCCAAAGCAAGTTTTTCCGCGGATTGTTAGTGGTTAAAAGATGAAAAAAAAGATCCAAGAAGTCTATATCTGTTTATTCTTTGTAGTCATGAGCTGTTCATCAGATACCGCCAAGCAATCTACTGAGAGTGGAACCGAGAACAAGCGTATTTTCAGCATGACAGAACTCTCCTTCAAAACCCACTTCCAAAGTATGCCGATTCGTTGAATTATGTGGATTCAAATGGATGGAAGCAGGGGCCATGGATAAAAAAGGTTCGCGGAAAAATAGATGAAAGATGGGATAAAATTACGTTGATTAACAAATAGATTGCTTTTTCATTTCTATTTGAAAATAGATGTAGACTCTAATAAAACCTGTTTACACAATTTACTTTATAGTCTCCTCGTCTCCTTGTCTCTCGTCTCCTCGTCTCCTTGTCTCAACCTCAACCTCATCCTTCTGCCATAGCTTTTTCAGCGACGGCGGAAACCTTTTCCCTACCTTTGCCCCCGCATGACAGTTTCATCCAAAATTGATATTCGCTCACTCAGCCTAGATCAGCTTATTGAGCAGCTCACGGGCATGGGCGAAAAGACCTTCAGAGCCAAGCAAGTATATGAATGGCTATGGAAGAAGTCCGCGCATTCTATTGAGGAGATGACCAATCTCAGCAAAGAACTACGGGCCTTATTGGAAGAGAAATATGAAATCCATGCGGTGACCATCGCCAGCCAACAGGTGAGTAAAGACCGCACCATCAAGTTTGGTTTTCAATTGTATGATGGTCATTTGGTGGAAGGCGTTTTGATTCCTTCCAAAGACCGCATGACGGCATGTGTATCATCGCAAGTAGGATGTAGCTTAAGCTGTAAATTCTGTGCAACAGGTTTTATGGAAAGAAAACGAAACCTTACTGGCGACGAGATCTACGACCAAGTGGTGCATATTCACCGTGCAGCCATGGAGCATTATAATGTGCCGCTTTCCAATATCGTTTATATGGGCATGGGCGAGCCTCTATTGAATTATTCAGGTATGATGTATTCAGTTGATCGCATTACTTCACCAGATGGGTTAGGGATGAGTCCGCAGCGGATTACTGTGTCAACAGCGGGCGTGGCCAAGATGATTAAGAAACTAGGGGATGATGGCGTACGCTTTAATCTTGCCTTATCGCTCCACGCTGCGAACGACGACAAACGCAACGAGATCATGCCGATCAATGAGACCAATAATCTGGATGCATTGGCTGAGTCTCTCGAGTATTTCTATGAAAAAACAGGAACGCGCGTCACCTTCGAGTATATCGTTTTCAATAACGTAAACGACTCCATAGATGATGCCGCCGAGCTTTATCGCTTCTGGAAACGGGTGCCGAGCAAAATCAATATCATCGAATACAACCCAATCGAATTTGCCGATTTCACGAATACCTCCGATGAAAAACTCGATGCTTTCATCGCCTACCTCGAAAAGAAAAAGGTGATCGTAAACGTGCGCCGCAGTAGAGGAAAAGATATCGACGCCGCCTGCGGACAGTTAGCAATTAAAGGTTAAGGTTTCCGCCGTCGCTTGAAAAAAGCTAGCGCCTCCGCTGTAGCTTTAGCGAAAGCCGATGGCCGACGGAGAAGGATAAGGTAGCATAGTAGAGAAGTGAGAAATTAAATCCGCCGTCATCCTGAGCGCAGCCGAAGGATTTGTCAGTCTGAAACCGGCTCTAAAGTTGAGCGTAGTCGAAACTAGTTTTTATCTAAACGCTATATCAAAGCGCGAACGTTGACCGGCAGACAGTGCGGTTGTTTCTGCCAAAATTCGTCACAAGCTGACTTCGACTTCGCTCAGTCTTTGAATGTGTGAGCCCACAAAAAACCCTTCGGCTGCGTTCAGGATGACGAACATGGTATTGCCTGACTTCTACTTTCTGGCTTCTGCTTTCTGGCCGCTGGCCTTGGGCTTCTGATGTCTGGAGTCTTCTACCCCCAAACCTCCGGGGCCTTCCGCCATTCCGCTAACTTCGCGGCATCTTCTTGCGCTACATAACCCGTCTTGACGGCTGTTTCAATCAAGGCATTATAATCACTCAAAGCAAACCATGGGCATGATGCATTCTTGAAATTTTCCTCAGCAATGGGGAATCCATAGGTGAAGATGGCTGCAAGTCCTATTACTTCTAGTCCCATTCCGCGCAATACGTCAACGGCTTTTAGGCTACTTTTTCCAGTAGAGATAAGGTCTTCCAATACCACCACTTTACAGCCTTTTGGTAAATCTCCTTCCAACTGGTTCTGGCGGCCATGACTCTTTGGCTCCGGACGCACATAGGCAGCCGGTAAATTCATCACATCGGCCACAAGAGCACCTTGCGGAATACCTGCAGTGGCAACTCCAACGATAGCTTCTGCCTCTGGATACATCTCGGCAATTTTAGCAGCCAAAGCGTTTTTTATGTCCGTACGGATTTGAGGAAAAGAGAGGCTGATGCGGTTATCGCAATAGATCGGACTTTTCCATCCAGAAGCCCAAGTGAAGGGGTCATTGGGCTGAAGCTTAATAGCTTTGATTTGCAGCAGATATTCTGCTATTTTCGCGGCATCGATTGGTTCTTGCATAACGCGGCAAATGTATAAAATATTCATCAACGAGTACCCTCTTGTTATCACCGCAAATGAGCAAGATTTTTATGATGGCGGTAATTTTCGGATTGTAGGTGATAATCCGGCAAGTATTAGTGCGGCCGTTGAAACCCTCGAAAAATCAGATAGAAGTATTGGGAACTTTGGCTTGATGGTTATGACCGAAGACGAAGACACGGCCTTCAAAAAATTCGCTAAACCCTATCGACGTATTTCTGCAGCGGGGGGCTTGGTATTCAATGAAAAAGAGGAATTGCTCCTCATAAAACGCCAAGGCAAGTGGGATTTACCCAAAGGCAAGGTTGATAAAGGAGAAACAGTGGAGCAAGCTGCCGTTCGAGAAGTCGAGGAAGAATGTGGTATCGAATTGCTCGAATTGGGCATGCCTATTGAAAAGACCTTCCATACCTATTTTATGGAGAACCAACGTGTGCTTAAGACCACACATTGGTTCCATATGAAAGCCCTGAAGTATGGGAATATGGCTCCACAGTTGGAGGAGAATATTACTGACCTAGCCTGGTTCAATCCAAAAACGCTGGATTTGCCGCAGCTGGATACCTATAACTCTATTCGTGAGTTATTGGATGAATCTCTAAGAAAAATTAACGAGTAGGTTCGACGCGAACTTCTTCAGGCACCAAACTTTTATAGTCGCCTCCTTTGATGATAACATCGCGAACGATTTTAGAACTGATTGGCGTAAAAGCTGGGGTTGACATGAGGAAGACCGTTTCAATTTCCGCATTCAACGACTTGTTCACCTGAGAGATTTGAAACTCATATTCGAAATCAGTTACCGAACGCAATCCACGCAGAATACACTGAGCTCCTTTATAGCGAGCGAAATCAACGGTAAGTCCGGGGTAATGATCTACCGATACTTTTGGCTCATCCTTAAAGATTTCACGAATCCAGTCTAAGCGGGTTTCTAAGTCAAAAAGGTGGGTTTTATCGTTATTGCGGCCTACGCCAATGATAATTTCATCAAATAGGGGCAAGGCTCTTCTTACTATATCAACATGTCCTACGGTAATCGGGTCGAATGTTCCAGGGAATACTGCTTTTTTCATTACTCAGGCTTTTGTCCAAAAGTAGCAGTTTTTTCATAAAGGCTGAAGGCTGATTGCCCATAAACACGATAATCAATGCGCATTTTTTCACTTGTTTTCACCTGGATGGCATGTTCCAAGATAAATAGCCCCCCTTCTTTCAGCATTTCACTGCTCAAAACACTTTCTATAAAATCAGGAATTCCCGGAATTGCGTAGGGCGGGTCTGCAAAAATAAGGTCGTATGATTGAGTTGCTTGCTTATGAAAAGCAAGGGCATTGGCCTTTATGGCTTTCCCTCCGGCAAATTCAAACTTCTTAAAAGTCTCACCAATAAAACGGACTGCGTGTGCATGCTGATCCACTGCATGAACCAAGGCTGCCCCGCGCGAAGCGAACTCATAGGCCATATTTCCTGTACCACTGAATAAATCAAGCACTTCCATGCCTTCGATGTCAAGCTTATTTTGTAAGATATTGAACAAGGATTCTTTCGAACGGTCGGTAGTAGGCCTAGCAGGGATGGATTTTGGAGCATGAATCACCTGGCCTTTGTATTTGCCGGCGATGATTCTCATAATAGGGTGATAAGCAATGGATGCAATGAATATTCCTTCTTCAAGGCTTCGGGAAGCGGAATGTTTACGCCCTTCACCTTGCGGATATACTCATCGAGCATATGGAAGAAAGGGCCGTTTTCATCAACGCCTAAGGTGCGTACCGTAACCTGTTCACGGTTGACTCCCAATTTTTCCATGGTATTGAGCACAAAATAGGCAGATTCACTGTCATTGCTTGTTGGGAAGCTTTGGCAGAATTGCAGCTTGTCTCCTTCACGGTAAAGCACCTGCAGTGAAGAGCCATGCTGAACTACCATAAAATCTTGATCAATATTCGGATCCATATACCAATTCAACATGCGGCCTGCAAGATGTTCGAAATTGGCCTGGTTAAATTTAGAGCGTAAGGCATAATAAACTTGCTCATTGATTGGGTAAAGAAGCTTTAATTCTCCGCAATCACTAAAGCGTAACTGTTCTTTGGCATGGGTTTCAAAAATATGCTTGGCCAATACTTCTGTATCGGCTTCTTGGGCAAATTCTTGAGGTATGATACTGAAGCGAGACTCATCCCATAGCAGGTTCACTTGTTCGAAATCCATACGCAGCCATTCATCATTTCGCACCCATGCCTGAATCTGATTTTCATTTTCTTCAATGGATTGATCGAGCATAACGCTGACTACCCGGAGCAGCTGCCTTTCGCGTGCATAGACTGCGTATGAAAGCAAATTGCTCTTGATAGTGACATCAAGAGCAAGTGCCTTTCCGGAAACTTGTTCCGGCGTTAAAGTCGTATATAGAAATGATTCTTTCAGACTATTCCCAGTTACCTGTGTAAACGGGCTGGCTTAAGTCTCCCAAAACCAATCCGCGTTTTGGATTGTACGGATCTGGATCAGCTAGTCGGAATACCGGTACATTGGTATTATTGAGACTGATCACATTTGCTTCCAAGGTGAATTTTGCTCCTTTTGGATTAAAAGGAACATACATAATGGAGTCAAGATCCACATCTTTCATTGGGAAGGCATGTTCGTATAAAGAAATATACGAGGTGTCAAAAGTCATCACTGAAGTGGTATCTTCAGGATCACCAACCGCCTTAACAATTGGCCAACGCTCATTTTCGAGCGCATAAATGAGGGTGTCGAAATTACTGGCGAAGGAGTTTTTCAAATCACGGTAAGCGAATTCGGCAGTTTTAATTTTGCCCATACGTTCGATGATTTTACCTTCTATCCGGTCAATTTTCTTCTGCTCACGTATCGGGCGAGCGATGGAATCATAGACCAAATAAACAAGGCCAAGGATTACAATGGGAAGAATTATTCTAAGAGCTTTTTCCATTCGGATGATCTTCTTTGCGCAATTATAAGAATTTTATATGTTATGAAGGTTAATGCTTTGCTTGATTTCCATTATTGGAACGTCAGAAAGCTTCACCAGGTTGGATTATTTTATTCGTCTATTACCTACCCATACGAAACGGCGGTTCACAAAATCAGGATTTGCAAAGCTTGCATTCCCTGCATTATTTCCTCCAGTTACATGGAAATCACTGAATGCCGCGTGCTGATTCACAAAGATTGCTCCAGTGAAATTGAAGGATACAGGAGTGAATACTTCATTCATTTCTGATTCAATTTCTTCCATCATCGCTTCGTCTGTGCAATAAACAGCGCAAGTAATGGCTCCTTTTTCAGCGGCTGCTTCTTTCATCAATAAAAGCGACTCTTCGCTATTGCGGGTTTTGATAACAAAAGCAATGGGCCCAAAGCACTCGCCAAAATAAGTGGAAGCATCAGAAGCGCTTAGTTCAATCAAAGCAGGACTAGCAACGCGCGCTCCTTCAAATTCAGGGTTAATAATGGCTTCAGAGGCCACCAAAACTTTTCCTCCTAAAGAAGCAGAATTTTTTACACGCTCGTAAGTTGCTTCGGCTTGAATTCCTCCCAAAGTGCCTGCACCCATTTTTGGATGATGAACCAATCCAGTGATAGCTTCAGAAAGGGCTTTTACAACCTCTTCATAACTCAATGTGCCTTCTGCCGTTTTAATCCCCGTTTCTGGAATAAAAATATTTTGCGGAGCGGTACACATTTGTCCGGAGTATAAGGAAATAGCAAAGGCCAAATTCTGAACAACCGGTCCTAGTGCTTTTACTGAATCAATCATGCATGAATTCACACCTGCTTTTTCGGTAAAAACGGTTTTCCCTGGAATTCCTTCTAGGTATTCACCAAAGCTATTGCTTCCAGTAAAGTCAATGATTTTAACCGCTGGATGTTCAGCAAGGTGTTTGGTGATAGGGTCGGCTTGCACATCAACGGCAAGCTGACAAATATTCGGACTTAATCCTGCCTCCTTGAGTACTTTTTGCAATTCAGCAACAAATATGGCAATAGGCAAAATGGCCTTTGGATGCGGTTTAACGATAACCGGATTCCCTGTCATCAAACTAGCAAACATGCCAGGAACAGTATTCCATGTTGGGAAGGTCGAACAACCAACAACCATGGCAACTCCTTTTGGAATGGCTTTCCAATTTTTATCCAGGCGAATTTCAAACTTGCCCATTGGCTTTACCCATTCTTTTTTAGCTGGGATACGGCTCAACTCATCATAGGCTACAGCAACGGCTTCTAAGGCGCGATCGTTGGCATGTGGTCCAGATGCTTGAAACGACATAATAAAAGACTGTCCTGTAGTATGCATGGTCGCATAGGCAATCTCAAAAAACCTTGCTTGAACGCGGTTTAAGGCTTCTATTAAAATTCCTGCGCGGCTGTCTTTATCGGTATTTCCCCACGCTTTTCTTTGCTCAGCTGCTTTGATAACCAAGTCTTCTGCAGAGAATTTTGGGTAGCGAATGCCTAAGCCCAATTGAAGATAGGGCGAAACTTCTTCACCGATATACCCCATTTCCCCTTCTTGAAGGAGTTCTTTGAAGTCTTCATTCATCATGCGGCTGAAAGCAGCTTTTCCTTCTTCGTCTCCATTTTCGCCATAGGCTTTTGGATGTTCAGGGTAAGGAGTCCAGAATCCACGATCGTGAATGGCGGCAATGGCTGATTTTAAAGTCGCTTCGTGCTGTTGAAACAGAGAAAGGGCTTGTGACATGTCTGTTGAGTTAATTGGAGGACAAATCTAGTAAAATTTGAAGGGAATATGGGTGATTCGTGCGCGTTCCTCTCGATTTTCCTTAACTTGCATATATGTCAGATATTTCGCGGCTTTTACTCAATTTAGGTGTCTCCTATGCGCTAATGAACAGGGAACAATTTACGGAGCGTTTTACGGAACTTTTCGAAAAATACCAGTTTGATGAAGAGAAAATGGCCCAAATCAGTGAGGCATTGATGGCCGAATTGGATTTATGGCGCCAGCGTAAAAACATGGCTGATGTCATGGAAGAGGCACAAAAGGGCTCTAACTCCTCCTTGGAAAAACAAATAGAAGCATTGGCTGACGAGATCAAGAAATTGAACGAAGAACTCACTAAAAAAAATAAAGACTAGAATGTTCTTCTTCCGATTTAGAATTATTTGGCTCCAGTTTTGGCGAGCGATTGATATCATTATTATTCTTCTGCGTCAAGCATTTTATGACGTGATGAGTCGCCGAAATTGGACGCGACGCTTCCTGAAAAAGGCAACAAGAGAAAAACAAAGAGTACGCACTACAGAAGAGCGTATTCGCTTAATTGTTGAGGATCTTGGTCCTACGTATATCAAATTCGGACAAATTCTTGCAGATCGTCCTGACCTTGTTTCCGAGACCTTACGTCGTGAGCTAAAACGCTTGCAAAGCACGGCCCGACCAATTGATGATGCTATTTGCCTGGCCATCTTGGAGAAAGAGATGGGGGCGAGGGTAGAAGAAGTATTTCTTGAATTTGATAAAAGGCATATTGCCTCGGCGTCTATTGGCCAAACGTATCTCGGGAAACTTCGTACGGGCGAAAGGGTGGTAGTAAAAGTTCAACGTCCCAATATTGAGGCGAAGATTAAGCTCGACCTGGTTTTGCTTGGATTACTGGCCAAACGGGTAGTGAAAAATTATCCGGAGTTAGCCTTCATGGGCTTTGAGGATATTATTGAGGAATTCGGACAAACCCTCATGCGGGAGTTGAATTACCTCAACGAATCGGCGAACCTATTGCGCTTTGGGGAAATGTTTAAGCTCAATCCGGATGTTTATATTCCAAGAGCCTATTCTGAAATTAGCACGCGGAAGGTATTGGTGATGGAATATATTGAAGGGATTCCCCCAGACGAAACTGACCTGCTTCTTGAGAAGGGCCACGACCTAAATATAATCGCTAAAAATGGCGCTGAAGCCCTTCTTCAAATGATTTTTGTGCATGGACATTTTCATGCCGACCCACACCCTGGGAACCTTTTTGTGATGCGCAATAATGTGGTTTCCTTTATCGATTTCGGAATGGTCGGTACTTTGAAACCTGCGCATATGGATTTCTTGGCTGGCTTTATTCTTGGCTTTCAGCGCAATGATTCGAAAATGATCACCCAGGCCTTGCTGCGTTTGAGCGGTAAGAAATTTTATGAATACTCCGAAGAGCTCGAGTTTGAGGTAGAAGACCTCATTAAAAGAAATAGTTATCTGCCTTATGAGCGCGTTGACTTTTCTCAGTTGCTTATGGAATGCGTTAACATCGTGTTGAAGTACAAATTGCACCTTCCTTCGAGCATCTATCTCCTATTAAAAGCCTTAGCGACCATTCAGCGCTTTGCCGAAGAATTACATCCTACAATTTCCTTCTCAGAAACCATTCTTCCCTATGCTAGAACATTGGTGATGGATAAATACACTCCGAAGAAAATGGTCGGAGCCTTGTACAACGCCATTGGTGATTATGTGTCCTTGGTTCGGAATTTCCCTGTAGAAATCAATGAAATCTTAGGGAAGATTAAGGACGGTAGACTGGTGCATGAAATCAACATTCACGATAGCAAGGGGGCCGCCTCGGTATTGCGAAACATCACACGACGCATATCTATGTCGCTCCTAATGGCAGCCTTACTCATCTGTTCCACTCTGCTTCTATCGAGTAATCCCGATAATAATTATGCGCAAATGCTCTTTGTGAGCTCTTCAGTAGTCGCCATGTTTCTGGTATTACGTTACTTATTTACCACTAACGGACGTTAGGCATTAAGGATTGTTTCCTCAATAACCCGAGGGAAATTAGCCTGTTCAAGCGAATGAATTTTTGCTTCTAGGGTGTCAGTAGTATCTGTTTCATCGAGCCTTACTTTGGCTTGGAAAAGGTGTACGCCTTGGTCATACTCTTCATCTATCAAATGGATGGTGATGCCCGTTTCCTTTTCCTTATTTGCCACAACGGCCTCATGCACATGATGTCCATACATGCCCTTTCCTCCATATTTAGGAAGAAGTGCTGGATGAATATTGATAATTTGTCCTGGAAAAGATTCAATCAAATTCTCCGGAATCAGTAATAAGAAGCCGGCAAGGATGATCCAGTCAACATGATCAGCTACAAGCATGCCTAGTACATCCCCTTCACGCAATTCTGACTTTGAAAAAAGCCGCACTGGAATCCCCAATTTTTCTGCCCGCTCAATCACGTAGGCTTCTGGATTATTACAGTAAACTGCAGCCACTTCTATACTTTTATGATCCGCGAAATAGGCGCAGATATTCTGAACATTGGTACCACTACCGGAAGCAAAAAGGGCGATTCTCGTTTTCATTAAAAGGCTAATTCATCTACTAACATACGCTGAAACCAAGAGTCGAGCGCGGCATTATGTTCCAGATTGAATACGGGAAGCATCACAATCACAAAATCCGTTTGATTATCAGCCAATCGTACACGCTTGGCTGATATGACCGAATTGCCTTTCCATATAGAAATATTCCCGGATGAATCTTGAGTGATTAGAGCGCTGTACAAGGACTCATACCGAAAGCTTGAATTATTATTGGCGAGACGAAACGGACGAATACCACTCAAAATAGTTGATCCATTTTTTATGGTAGGATAGTTTGCTAGCTTGGAATAGATGCTGTCTCCCAAATTCATCAAGAGGGAAATAGTACCAGGCCGAGGGGTATAAGATCCAATGGGCGAAAAATCGAGATAGGCGGGTTGGTCTTCAATCACATCATTCCCTTCTGTAATCAGCATCAGCTTTCCTCCCTTCGTAAAGAATTGAGTGCTAGAGCGCTGCATCAAGGAAAGAATAAACTCCGAATTTTCGCTGTACACAAAGATTTTCTTGAAGAAGCTGAATACCCGGTCTTGAGTCGTTGGGTCACTAGATAGGTCGGTGCTGAGTGCGCCTTCTGGTCCGGCTTGAAGGGTATCGAATGCCTTCCCAAGGGTATTGAAAATTTGATTGGTATAGAATCCTTGCACATTGGCTCTGTTGAATGAAGAGCGCTGTGCATTAATAAAGAGTATATCAGAAAGGGGTTTACGTATGAAAATGCTCGGTGCAGCAATCCACTCACTTTGGGCGCCTACCTTATCGACTGCACGGATATATAGGATATTCTCATCGCCAAGCTTCATGCCGCCTAAATCTTTGGCAAAAGGCGTGGTGAGTGTGCCGGGATAAACAGAACACGCACTGGTAGAACCGCTCAAATCTTTTGCAACCAAGCCGGTCTCTGTAAAAGAAGTGCTCAGTGAAAGGGGCGTTTGCGTGGTATCGTTCCAGATAAGTTCGTAATGATCCAAGCTTCCATTTCCATCGGGGTCGCTTCCTTCCCAAAAATATTTAACCGCCGGAAAAGAGCGTGTAGGACTGCCGGCCGGAACAATAAAACGTACTGTTGGATTGGAGTTTTTTACTGGATAAATAAGTTCTGCAGGACTTGCATCGCGGAGTCCGTCATTATCTATCGCACGAATAAACAGAGCGAAATCAAAGGTATCAGAGCTGGAAGGCAGACTCAAGGTCATGGTGCTGTCTTGGGAGGAGGTATAGGTCCAAGTGTTGCCATCCAATGAAAGTTCATAGCCTTGAACATAGCCATCAGGATCCGTTCCCGACCAGTTCACCTGAATAACAGATTGAAAACGATTATCGCCGCTTCGAATGATGGTATCTGAAAGGAAATAGGTTTCGGGAGCTTGATTTTCAGCATAATCTCCCGTGTATTCCTTACTACAAGAGCCCCAGAGCAAGAGGCCAAATACCAAAATCGCGGCAATTCTCATTCCTGCAAACTTACATTTTCTGCGTATGATATACGTTGTTGCTGGATGAAGAAATCATCAAAACCTAGAAATTTACTCCGTAAATGATTCCTTGAATCTCGCGCAGGTAGCGGGTCTTTTCTTTGGTCGGTGCGTAGACAAAACCTTCCAATGTCACGAGTCGGTTTTTCTTTTGATCGAGAACTGTTACGCTATAATAGGGTCCGCCCATAAAGTCGTTTTCCAAAGTCCAAAGGGCATTATACTCTCGGGCAAAATGTCCGTTAAAGTCAACCGTCTTCAAGAAATAAGGAAACTGGGTATCAGTAGCCATATAAGAGCCTTTAGCTTGCCCAGTGATATACGGTTTCTCTACAGAGTCTCTGCGCGCAATCAGGTTCATCAGGGCGAACTGGCTGGTATCAGTATAGGGTTGATAATGGATTACCAAGTTCATATCGTAGTCGGTGTCTTCATTTCGCATCCAAATAAAACCTTCTCCTTCATTGATTTTGCTATTCGAAGCGATATGGTAGGAGATGGGGGCACGAACATCAATATCATGCTTGGCTAAAATCTCTTTGCGGATTTTCTCATTGCTTAGGCGGGTCATTCGTACTACAGATTCTTCCCTTTCCATATCCAGCACTTTCCCCAATAGCTGGTCTCTTCTATCAATGATATACTTAGCCAGTGAGTCGGAATTATCGCCGAGCAGAAAGAGTACTTGCTGGGGCGACGACCACACATCTTTTTGAATATAGGTATGGATGCCTTCTTGTTTTCTTCTGGTAACTGCGCTGTCAACTTTTTCTGGCAGTAATTTGCGAATGCCTGAATTCATTCCCGACTTGGTTAAAACCACCGTGGTCCCTTCATATATAAGGCTTCCTTTGGCTTGGCCAGGAGTCAGGTAAATCAGTTTAAAGAAAGGTTCTTCGCCTCCGTAGAGCATCTGGGGCTGTCCCAAAGAATGTTCTAAGCTAGAACGTAGTTTGTCGGTGAAAAGGTCTTCGTCAATAATGACAAATATTTCCCCGTATTGTCCCGTGGATGCGGGCTTAATGGTGTTGGTGCCACTCGTGCAAGCGGCAAGGCCTAGCACCGCACATAATAAACTGAAATACTTCATTAGCTTCCTTCTGCAACTTTGAGCAGCTTACCGGGCGTCAGCACTTGATTGTCGGCAAGCTTGTTCCATTTTCTAAGCAGTTCCACAGTTACGCCTTCGTATTGACGAGAGATGCTGTATAAGGTGTCTCCAGATTTAATCGTATGGAAGTTAGCACAAGGCGTTTCTTCCATGACTTTTTGAGCAAGAATGGGCTGTTCTGGTAAGTCGAGATACACACGCTCCTTTTTATGGAGATGTATGGTCAGGTATCTACCTGGCACCACACGGTTTCTATGAATTACATTCCATTCTTTGATATCGGAAGAACTTACATTGTACTTGCGCGCTATGGAGCTTAAATTATCTCCTTGGTGCACTTTATACCTTACTTTCTCCACGCTCAAATCTAGTCGATACGGTTTTCCTTCTTCATCATACAAAGGCATATTGGCAATGCTGTCGCGGATGCAGGCATAACGCATGGCCTTTTCATAAGGCAAATACACCTGCATGACGCCACCAATATCGGGAACCATTTCTTTGGTAAAGTGTGGATTAAGATCGTAAATATGCTCCTCACTTAAGTCGAGGGCCGAAGCCATTTGTTCGAAAGTAAGAAGCTGATTGATTTCCACTGACTCTACTAACGCATAACAATCGGCCTGAGTTGGAGCAATTCCATGCTGATCAGCAAAATTCATCAAATAAGTTACCGCGATAAAGGCTGGAACATAACCGCGGGTTTCTCTAGGAAGGTATTTTTGAATCTCCCAAAAGTTCTTGCTTCCTCCGGCACGACGAATCGCTTTGTTCACGTTTCCTGGTCCGCAATTGTATGATGCAATCACTAAAAGCCAATCGCCATAAAGGTCGTAGCTGGCTTGAAAATATTCGCAAGCCGCTTGAGTAGACTTATAGATATCCCTGCGCTCATCCACATACGAATTGATAGTCAATCCATATTGAACTCCTGTTGAATAAATAAATTGCCAAGGACCACTTGCCCCTGCCCAAGAAGTGGCTTTTGCATTTAGTGCCGATTCAACAACACTCAGATACTTTAACTCAAGGGGGAGGTTATTACGATCTAGGATTTCCTCATAGATGGGGAAATAATAATCAGAGAGACCCAACATTCTGGAGGTAAGGTCCTTTTTCTTTCTTGCATAGAGGTCAATAAAACCCTTCACATGCGGATTGTATTCCAAGGCTATTTCAGAGCCGAGGCTATTCATGCGTTCTTGAATAAGAATGGCAGGGTATGTTGGCAGGTCGTTCCCCGCAGTGAAATCAAGTTCGTCCGCTTGCACAAAACAGGCATTTTTTAAAAAGCCATTTTGATGAAGCATATTGGTAAGACTATCAAGAGAAGCGATAATTGGTGCCGCGGTTTGTTGTTCTTCAGTAGGCTGAGCAAAACTGCTTGCACTGAACATACAAATTCCTAAAACACCTATCCAAAACCTTTTAATCATGCGTTATTCTGTCAATGCCGTGCTAAGGCGTTTATTCAAATGTACGGGCTGTACAGTTGACATTCAACCGGATTTTTCACAAGAGGCAAAAATTATTCCGGAATATCGTCCTCCCAATTGGGCACCTCTTCCTCTATTTCTTGCTTTTCAGGCTCCTTTTTCTGAATTCCGAATTCCTGCTTCAATATATCTTTAACGGTTTGTTTCTCCTTTTTCATCTCTTTCTTGAGATTTTTTCTCGCATTTTTTGAATCATACTTGATGCTGAGATTCTCGGGAGTACCGCTCATGCGTATAAATACATTCACGCCTTCTTCTTCTTTTTCGAACTCATTTTCTACATGGTCTTTCATATACTGACCGGCCAACACGTCTTTAAGCTGTAGTTTGATGCTATAGTTCATGTTATTGCCGAAGCTGTGCTGGCCCTCGATATAGAGGTTCATCGCGTTGTTTTTTATCTCCATAGAAGGAATGAAAATGATTTCATCGCGGATTTCTATCTGGTTCTCTAAGGTTTTGAAGCGAACATTTTCCAAATCTTCCACGCGTACATATTTCGAAAGAGATTTGAGCGGTGCGTAATTATTGAGCTCTCCTCCATCAATGCGGATATCCAAAAAGGAATACAAACTCTTCGGCAAGAAGTTGAAAGCATGGTCCAGTAAAAAGCCTGCATCGATTTTCCCACTCAGTAATCCTTTGAGATTTTTATCCGTGATTTCTGTTTGTCCGAAGCTGTTGAAGGCTTTAAATACCTCTTCGATATTGAGCTTTTCAAGGGCGGCATTGATTACTACAGGCTGGTCGCCATTGCTCTTTTTGCTCCAATTACCCTTCAGCGAGACCTTTCCAGAGCAGGTTTCAAAGCGTAGGTTTTTGATATCCAAGCGATCGCTATTGAGGATCACGCGTCCTGTAATGTTTTTAGCAATAAAGCGTTCGAGACTAAGCACTCCGACTTCAACCTCCGCTTCCATTTTTATCCGTGGAGGCAATTGGAAGGAAGAGGTATCACTTGAAACGGTGGTTGGTTTTGCACTTTCTCTTGGGTTATTGAATTGGAGTTTATCGGCTTTTAATCGGCCAAGAATTTTTAACTCTTCTTCATTAAATAGGTAAGCCAAATAGTTCTTCGCCTCACCACGAATTTGCACCCGCTGCTCATTCCAAGTGGCGTCCAAGCGATGAATGGAGCAAACCGTTGGCTTTAGTTGTAAGAAGGTATTGACGTCTCTCAACTTATTATCCAAACTATCACTCCCCAGATTCAAATGCTCGCCTTTCACCTTTCCATCGATATAGAGAGAACGGTATTTCTTCGGGTCTTTAAGCTCACTGACTTTGGCCTTGAGCGAAATATCAAGGGTTAATTTTCCGGTGCTTTGATTGTAGTCGCCAAGGTCTGCGATTCGCTGCAGATTAGTGAGGTTAAACTCTCCAAACACAAACATATTCAAGTAAGGGTCATCAAACCCATCCATCTTCAAAGTGCCCTTCACCATGTCTTGCATCAGGCGGGCTTCGAATTTATTTAGGTTCAGGTATTGTTTGTCTTCGGAATAATAGAACTCGCCCTCTAGGCGGATGCTGCTTAGTCCTTCACCAAATTCTTTGAGGAATAAAGAGCCATTATCAACGCCAAAATTAGCTTCGAGTACCAAGGAATTCCCATCCTTTTGATGGATGCTTCCACTAAATTTCAAGATTCCTGAGCTTTCGTATTTGTCGATTTCTGATTTCACAGAGCCGGGCAGAAGACTAAGGAGTTTTTTAATCTGAGCATCTTGAGTACGGATATCAATTTTTCCACCCAGTTTATCGCCAATATTCCAATAGCCACTTAGTTCGAAGGCTAAATCCTCCAGTCCGAGAAAGGTTTTGCTAAATTTGAGTTTATCATTGGGCCTGTCAACCGTCAAATCGCTATTCAGCCTAAAGCGACGTTGTGCAAAGGATTCGCCTTTATCGAAATGCAGGGCTGTCCATACTTCTCCTTCCAAATGGGCATTAAACACATCCTCTTTGAAATCCCCCGAACAACTGAGCTCAGGCAATTCGAAAGTGTATACGTCTTGGTCGTCTTTAAAATATACCGCTACATTGCTCAGACTTACTTTCTGAAAGCTCAAGCTCGTTTCTCCACCGCTGCTATCTCCGGTACTTTTGAAGATGGAGAAATTGTCTTCACCCACGCGCTGTGCCAAACTAACATAGCCATTGCGAATGCTGAGTCCTTGTATATGGATTTTCTCCTGGATGGCATCCCAAATATTGAGCGTTAAGCTGATTTGCTCCACATTAGCCAAGGCTGAGTCATTGATGGAGGTGGATTCTTCTATAATTACCCCATTAAAATCAATGCTCACTTGCGGAAAATGCGTCCAAGCCGAAAAGACAATTTCCCCCACCTGAACCTTGGCAGTAAGCGACTTATTCACCTCAGAAATCACCGAATCTTTGATCTTCCCAGAGAACACGTAAAGTGCTCCTGCTAAGAGAACAAGCAGTATAAGGCTGATACCTCCAATCCAAGCTGAAATTCGCAGTAGTCTTCGCATCCTAGGTAAAACGCAAAAGTAGCGAAGGCCGTATGGAGTAGAGGAGATATACCCTAAAAGTTGCTGACAGGGTGAGTAGTTAAGTGGACAGTGTTTCAAGTCCTCTCTCAATTATACCTATGACTTACCTAGTGGCTTGAGAGAATTGGTAAAATATTTCTTGAAATTATTCAAGTCCATTTGCAAATGTCAAATCCAAGATTATCTTTGCACTCCCTTTGAGAAACAGCGCTACCGCAAGGTAAACTATCAAAGCGGAAATTGACATCTTGGGAGTTTAGCTCAGCTGGTTCAGAGCATCTGCCTTACAAGCAGAGGGTCGGGGGTTCGAATCCCTCAACTCCCACAAACAAATTAGAAAACCGGTCTGCAAAGCAGTCCGGTTTTTTTGTTTTCAGCTCGTCTGAACAAGAAACGAATCGTCAATTTTTCTAACAGCTCCAACCATGTTCAAGTGAGCTGAAAACAAAAAAACCGGAAAGCGTAACGTAGTGTAGCGCCGGTTTTCTAGTTTGTTTGTAAGGCCCCCCCAAAACGGGATCACGCAAGTAATCCCTCAACTCCCACTTAGTAATAACAAGCCCTTGCAGGATTCCTGTGAGGGCTTTGTTTTTTTGATTTGCACGCAATTTGCACGCAAATATTAAGGGATTGTAAAATATACTTGCTTCACTAAGACGGAAAACCCTTGTGTCGACGGTTCGATCCCCGCCCACAACAAACAAAAGCCTTTCAAAAGATGATTCTGAGAGGCTCTTGTTTTGGTACAACATAGGTACAACAATGTGGACTTTTAGGCTTACCATTTGAATTCAGTGTCCTCCTTCTCCAACTCAAAGTCCTATGGATGCTTAATAGCAAGACTTAAGATCCCGTTATCAGTAATGGTAGTGTGGGTTCCCTGCCTGCGTGACGCAGGCAGGTATTCCGTCACGCACCACCAGATAAGTAAGGCCTTTGAGAATAAATGCTCGAAAGAACTTTGTTTGCGTACAATAATCTAAATTCTATCTCTCACTTAATTTACATCGAAACTGGATGCCATTGACCCATTAGGAGGAGCATTGCATAGAACTTTATGGGCGTTATCAGAAATCCTTAATAATCGTGAAGTCATTGGAATTTGGATCAGATATACTATGATGAGAAACTATAAAAAGCATGTTCCCTTCAGGTATTTTTTACCCGATTGTGTCTTGTTATGATTATCTTCGTATGTAGAAGTGCATTATGCTTATAATATTCAATTACATTAGAAATCAAAAGTCATGTGTATCCGCTTTCTTACCACAAGAGTTTTCGCTCCGCCGTATAATGGCGTAGTGACTCCCGAAATTGCGATAAAATATCGCAATCAGGAGAATCGAGGCCTTTTATGAAAAGTTTGGGACAGAGCAAAAATGTAAAAACCATTGGATTTCCCTGAGAAAGGAGCATGGCGTGGCTTGTAAGAAATGCTCTGGATCAAAACAGTATTGGTTAGCAAGCAAGGAACAATTTCAATGTGCTCAATGCCGATTTCGAACAACTTTGCGCAGTGGAACAATAATGGATTCCAGTAAATTGCCCTTTAAAGATTGGTATATGGCTATGTTCTTCATGACTTTGACTAAGAACGGTATCTCCGCGCTTGAGCTTCAACGCCAGATTGATAAAAAACGCTACGAACCAGTTTGGGCCATGATGCACAAAATCCGGGACTTGATGATGTTTCGTGATGACCAATATCACCTCAATGGTAACTTAGAGGTGGATGAAATCTTCATACGGGTAGCCCATCAAAATGAAGAAGAATTGAAAGCAGGAAAAGGCAGCCAGCGTCACTCTTTGGCATTGATTGCTGAGGAATCAGAACCTGTGATTGACAAAGATGGAAATCAAAAAGGAAAGCGTTTGGGTTACATGAAGATTAAGACTTTAGATGGCCACACTTCGCTTATAGCAAAAAGGGCCTTGCAAAAAATGACGCGTAACATCAAAAGCTTTACAAGCGATAAAGGCGTGGAGTTTAACGGGCTCGATCAAGTGTCAAAGCACGTTGCGGTTCTTTCCACGAAAGAAAATAACGACAAACATCTTCCTTGGATTGGAATCTTGACAGCTAATTTAAAAAGAAAGCTTCTAGGGATTTATCATTCTGTAAACAAGTCATATTTAGACAGATATCTTGCAGAATTCTGTTACAAGCTGAATCGGAGATATTTTGGAACTAATTTGTTCCAAAGACTAATAACCATAGCGGTTGGAGCCGATTTAGTGGTAACTTAGCGGATATCCATGATAAAAAATGAGGTGTTTTCAAACACCTCATTTTGAAAATTATAATTGTCTATGGCTTCAAATTGTCCTTAGATTTTGACGATTGTAATCCAATAAACTAAACCAGTATCAGTGATAATTTTTATTCTATAAATTCCAGGTGGATAGCCACTGATATCAATACCCGCTTCTCCTGTTGTGCCAGTTATGGTTTGAGTAAGAATTAGATTTCCGTTTGAATCATAAATATCACTAGCATCCGAAAGTCTTAAAAAAAAGAAGCCTGAGAATCCCGTATTCTTGTTTTGAGAAAAAAAATACTTTATGGGACTCTTCAGGCGAAGCAAGAATACGAATAAGCCAACTAATACGCCAAATTATAGATTTAGTACCCCGTTGGATGTTGAACCGCTGTACAGCGAAACACCAGAGTGATAAGGGATGTAGTAAATACAAGACCTACGACCAATTCGTTGCGTTAACTTTCGGACAGCTGAATAAATGTCTGACACTTAGTGATATATCTACGGGGATAGGGATTAACGAACTTTTCATATCCGACCTAGGGCTTAGTCAAAGCCCGGCTCGCTCCACCATGAGTGATGGTAATAAAAAGCGTGATTATAGGGTGTTTGAGACTCTTTATAATCGACTGTTAGGACATTACCAACGAACACTTACCCATCATGGACAACAAAATGTAATTGAAGAGATTAAGAACAAGACTATCAAACTAATTGATAGCACTACCATTTCACTGTGTCTGTCCATGTTTGATTGGGCAAAGTTTCGGACAGCTAAAGGTGGCATCAAGATACATACCTGCTGGGATGACACAATGATGATCCCCGACATGGTAAATATTAGCGAAGCTAAAGTGCATGATAGCACAGGATTAGAGCAAATGGTCTTTCCAAAAGACACGGTAATTGTAGAAGATCGAGCATACTTTGATTTCAGCCTTATGCTGCACCGCATAGCCGCGCATACTACATTCGTAACGCGCATCAAGTCCAACACCCAGTACGAAACGGTAAAAGAATTTGATCAACCGAAGGAGTGTGAACAGGATATTCTCAAAGATGAAATTATACAACTGACAGGAACAAAAGCAGTAGAAACTGGCATGGATAAGATACAACTCAGGCTGGTACACGTATATAAAGAAGATGAAAACAAGGTGATTGAAATTATAAGCAACACTCTTGATTGGAGCGCACGTACAATAGCTGATCTATACAAAAAACGATGGGACATCGAGTTGTTTTTCAAGGCTATCAAGCAAAACTTGCAGATTAAAACCTTCGTAGGAACCAGTGAAAACGCTGTGAAATCGCAGATATATATAGCCTTGATTACCTACCTGTTGCTGCAACTGATTCAAAGAACCATGACCAAAAAGGCCTATGCCTTTTCAAATTTCGTGGAAAAAATAAGAATGTGTCTCTATTTTTACCTAACCCTTGACTACGCTTGTAATCAGGTGGGCGAAGGCGCCAAACGAGTCAAGACACAAGTTAAAATAGATTTTGATGTTGGTAAAGACTTATTTTCTGCTAAAAACTAAAAAACACGCCTGTTTACAAGGGCTTGCGGCTGATTATTGAATTTTTTAAAAACTTTCGGATGCTAGTGAAACATGATATGTTAATGTAGAGTATTCGTCGAAAACATTGGTTCTTCGCATATCGGCTAAATATTTTGAGTCGTATGGAAGAAAAAAAGCAGCCATATTTGGCTGCTAATTATTTAAATCATTCCCTTGCCTCTTATCTTCGTGAAGTGAAATTTGGAACAAAAGTCTTACACGCCGGTGTGCACCCTGATCCAACAACAGGAGCCATAATGACCCCCATTTATCAAACCTCCACCTATGTGCAGTCCTCCCCCGGGCAGCATAAAGGATACGAATACAGCCGCACGCATAACCCAACACGTACCCAATTGCAAGATCAGTTGGCCGCGCTCGAGAATGCCGAGTTTGGATTATGTTTCTCCACAGGGATGGCGGCCATTGATGCGGTTTGTAAACTTTTTATGCCGGGAGATGAAATCGTGGCTACTAACGACCTCTATGGAGGAACTTTCCGAATCTTCACGAAAATGTACGAGCCCTTCGGCTTGAAATTCATATTCGTGGATATGAGCAACCCGGAATTGGTTGACGCTGCCATCACCGCTAAAACCAAGATGATCTGGGCAGAAACACCAACGAATCCGACATTAAAAATCATTGATATTGCGGCGCTGTCATCTATAGCTAAAAAGCATGGAGTATTGCTGGGTATAGATAATACATTCGCCTCTCCTTACCTCCAAAATCCAATGGATCATGGGGCAGATTTGGTGATGCATTCGGTTACCAAGTACATTTCTGGTCATTCGGATATAATATTGGGAGCCTTGATTTGTAACGATGAGCTGCTGAGCACGCGCTTAGCCTTCATACAAAATGCTTCTGGAGCAACGCCAGGACCGCAGGACTGTTTCTTGGCGCTTCGTGGCATAAAAACCCTGCATATTCGCATGCAACGTCATTGCGAGAATGGAGAAAAAGTAGCGCATTATTTGAAAAATCATCCGAAAGTGGCTCGTGTATTCTGGCCGGGATTCGAAGACCATAAAAATCATGAAGTAGCAAAACGTCAAATGTCTGGTTTTGGAGGTATGATTTCCTTTGAACTCAAGGAAGATTCAATTGAAGCCGCATGGAAATTAGCTAGCGCTACAAAAATATTTGCCTGCGCAGAGTCATTGGGCGGGGTAGAGTCATTACTCGGCCATCCTGCATCCATGACCCACGCTTCAATACCAAAGGAGGAAAGAGAAAAGGTAGGATTAAGCGATTCACTCATTCGTTTGAGTGTTGGCATCGAAGACATCGACGACCTTCTTGCGGATCTTAAACAAGCAATTGGATAGATATGTATAGCTTATTGGCCATGACACTCGGGCCGGGGCTTATTATTCTCGGCTGGATTTATTTGAAAGACACCCATGAGAAGGAACCCCTTTACCTGCTCTTCCTTGCTTTTTTTGGTGGCGCAATTTCAACGGGTTTTGTCATTTACGCGAATATTCTTTGGCAAAATGCGGGCTTTGGTATTTCCGATACAGAACTTCTTCCTACCGCTTTTTATGCCTTTATATCGGTCGGGGGAACGGAGGAGCTCGCTAAGCTATTGGTCGTTTTGCTCTTCTTCTATAACCGAAAGGCCTTCAATGAGCCCTTTGATGGAATTGTATACTGTGTGGCCGTTTCTATGGGTTTTGCTACCGCAGAGAATTTCTTATACGTTTATGGAGATTTAGGTCCTGGTGATCCACGTTGGATAGCCCTTTTACGCATGTTCTCGGCCGTTCCAGCGCACGCAACCTTTGCCATATTGATGGGCTTTTTTGTGGGGCATAGTAAGTTCGGCAAGAATAAAATTGGCTATTTGATGATGGCCTTCATCGTGGCTGCATTTACCCATGGCGCCTATGATTTTTTCCTATTCATACGCAATATTCCGGGAATTTCCATTGGGGCGTTTATTTCTCTATTTCTTGGTATTCGGTATGCAAGAAAGGCCATTCGCTATAACCAGGAAGTATCTCCTTTTAGGAATCAATAAATGGATATCAAAAAGCTTCAGGAGTTTTTGGATAGAAGGGTAGATCACTACGAACGCCCTGCCTTCATTCCCAATGACCCGATTTCCATTCCGCATCGTTTTCATAAAAAACAGGATATCGAAATCATGGGCTTTTTTGCCGCCACCCTTGCATGGGGACAACGTACCACCATCATTCGCAACTGCCTTCGATTGATTGAATGGATGGATGATTCGCCTCACGACTTCATCAAAAACCACCAAGAAGAAGACCGTGCACGCTTTTTAGGGTTCGTTCACCGTACCTTCAACGATACCGACCTCCTTTATTTCCTCGAATTCCTTCAAGATTATTATCAAAAACAAGACTCGTTGGAGCAAGCATTTTTGAATGATACAGGCAAATTCGAATCAATGGAAAACAGTCTCAGCCATTTCCAATCCCGATTTTTCTCTCTGCCTGATGCCCCACAAAGAACCCAAAAACATGTGGCCAGTCCCGCGAAGAAGAGCGCTTGCAAAAGACTGAATATGTATTTACGTTGGATGGTTCGCTCAAATGTTAAAGGGGTAGATTTTGGTTTATGGAAACATATCCCAAAAGCTGAACTCATCTGCCCCCTCGACACCCACGTTCACCGCGTTGCCACCGGCCTCGGCATGATCAAACGCAAACAATCCGATTGGCTCACTGCCCTAGAACTTACCAATTTCTTAAAAGACCTGGATCCAGCCGACCCCGTGAAGTATGATTACGCCTTGTTCTCTTTAGGGGCGGAAGAACGTTATTAGCGCCCAATTCCCTAGTCAGTTCGAGCCTGTCGAGAACGAGTCACGTACGCGATATAGACAGTCTTTCGCTAAAAATGCCAGGTTCATTGAAGAAAAACGAAATGTCAAAACAATGTAAAATTATGATAATCAGAGATTAAAATCTTTGCATTAACACCTTGCGCTATTAAATTTATACATGCGTTTATTTTATGTATACATTTTATTTTGCGCGGATAAGACCTTTTATGTTGGAGTGACAAACAATATGCTGAGGAGGATGCAGGAACATAATCAAGGCTTAAATTCTGATTGCTATACCGTTTCAAGGTTGCCTGTTGAGCTTAAGTTTCATGAAATTTTTACTGACCCAAATGAGGCCTTCAGAAGGGAAAAGCAGATTAAAAAATGGAGTCAGGCAAAGAAAATCGCCCTCATTAATCAGGACTGGGAATTACTAGTAAAGCTATCAAACTCAAAAAAACCCTAGTCAGTTCGAGCCTATCGAGAACGGGTCACTTGGCGGTTAATGCACGAACTTCTCGATAAACTCGAAGTGACTTAAGGGGTGTTGTTTAACCTATTTATGTCCAGTCAGTTCGAGCCTATCGAGAACGGGTCATTTGGTGGTTCATGCACGAACTTCTCGATAAACTCGAAGTGACTTAAGGGGTGTTGTTTAACCTATTTATGTCCAGTCAGTTCGAGCCTGTCGAGAACGGGTCACTTGGTGGTTAATGCACGAACTTCTCGATAAACT
>Ga0209491_10002910_pt1 | contig 29356 bp, 34 predicted proteins | sample BON02_FD_187213 | JGI IMG/M metagenome (GOLD analysis project Ga0209491, IMG submission 187213) | Freshwater microbial communities from Lake Bonney liftoff mats and glacier meltwater in Antarctica - BON-02 (SPAdes) (version 2) | ecosystem: Environmental > Aquatic > Freshwater > Ice > Glacier...
ACAAGTTTACATTGCTCCAAATGGACATAGATTCAAGGTTGTTATTAAAATGCAAAATAACACGATGTTTATGGTGAAGACCGTAAATGAGATGGAGTTATTAGATAACAACAGTAATATGACTAATAATGGTGCAACTTCACTTAAGAACTATCTAAATAGTCAACAAGCGTTTCTAAATACATATGGAACAATAGATAATGAATTTTTTAAATCTAAGTTTATTATCTACACAGTTGTTAAAGACTCTCCACGTACAGAAAAAATACAATTTACTATCGCTCCTAGAACAGACGTTCCTGGATTAGCGGATAATGTTCAATTCGTATCAACTGCTTCACTTGACGCATTAAAAAACTCAGACGGTATACTTGCTGGAATTATTACAGATAATGAGAGTACTGCTAAAACTGATGATGTAGTCGGAACAACCAAGCCGGTTCCAACTGGTAAAACTGGAGACGGAAGTGGAACTGCAATATCTGCGGATTTAACTAATTCTGGAAATACATTCGCTGATGTGTTATCTAAAAGCACAAACGTAAAAGAACAGCCTGTTGGATCTAACAGAGGGCCGGAAGTAGATAGATACGTTAAAACTGCAGGACTTGATCCTACTAAAGGATATCCATGGTGTATGGCATATGTATATACAATGTTCGATGATTTTACTAAGAAAATGAGTATTCCAAATCCACTTGTTAAAACAGCTGGAGTACTAGACCATTGGAACAAGGCAGATAAGGATTTAAAAATTGATATAAATTCAATTAAAAGTAATCCAAATTTAATGAAACCTGGACAGATATTTATTCAGGATCATGGAAAAGGAAAGGGACATACTGGTATTGTTGTATCGGTTAATGCGAAAAACAGAACATTTACCACTATTGAAGGAAATGGAGTTGAACACAACACTGCAACTAGAGCAGGTGATAAAGTAGTTAGAAATACTAGAGAAATGAGTCAATCTAATTTATTAGGAGTAATAGACTATTTCAAAGATAATAGAACAGAAGAATTTGAACAATCAATTAGTAAAGAAGTTACAGGAGCCGCGTCAGTCTATACAGAAGATCCAACGAATGGAGGATATGTAGAAATTAAACAATATAAGCGCTCGGCAAGTAAAGACTATTATAAAGTATACGACAAAGAAAATAGAAGATTCCTTACTGCTAAGTATAAAGGAGATTCATTTAAGGTATATAATCGTAGGAAAATAAAGGTAGGTGAAGTATTTAAAATAGGAGATTCAATATTCATGGATGATAACGATATTACGACGTCACATGTAGGAATTGTATTTGCTAAATTATTTAAATTAGCAGCTGAGAATAAACAACTACCTAAATCAAGTGGAAGTGATTTTGTAACAATAGACAACGGAAGTAGTGTAGATATTAAACCTGGAACTAAACTGAGTCCTACTGAATTTAAAAATAAATTCGGACCTGTTATGATTAAAGCAACTGAAGGAACTCCGTTATTTCCATCTATTAAATTAGCACAAGCTGCTCTTGAAACAGGATGGGGTGAACATGTTATCGGCGATGCTAATAATATGTTTGGAATAAAAGCAAATGGATCACCTAATGAGTATTGGAAAGGTGATAAAGTTACATCAGGTACTACTGAGTTTTATGGTGGTAAGAAAGGTAACTATGATCTAGGATTTAGAAAATATAATAGCATAGAGGATAGCATAAAAGATCATTCTAGATTATTAATGACTCTTCCTAGGTATGATGGAGTTAGGTCAGCAACTACACCAGAAGATCAAGCTAACGCATTAAAGGCCGGAGGATACGCAACAAGTCCAACATATGCTGATAACCTTATATCTATAATAAACAAATATGGATTTAAGAGCTTAGATAATAAAGCATAATTAAAACCTTTTAATTTCACTAGAGTAAAATATTTTAAAATTAATTATATTATGCAAGATGCGGAAAACACAGTTGATGAAACAATCGACACAGTTCAACAAGTAGAAGATGCTAATTCGGCCAAATCTGACGAGGTAATCGAAGAAACAAAAACTCCACTATCACCTGAACAGCATGCCTATGAAGATCTAAAAGTAGAACGAATTGGTAAATTCAAAGTTGGTATGGCATACGAAGATGCTAGATACTACAGAAACCTAATAGATAAATCTGCATACGTTGGACCACAACAAGCATATCTATTAATAGTTGCAAAGGCTGAATTGTCTCAGTTATGTGATGGATTAAAGGATCAAGAAAAAGGACAAAGATACGAGGTTGAATTATCATCTGCTTGTATTGAATCAATCGGTTTCTTTATGAATAAGTACGAAGGAAAAGGAGAAGAATCTGCAATGCGATTATTCTCAGCTAGTATGTTACTTAGACCAGCAATGGGATTAATCAACGATTTAGATGCTCAATTGGAAATAACTAAGACTCAACTTCCAAAGAAGTAACAAATTTAAATTCATTTTTTTGCTAAAAGTGATGATAAATAATAAAAAAATTTAATTCAAATGAAAGTAAAAGATTTTAACGGATTTATGTCTTCTAAGGCTTTAAACGAACAAGAAAACTTTGATGGAACTGATGCAGGTATGCAATATGGAGCTAATCCAGAAGATGAAGCTGCTGAAGGAGAATTCGAAGAAGGTGAGATTGAAGGCGAAGAGATGGAAGGTGAAGAAGAGGAAGTAACTCTTGACGACCTTAAAGCTATGGTTGATGACTTAACTGAACGTATTGAAGCATTGGAGCCTGATAGAGAAGAAGAAGGTGAAGAAGGTGAAGAAGATATGGAAGGCGAAGAGGAAGAAGCTGACGAAGAAGGAGCATAATTCACACCAATGCAATATTAAAAAAAAGGAAACTTAACTTATTAAGTTTCCTTTTTTCACGTCTAATAAATAAGTATATATGCAACGTATAACAAATAAAGTAATCCCAATGTTCGAAGGATATTGTCGTAAGAACGAGATAGATGGCAAAGAAATTATAGCTACTATATCTGGCAACGAGGTAACACTTATAGTTGCAGCTAATGATGATACAAAGGCAAAAGGATTAATGGGATCAGATGATCCCGGAGATAGTAATGGAATGATTTTCGTATATGAGGTTCCAGCTATATTAGATTTCTGGATGAAAAGCGTAGAATATGATCTAGATATATTATTCTTTGATGAAAATTCAGATTTAGTAGATCATATTACAATGGCCGCATATCAAGGAGAGTCAGATGACCAACTTAAAATATACAAATCTAAAGGTCCAGCAATGTATGCGGTTGAACTTAAAGCTGGATGGTATGATAAGCATTGTAAATCAGAAGATAACGTAACATTAAGAATATAACGGTTAGGACCGTTGTAGTTTCGGCTACAAGAAAACCTCGGAAGTATCGCTAGCTCCGGGGTTTTTATTTTTAAATAATGTGTAATTTAAAATTAAAAGAGGTATACTAAACATCTGAGCAGTACAAACCAAAATTAAATTTTATGAAATTATACTCATTCAAAAAAACATCATGGCACGTTCGATTCTTCCAATGGATATTCGACGTAAACCCGGTTAATCGTTATAATACGATGTGTCCTTATTTCTGGACTTACGACTAGTTATGTTATTCCTTCCATTGATCTTATTAATTAAGATGTTCGGAAAAGGTGGAACTAAGTTCCTAAATTGGGTAAAGGATTACAAAAATAACAGAGAGAAGAAAGCAATCGCTCATCTTAAACTACTTTGTAAAGATCCAAAATTAACAGCAGAACACGCATATAAAATTAAGAAGAGTAAATGCTGGAAGAATTACTTCTGGGAACTAACATATTCAATTAGAGATAAGGTTGATAATTTAAGCTCAGATCATCTTGATTATTTAAGTGATGTTAAGAGAGCTAAAGATATGGCAACTGATGCTAAATATGAAATTAGAGCAAATAAATACGAAGAGGTTAAGGAACAAAAATGGTTTCCTTATGTCGCCTATACAATTACATTCGCACTACTTGGAGTATTTATATATGCTATTGGTTATATGGGATATGCCGGAGCTAAAATGGTAGATTGGTATGGGCTAGGAAAATGGACATTATATTTAATTGGAGGAGCAGTAGGATATTGCTCCGTCTTCGATTGCATCGTGTAAATATCCAGCACATAGGTATTTTGGATGAACAATGCTGAATCTTTTAAGTATGTCAACTACATCGTCTAAGTGATTTTCGTATGGAAACACTTCATCATAGTTTTGTGTTCCGTGACATTTGATTGCTACCAATCTTGCTTCTCTTACGTTCTTTTCAGTTAATTGCATTGTTCTAATTTTAAATTACTGTACTCTATTCCTTTCAATTATTAATCTTCCCATGTAATAATTGGACATTTTTTCTTATATGTTGAGTAAATCATATCTCCGATTATTCCGAAGAATTTAATGATTCCAACTAATATATATCGAATAGGGATCCATACATATCTAAGTAATGAAAGGAATGATTTTATATTCTCACATATTCCACATTCAGGTAATCTAGTACATGATACCCATCTGACTAATGGTGCCAGTATATACTTAATGATTCCATATATAATAAGTCCGGCAACGAATTATCTTATAATAAAATTAAGATTCACTTCGGATTAGAAGTTGCAGAAATGGTATTCTGTGTAACTGATGAAATTGGAAGAAATAGAAAAGAGAAAAAAATTAAAACTCTTCCTAAGACAGCATCTAATCCAGATGCCGTTATAATCAAACTAGCAGATAGAATTGCTAATATAGAACATGGTGGTAAAATTGATATGTACGCTAAAGAATATGCGGACTTTAAAAATCACTTATATCAAGCAGACAAAGTAGCTGCTCCACTATGGGATCATTTAGAATCATTATTAAAAATTGAAAAAGTTTTAGTATAATTAAGATATACAGCTAAAACGGAACGGCTGTTAAAGAAATTTCCTACATCCAAACATTTAAAAGTAAAAAAATGACACCAACTGTAATTACATTAATTTCAATCGGAGTACCAGTATTGTTCGCGATACTAATCATCTTCAAGATTCTAGCATTACGTAGAATCGTACCAACCAATGTTGTACATATTGTACAAAGAGGAAACGCCACCGTATCGTACGGAGTAGGAAAAACCTCAAACGTTTATTACGAGTGGCCAAAGTGGTTACCGAGAATCGGAGTAGAAGTCAGAGAACTTCCTGTATCTAATTTTGATATTGATCTATTTGCGTATTCAGCATATGATAAAGATCGTGTACCTTTCGTAGTAGATGTTAAAGCATTCTTTCACATTGCAGATACAAACATAGCTGCTGCTAAAGTATCTTCATACGAAGAACTTAAAGAGCAATTGAAAAACGTAGTACAGGGAGCAGTTCGATCTATCTTAGCGAAATCTCCACTAGAAGCAATAATGGAAGAGCGTTCTGTATTTGGAGAACAATTTACATTAATGGTAAATGCCGATCTTAAAAACTGGGGAGTTGAATCAATTAAAAACATCGAGCTAATGGATGTTAGAGATTCAGACGAGTCTAAAGTGATCCACCAAATAATGGCAAAGCGTATGTCTGCTATTGATATGGAATCTCGAACTGAAGTAGCCTTAAATAGAAAAAAGGCAGAACAGGCCGAACTTAGAGCACAGCAAGAAATTGCAGTTACTGCAGCTGAAACTGAACAATTATCTGGAGAAGCACAAGCAAAATCAATTCAGGCAATTGGAATCGCAAATGCAGAGGCTACTAAGCGATCAGGTATTGCACAGCAAGAGTCTCTAAAGGATATTGCCGAAGCTACTAAACTTACTGAAGAGAAAAACATGGATGTAATTCGTGTAACTCAAGTAAAACAAGCAGAAATTGATAAGGAAACTGAAATCATCAATGCTGAGAAAAACAGAGCAACTGAGATCATCAACGAGGAGAAAGAGAAAAAGAAAGTAGAGGTAAGAACAGATGCTGATAAGTACAAGGTACAAACCGATGCGGATGCTAAGAAGTACGATGTACAAACTAAAGCAGATGCTGATAAGTATCTAATTGAAACAAAAGCATCTGCTGAATTAGAACAGTCTAAGAAAAATGCAGAAGGTATTGCAGCAGAAGGTCAAGCCGAGGCAACTGTAATTAACGCTAAAGGTATCGCAACAGCAGCAGCTCTAGAAAAAGAGCAATTAGCATCTGTAACCGCTCAAACTACATTAGCAACTGAGATTGGAGATAACAAACCATACCAAGATTACTTAATTAGAGTAAAAGAGGTTGAAGTATCTCAAGTCGTTGAAGTTGAGAAAGCGAAAGCGTTATCAGTAGCATTAGCTGGAGCAGATCTTAAAATCCTTACTAACTCTGGAGATGTTCACTCAGGAGTTAATTCCTTAGGAGGTCTATTATCAGCCAAAGGAGGTTCTCAACTTAACGGATTGCTTGAATCATTAAAGCAAACTGAAGAGGGACAAGGATTACTTGACATGCTAAACAAATTCACCTCTGGAAACAAGTAAATAGCAAAAATAATTAACATATAAAAAACCCTTGATATTTTTATATCAAGGGTTTTTTTAGTATAATATATACATGATGAATATTAAAACAATACTTGACGAGATTGCAAACGAACCAGGTTCAAACGCAAAAATGGATATCCTTGGAAAATATAAGGATAATGATCTATTAAAAAGAGTGATATACATGGCTAAAAGCCCTAGGTTAAAGTATTACATCAAGCACATTCCAGATTACGTAAAGGACACATTTGAAATCAATATGCCAATATCACAGGCATTAGATACAATGATGGAAGTGTTGCCTACTAGAAAAGCAACAGGAGGAGCGGCATCTGCAATATTACAATCATTACTACAAAGTGTAACGGTAGATGATGCATATGTTATCGAAAGAATTATTGAAAAAGATTTAAAGATTGGAATGGGAACTTCCAACATTAATAAGATATTCATTGACCTAATTGAAAAGACTCCTTATATGGGAGCAAAATCATTTAGTGAAAAATTAGCAAAAGATATATTCAACCCTAAGAAAAAGGGAGCCCAGCATGAATCTAAGATGGCATATAGCCAAATTAAGATGGACGGCAGATATTGTAACGCAATCATTAAAGATGGTGAAGCATATTTAGAATCTAGATCTGGCGAAACAACATTACTTACTGATTCACTATTAATGTCAGAGTTATCTAACTTTGATGATTGTGTTCTAAATGGAGAATTAACAATTCCAGGATTTGATAGAAATACTGCGAATGGTATTGTAAATTCAGTCATTGGAATTACGACTAAGATTAGAGACGGTATTGATACAACAGATGAAAGAGATCATTTGTTCGAACGATACAACATGAAATACGAAGAACTATTAAACCGAATTGTGTATACAGTATGGGATAGAATTGAATTAGAAGATTATGAAGCAAAGAAATCATCAGTCCCATATAATGATAGACTTGGAAGATTAATGAAGGAGATCATGTTAAATCAGGATAATGATCTTCAATGTATTGAATTAGTCGAACAGAAGTTAGTTACGTCATACTCAGAGTCAATGGAACACTTCGTAGATGCACTTAATCTAGGATTAGAAGGAACTATCCTAAAATCTATTGATGGCACCTGGAAGGACGGAAAGCCCAACTGGCAAATCAAAATGAAAAAAGTTGACTATTATGATTTAAAGATTGTAAACTTTAATTACGGAACTCCTGGATCTAAAAATGAATTGTTAATATCGTCACTTGATGTTGAATGTGAAGATGGATTACTTAAAACATCTCCTGCTGGAATTTCAGATGTTGATATGAAATATATAACTAACAATCAGGATAAATTAATGGGAACAATTGTTGAAGTAAAATGTTCTGGAATATCACACAATAGTAAAGGAAACTATTCACTATTACACCCTGTCTTCATTAAATTGAGAGACGATAAACATACTGCAAATACTTTTAATGAATGTATTGAAATCCATAATATGGTAAATTCATTAAAAATCAAGTAGGCAAGTTAATAAATAACTAAAATAATACTTAGCTATAGATTATCTAACTCACTTCAAAAACAAATGCAATATAATTAATATTGATAAATTAAAAGAGTACCTAGAATTATGTGATGTACATAAGCATGACACTAAAATTAAGTTTAATAATGAACTACACCATATATTAACTCAATCTATTTTTATAGAATATAAAAACTTAAGAACATATCCTAATAATGGAGTTTATTTATCATATATAGATCACTTATATGCACATCAATTATTAGCAGAAGCAATAGGTGGAAATATGGTATATGCATGGAATCGAATGTTAAACATAGTAGAATATAAAGATAAGCATAAAATAGATATAGGATCATACATCAAGGTTAAGCGCGAGCTTGTTAAATTCTCAGCAGTTAATATGAAAGAAATAGGTTCTAATCCTATACATATAACAAAAAGAGTTAACGCTAGAAAAAATAACGGAGGTTATGTATTTTCAAATGAGACTAGAAAAAAAATGTCGGATGCCAAATTAGGAAAGACAATGTCAACTTTAACTAAAGAAAAAATATCTAAGTCAAATAAAGGTAAACCTAAATCTCCCGAACATAATAAAAAGTGTCAGATGCACTTACTGGTAGAACACATAATATTGAGACTAGAAAAAAAATATCGGACGCTAAAATAGGAAAAGCAAACGGATCACTAAATCCGGCTGCCAATAAAATATCTATATTTAACAAGAATGGTGTGCTAATGTTTAAATGTAATGGTAATTTTTTTAAAATATGTAATGAACATAAATTACCAAAGGCACTTATGAATTCATATAAAAATAACGGAGCACCTATTTACAGTGGAAAAACAATTAAGAACGAAGTATTAAGAAAATATGGTAAATTCAAAGGATGGTATGCGGTTATGGAACCAAGGGAACCAAGAATGAGTTTCTAATATCATCATTAACTGTTGAATCAGCAGATGGAAAAGTAACTACTAAGCCTACTGGTATAACTGAATCTGATATGAAAAAGATAACTAAGAATCAGGAATCTTTAATGGGAAGAATAATCGAAATGAAGTGTTGTGGACTATCTCATGACAGAGATGGTAACTGGTCTACCTTACATCCAGTGTTCAAATCAATTAGAGATGATAAGGACGAAGCTGATTCTTTTGAAGACATTAAAGAAATTGAAAATATGGCAAAATCTTTAACCCAAGACTAAAACTTCTTTTGATTTTCAAGTAAAATATAATGTAACAATTATTAATTTAAAACAAAATCATTATGAAGTATTACAACTGTAGAGTTCAATTCGAAACAATTAACGATCAGAACGGACGAATCCAAAAAACAAAAGAAAATTATCTTGTAGAGGCATTTTCAGTATCTGATGCAGAAGACAAGTTAAAGGAACAGTTCAAAGAATCTATGTCCGAATTTTCTGTTATTAAAGTGGACGAATCAAACATTATGGGAATCATTAAATAAATTGTAGATATGGGAATGATGCCGACAAAAGCGGCCGAAGAAATCTACTCTGTATTACAGAGATACGCTGAAGCAAAACCAAACTACATAAGTAGCGAATTATTCATTTACAACTTTGGATGTGTTCCAAATGGATCTAAGAAATTCAGACTAAACTGTCTAGATGATAAACGTAGAACTTTTATCTATGATGGAAATGATTTTCTTCTAGATGGTCCAGGAAGTTCAAAGGTAAATACGATCATCAAGAAGATTTTAGCTGACGCTTATAAATCTCAAGAAATTGACGAATTTAAAGTAAGTGAAGTTTAAAGTTCCAATATCAAAAGGAGATGAATTTCCAATGATATTCTTCGAGTTCTTTGCAGGACAATTGCAACAACTCCTAGTTGAATATCAAAAATGGCCAAACCGGGTAACATTTTTAGGCGATATGGGAAAAGAATTATTCGATTTAATATATGAAAAAGGATGGGATTTTAATCAATTTAATTTATCTCATACACTGACTGGAGTCGAAAAGATATTAATCGAATATGATAAACCATTAGATGAGATTGAAGAAACTGGATATCTTAAAGGAGATTCATTACATGGACAAACTATGCAAGGGATTCCTGGAAGCAATACAATTGGAAAACTCAGAGATCATGCACTAAATACCAGCTTTAGAATAGAACGAAAAGTCAGGCCAAAAATAGAAATAAAATTAATACGATAATAAAAGTCCCTCTATATGAGGGACTTTTCTCTTACATGAGTTTTTAAATAAAACCAACAATTTGGTCGGATAAATAATAAAAATGCTAACAAAAAACTTCAATCAACAATGGATTTAAATAATTATGTAAAAGGATTCGCTAATTTTAACACTGATAACCAAATCAATGAAATGGCTAGTGAATTAACGAAGTTAGGAGTTCCAAAGAATTTAATGCAATTTATTCACAAACTCGGTGGTAAAGTTCACAAAATGAGTCAGAGTGGAGATGCACAAATGGATCCTAATACTGGAAGAGAAACTTCAAAATTTCACACTCGTAAAAAACCACACAACGAACCACACACAGCATCAGGAGGTCCATGGCCAGAACGTGAAGATGTTCCTATGTCGCATGATGTTGAGGTTAGAGGAACTAAGACTGGTAAAAATAATATTTACCATTATCTAACTCAAGTGTTGGATTCAAGAAAAGATGCCGGAGTGAGATTAATTTTAGTTAATCCTACTCAAGATCAAATACATTATATTACTCGTAAGACTGGTAAAATGAGCAAGGCACAATTAGCAGATGCAGGTATTCGAGATGAACAAGGTAGATCAGCAACTGATCAAGCTAGAGAATTAGGAACTTCAAATAAAAGAGGATTATACATGAGAGTGGTTACTCTTGATGGAGATTCAGGAGAACCTATTTCAGCATGGGAAGGTACAATCAGTCAGATGGCAGATGATATGGATAATGATTCAGTATTATACATAATGCAAGAAGAGAATAAAGTAAGAGACAAGAGAAATACTAGAAGTAAATTGAAAGAACTTACAGCTGATCAATTCATCAAATATTTCTTAGATAACTTCAAAGATATTTCTCAGAAATTCGTTGGCGCAGCTACTGATAAGAAATCAGATGAATATAAAGAATTAATGTCTACCATTACTCCTGCTGAATTCCAGCAAATGACAGCAATGTCACAATATTCAGATAGAACTACACCAGTAGGTCAAAAGAAAACTAAATTGGAAGAATTAGCTAAGGAGATTGCAAACGGAACAATGAATGAAAATGCAATTAAGCCAGAATTAGATTCTTTCCAAAAGAAAGCAATGGAAGAAGGAGAATATTTACCACAAGATGATTCATACTCTGGAAAACAAAAAGCTAGTTTAGCTCACATGGCAGAAGTTCACACGATGCCAGTAGTAGCATCTATGTTTTTACAATGGTTAGCTTTAGGAAAAGTTTACAAGAAATTCTATACTGATGATCCATTCAAGGAACTAGGTATTGATGATTTACTTTTTGATATGTAATCTAATATATTCAAAACAAAAAAGGAGAGACGAAAGTCTCTCCTTTTTTTTGAGTTAATTTTAGATTATCCCATTCCCTCTTCGTCAGGAGTAACTGGTGATTTCGATTTTTCAACAGAATCCTTTGCTCCTTTGATTGCAGTATATGCAGTGATGAATTTACCACCAAATACGTATCCTCCAAATAGAGTCATAGAATATTCTAATGCGTTAACTATCATTACAAAGTTCTCCATGTTAATATCACTTTTATTAAGTCCAGCAACTAGTAGAGATCCAAGCGTAATGTAGTATGCAAATACCGACCAAAGTAAATACACACGACCTTGAGAGTAAATCCCGTTTTCCTTAAGTACGTCAGTCCACATCTTAAAGTATTGTTTATTCTTCGCCATTTCTCATTGGTTTTTCTATTATTTATCATCATATTTTAATAAATATAAATATTATAGTACATTAAATATGTAACCAATACATACAATATGAAAAGTATAACAATTATATTATTATTATTATTTACATCAACATTAGGATTATCTCAAGCACCAACGAGCTTAATAGGAAGAGATTCAATCAATCATAGATTACTTGATAGTTTGATAATAGTTGTAGTAAATATGAAAAGATCTGAAATTAAAGTTCCAGCCTTAAAATATAATCCAGTTATATTTAAATTTGCATATGATCATGGTGTATGGATGTCAGCAAATGATAAATATGAGCATTCTAATCCAGCAGCTAGTGAATATGCTGAATGTATTGCCGCAGGATTTATGTGGGAACGAACTAGTTACATTGAAGAGGCTAAACTTATAGTAAATGGCTGGATGGATTCACCTAGACACAGAGAAATATTATTAGATAAACAATATACAGAGTGTGGAACACATACTCATGAGTATATAGATAAATACATCAAATCCTCACTATATGGATTTGATGTAAAATCTACATTTTGTTTAAACTAGTTATGCTATCGCGTTAGCTGGTTTCCAATTACGTTTAATTACAATAGTCTTACCTGCTCCGTCTCCTTGTAATATTGTGGCATTACTTCCGCCGTCTTTTCCGAATATGTAGTTTCCACCACCACCTTGTTCTCCAAGGAAATTAGTTTGAACTAATCCGGTTTCAGGTTTACCTGTTTCTTTAAGAGTATTTGATATTTGAGTATATGATTCAATATAATCTTTCATTTTATTATATGCATCTTCGTTATCAAACATCAACTTTCCTTTATCAATAGCAGAATATCCATCGACAATCGGTATCATAATTCCATATTCAACAGATCCAGTATTATCACCAAATCCTTGTTTAACTAATATTCCATTAGATGGAACATATTTAGATAATTTTCTTTTACCTAAATCATCCTTTTCTCCTCTTAAATCATCATTTTCTCCTCTTTCACTTGTCCACGGTGCGCCGTTTCCAATTTTAGTATTTACAATATATGGAACATTATCAATACTATAGAAGTTATACAATATCTCATATGCATATTTCTTTTTAGGATTAGGTTCTTTAAATATATTAGACAGTAATCCTTCTATATTAACCTTAACATATTGTTCACTTGGATCTGGAGATTCAGATACTCTCCATTTAACATTGATCATATCATCAGTTACCGGTATACCTATGTCATTTAATTTTTCTATAATTACCTTTTTAATATTTACTCCTCTATTTTTAGCAAGAAATTCATTATTTGGTTCTTCTCCACCGTAATTATGATCGAGCTTAGTATGTCCCTTTGGTATCGCGTCTGTTGCTCTTCTTGAACTAGCGCTTGATATTATATTTATTTTAATATCACTAAGCTTCTTTTTTTCAGATAATGCTTTATTTAAATCATCTGCCATTTGTTTAATAACGGGTTCATAACTCTCTTTCCTAGGAGTTACCATATTATCTGGAAATAACTGATCGAATTCATATTTTCCATATTTAGACTGATCATTTGACTGTTCAAAAGTTTTCCATCTATTAAATGAATTGGCAGTGAATTCATTATTCTCATTTATTGATGAGTTCCACTTACTAAAGTTTAAAACTTTTCCCATAATTAAAATGTTCTTTTTGTTATTTATTAGTAAAAATAAGTAAAATATTAATATATGAAAGAGTTTAAAATATCAGAAAGACTGACACTTAGGAATGAAACTATCACTAGGTATCTAAATGAAATCAGTGAAATTCCTATGCTTACTCCAGATCAGGAGCACGAAGTTGCAGTCAAGGCGGCCAAGGGAAACCAGGAGGCAATTGATAAGCTAGTAAAATCTAATTTAAGATTTGTAGTGAGTGTGGCTAAGATGTATCAAGGTGGAAGTGTTACTAAGTTTGCAGACTTAATAAACGAAGGAAATGCAGGACTTGTTGAAGCAGCACATTCATTCGATCCAACCACCGGATTTAAATTTATATCATATGCGGTTTGGTACATTAGAAAGGATATGTTAAAATATTTAACTAACTATTCACGTCACATACGAGTTCCATTAAATAGGGTTCAATCAATTAAGAGAATGAATGATATTGAATCTGAACTAATGGGACAATTAGGTAGAAATCCAACAACTGATGAAATCATTGATGAGTACATGGATTGGCATCTTATAAATAAAGGAACCACAACTAACCGTCATGGATTACGGTTAGCATTAAACGCTGATATTAGAGTAACTTCACTAGAGAGTCCATTTGGATCAGGTGATGAAACTTCTATTAGTCCAATTGATGTGATCAACGGAGACCTAGATGGAACAGATCACTTGGCCACATTAAATAGCACAAGTCAAATGTTACTTCCATACATATCTAAACTTCCAAATCATGTTGATAGAGAAATTATTCTCCTTAGATTCGGATTTAGAAACGGATTTAGAAACGAAGGAGAATTAGTATCATTTAGAGAAATCGGAGACATGCTAGGATATACAGCAGAGTATATGTGCCAAAGATATAAACTAGCAATTAAAAGATTACAATCAGCAATGATAAGAGATAACGCAACAATTGATAATTTCGTGTAATATGTTTGAAAGTGTAAAAATAAGAGATATGCAAACTTTGTGTATCGACATGGCAGATACTTATGTGACAATATTATATTCGGAACAGTAGACCATATTAAGAGGTTTATTATGTCAGTAATATCAGTTACTGAAGGTGGAGTAGATTTAAAAAGTTCACTTCATACAATTGATGAAATAATAGAACGATTACATGATCTTACTATTGGACGTCCAATGAGGAGATAGATAAATTCCTAAAATTCAAATGAGAAAAGTAGCATTCGATTTCGATAGTACATTAGATAGAGAAGCTATTCAGAAATATGCATCAGAATTAATGGATAGTGGATATGAGGTTTGGATAGTTACATCTAGGCCTGAGAAATTCGAAGATGGAGTATGGAGAAATTTTACTCCAGATAATGATGACTTATTCAAAGTCGCAGAAAAACTTGGAATCCCAAGAGAAAGAATTCATTTTACAGGATATCAATTAAAGGAAACCTTCTTAAAAGGTAAAGGTTTTGTATTTCTATTAGATGACGATTATGTAGAACTTAGACATACTAATAAATATACCAAGTGTGCGGGTATTGGATCACTATCAAGTTCATGGAAAATTAAGTGAGAAAGGATTATAAATAAAGAAAACGATTGGGATAAATTGTACACCGGTCTTAGAAATATTGAGAAGGTTCCACACAGAGAGATCAAAACTAAGAGACAATGGATGGAAATTATAAATACTTCAGAAATTAAGTTTGAACGCCTGGTTGGCACCGGGATATGGTTTAAATAAAAAATGAATTTTTTTTGAAATAAACTGAAACTTTATTGTATATTTACATTATAAGATTATAAATAAACAAAATAACGGTAAATTATATCGTTCCTTTTAAAAAAAATTAAAACTAACTTCAATGTTAACAACAACAAAAATATCTACAATGTATCATCAACCGATTCCGGTTAATGGAACAGATTATGGCTTTAATGCCTTTAATCAAGTTCAAGGATGGGCCGATATTAAGGAACCAATTTCCAGTTCGAGTTAATGTAAAAAGATAGATTACTATATTTTTAAAAAGCTCGAATTATAAATTCGAGCTTTTTTTGTATAACAAATAATAAATGCGGCTTAAGCTAACCTGGTGGAAGCGAAAGACTGAAAATCTTTAGGGATTGGTTCGAAACCAATAGGTTGCACAACAAAAAGAAAACGTTCTTTACATAATTAATTTATACACACGGGTGTAGTTCAGCTGGTAGAATACCGGTCTCCAAAACCGACGGTCGTAGGTTCGATCCCTACCACCCGTGCTTTTAGACTGTTTTGTACCTAAAGCATAGATAAATAAAACTTATTTATGCCAAGGAAAGAAAAGAAGTTTCACTTCATATACAGAACAGCGAATAATGTGACAGGAAAATATTATATTGGAATGCACACGACATATGATATAGACGATGGATATTTAGGATCAGGAACACGATTAAGATATTCGATACGAAAATACGGAGAAGATAATCATTCAAGAGAAATACTTGAATTTTTAGACTCTCGAATAGAATTAAAGAAAAGAGAAAAGGATATTGTAAACTTGAATGAGATAGCTAAAGAAGATTGTATGAACTTTAGAATTGGCGGTAATGGATGGCCAGGTAAAGGGACTAGAATCGGAGGAGATAAATTTAAAGGAGCCCGTGAGTATTGGAAAGATCCTGAAAATAAAATTAGAATGTCCAAGATTGCATCGGATTCTCTAATTGAACGATGGAAGGATCCTAAATTCAAAGAATCTAGATTGAAAGATATAGATTGGACGGGTAGGAAACATACAGAAGACGCTAAACAGAAGATGAGTGATTCTTCGAATAATAAAGGAGTTAACAACTCTCAATTTGGAACATGCTGGATTTATAACGATAATGAAAGTAAGAAAATAAAAAAAGAAGACCTAGATTCATTTATTAATAATGGATGGAATAGAGGAAGAAAATTGAAATTTTAAAACTTAAAATGGGGGTGTAGCTAAACTGGCTTAGCACCACGTTTGCAACGTGACGTATGCGGGTTCGAATCCCGTCGCTTCCACCATTTAAAAGTTCTTTGACATCTTGGTTATTATCTATCAGAATAGTGGAAAAATTCATTTTACATTAGTTCTATAAACGCAGCCACACTTCGTCCGAAGAAAATGCAAATTTAGAACAATTATACGCTTGGGTAGCTCAGAGGCAGAGCAATCGACTGTTAATCGATGGGTCGGGATTTCAAAATTCCCCCTGAGCGCAAATAATAAATGGGGTCGCGCTGGAGTTGGAGAGCCAGGGCAGTCTGTAAAATTGTTGACTTATGTCTGAATGGGTTCGAATCCCTTATGCCCCACAACATGCTCGGTTCGTCTAACGGCCAGGACCTATGGTTTTCATCCATAAAATAGGGGTTCGATTCCCCTACCTAGTACTAAAAATAAACAAATAAAAATGAAACACTCAAAGATCATAGAGTGACTTAGAATCATGCAGCTAAGTCATTCGATAATCGCAATATGTATTAGAGAATGATTTCGTAGCTCAGTTGGTTAGAGCACCTCACTTTTAATGAGGGAGTCGTGGGTTCGAGCCCCACCGGGATCACATTAGAGATTAGGCCTAGTAAAGCATCTTTCCTTAGTGGAAACGTAACTAGGTATATGGTGGTTATAGCTCAGTTGGTTAGAGCGCACGGTTGTGGTCTGTGAGGTCGTCGGTTCGATCCCGACTTTCCACCCCAATATTACAATGTCCTATGGTGTAATTGGCAACACGTCGGTTTTTGGTACCGAAGAGTCCAGGTTCGAGCCCTGGTGGGACAACAAAAAGAGAGAAACATTTGCAGAAATATTAAGTGAACCATATCACGAATATTATTGGAAATCTATATAACGAACTCAACGTATCAACGCAAAGGCTAAGACAAACCGTGAGCTAATGAAAGGGTAGACAGGCGGAAAGCAAGGAGTATAGAAAGTATAATAATAGGAAGGATATAAAGTACCTTAGCAGAGTATGCCGTGTGGATGATAATAGTATAGCTCAGTTGGCAGAGCAGGGGACATCATTTGCGTTTTAAACCCCGCGTCGGAGGTTCGAGTCCTTCTATTATAATTATGAAGCACGTTAAAATTATACGGTTCCGCAGTCCAGTCCGGAGTGGACGCCTCCCTGTCACGGAGGAGATCGAGGGTTCGAATCCCTTCGGAACCGCATTTAATTATCGATAGTTTAATGGTTAAGTAATAGTAAGTAAAATAAGTAGACATCAAAGATCTAATGTTAAAAGGTTTATCGAAATTACAACAGTTTAGAACATGAGCAGTTGAGGCCCAAGGTGCAGTATCAATTCTGCAAAGATAATTAATAATTCGTTAACCTAATAATTCAGTGATTAACCGAAGTAGAGTATTAAATAAAACAAATAAAGGAGAAACAATGAAGCGATTAATCGTAAGAATTATGAAAGTAATTAATGAAGGAGGAATATTTTTTCCACCACACAAGTAAACCAATCGGGACTTAGAGGAGTCCGGTTTATCTCGCTTGCTTTGGGAGCAAGAGCACGGGGGTTCGAATCCCTCCGTCCCGACACTAATTTTATCGCAGATATTTAACACAAGCAGGATGTAGCTTAATGGCTTAAAGCATCACACTTCCAATGTGAGGACGGGGTTCGATTCCCACATTCTGCTCCTTTAACTTTTTTGCACTTGACTTTAGATAAATAAATAAAACGATTTACTAATGTCAAGGACAAAAAAGTATCATTACATTTACAAAACAACGTGTAATATATCAAATAGATATTATTACGGAATGCACTCAACTGATAATTTAAACGATAGTTATATCGGAAGTGGAACCAGATTATGGCATTCTATTAATTACCATGGAAGAGAAAATCATTCTATGGAAATATTAGAATATTTAGATAATCGCGATTTACTTAAATTAAGAGAACGTGAATTAATAAATGAAGATATGTTAAAAGATCCAATGTGTATGAATCTCAAAGTTGGAGGAGAAGGAGGAGGATTCACAGAAGCTCAATATAAAAAGGGAGCTCACACCATGCTTAAAAAAATATGGAATGATCCTGAATTTAGAAAAAGAAAATCTATATCTTCATCTAAAAATATTAAACATTTATTATCTGAAGGAATCATAAAAGCTCCAGATTGGACTGGTAGAAAACATTCAGATGAAACTAAAAAGAAAATGAGTGAATCATCTAATAATAAAGGATCTAAAAATTCTCAATTTGGAACATGTTGGATTTATAATGAAATTGAAAGTAAGAAAATTAAAAAAGAGGAGATTGTTTATTATTTAAAATCTGGTTGGAATAAAGGTAGAAAATTAAATTTCTAAAAATAACGCTACCGCCCGAAACCTTTAATAGAAATAAAGTATTAGATAACATGACGGCATTGAATTATCTAAAGCTTATAAAGAATGCTGAATTTCTTGGAAGATCTAGAATTGATGGACATCCAATGTATAGAGCTTGGATTGGAAAAAATCCAAGAACTAGAGGACTAGACACTGTTAAATTTAAGTATGACGAATCCAATAAAACTCATAGCATAATTAAAGAAATTGATTATGTTAGAGGATATCAAGATACGCATGGATTAGTATCAGATGGAATAGTCGGTCCAGTAACTATTAGAGTTGCACGATATAGAAATGACGATATTATTTAAGAATTTGGGACCGGTATACTCAATTCGGTGGTGAGGCAATTGTGATGGAGATCCTTTGCCCTCCCAAACCATGGCGATGTAGCTCAGTTGGCTAGAGCGTAGGATTCATAAACCTGAGGTCATCAGTTCGATTCTGATCATCGCTACAAAAAGAGATTTATTGCGGGGTAGAGCAGCTGGTAGCTCGTTAGGCTCATAACCTAGAGGTCGTCGGTTCGAGTCCGGCCCCCGCTACTTTTAACTTTTTGTTCCTAAGTATAGATAAATAAAATAAACTTATTTACTATGCCTAGGAAACAAAAAGTTTATCATTACATTTATAAAACGACATGTAATATATCAAATATATATTATTATGGAATGCATTCCACTGATAATTTAGAAGATGGATATATTGGAAGTGGAACTAGACTATGGCACTCTATTAACTATCATGGAAAAGAAAATCACTCAATTGAGATCTTAGAATATTTAGATGATAGAAAATCTCTAAAATATAGAGAAAAAGAATTAATTAAAGAGGAAACACTAAAGGATCCAATGTGTATGAATTTAGCATTAGGTGGTGAAGGCGGCATTAGAAATAAAAAACATGCTAAAAAATTCCACAAAGCAGGAGGTCGTAAGGTTCTTCAGATGATGAGTAAAATACATCACAATAAATTAAAAAGTGACGTGGGGTATAGAGAAAAATATTGTAAATCTGTATCTGAATCATTAAAAGGAGAAAAGAATCCAATGTTTGGAAAATCTCACTCCATTGAAACTAAAAAGAAAATGAGTAAGTCTTCTAATAATAAAGGTCAGAATAACTCTCAATTCGGTAAACGTTGGATAACAAACGGAACTGAAAATAGAAAAATTGATAAGTTTATGGACATTCCAGAAGGATGGAGTCCAGGTAGAAAACTTAAATGACACATGCCGGATAATACTCATGTTTATCCATGAGCCGGCTCCAATTAGTTACGTAAGTCCAGGTAACCGCCCGGCATTGACATTAACATTATCATTAAGAGGATTAGTATATTCTTCCTTCACTAAATCCAAACAGGTGGTCCCGAGTTCGAATCTCGGTCTCTTCTTAGGAAGAGGTAGCTCAGTCGGTAGAGTCCCTGTCTCATAATAGAATATACACTTACCTTTTTATTTTATACGAGTATAGCTCAGTTGGTTAGAGCGCAACACTGATAATGTTGAGGTCGCAAGTTCAAATCTTGCTATTCGTACATTGAGGATTAGAAATTACTTCCTTCTTTTTATTGGTTCGATTCCAATAAAGACTGCTAATACCGGTCTTTAGGTTAACTTAGAAATTTCACTTACCTCATTATTTAGTCTCATAGCTCAGTTGGTTCAGAGCATTTGCCTTACAAGCAAGAGGTCGTAGGTTCGACTCCTACTGAGACTACTAGAAATAATAACCAAGAATGTCAATCGCTAATAAATAATAAAAAATAACAAGACATGACTATTTTAGTATTAAACGCAGATTCTCAACCTTTGAATGTTACGACATTTCAAAGAGGTTTCAACCTTGTATGGAAAGGTAAAGCCGAAGTTGTGAAGTATGATGCAGATTCTCCTATTGAGTCTTCTGTTGGAACATACAAACGTCCTCTTGTTATTAGATTAATCAGATTCGTTTACATTCCATTTAAGAAAGTACCATTATCTCGTCAAAATATATTCAGACGTGATGGACACAAATGTGGGTATTGTGGAGATGCAAGTAAGGATCTTACAATTGATCATATCTTCCCAAAATCTAAAGGTGGAGATAACAGTTGGAAAAATCTAGTTACTTGTTGTAAAAAATGTAACTGTAAAAAAGATAACATGACGACTAAAGAAGCAGATATGACATTACTCGTAACAGCATACATGCCAACCTTTACTCAGTTTATCGACGGTATGGTAGACGGACATAGAGCAACATGGGCAGAATATCTCTCATAAAATTTTCACAAATTATGAAACTTAGTCAGTAACATATGTATAATATATTTGTTACAAAATTAACGACACAAGTTCATTAACATATTAAAATTGGATTAGTAGGTAACTTCCTTCTACAACAACTATATTAAAGCTAAAATAGTTGCCTCATTTACCAATTTTAACTTACTTAAGCGGATTAAAAGTGGCTTCCTTCTTTAAACTTTTGATGTATTTAGTCACTTTAATCCCCGCTTTTTATTTTTAAACAAAACTTAAAACAATATAGCATGAATAAAAGAATTACTGAAATCGGATTAACAAGAGCTAAACTTCTAGCAATCACACCGAATGCTAAAGTGACAAATCAATTAAGAGCAATGTTCTTAGGTGAACTTGCACAATTAGGATATAAGGTAAGTAATCCTGAATTATTCAATGATTCAATTTTAGAAAACTTCTATTCTATTATCGAGACTCTTACTAAAATGAAAGGTGGAGACGTTAAATACGTTCCATTATTTGTAGGATTCCCACATGCTGCTCCAGAAGATGAAAACATTTTAATGTCGACATTGAGCAAAATCATGTTCGAATATGGTCTAGATGAAGATTTAGATTGGATTAAAGAAGTTGAAGAGCATGATGGACCAGTTTCATCTAGACCACAAACTGCTAAAGAAGTAGAAGATGGAATTGCTGATCAAGCTTCGAGAGAATCAGATTCACATACAGTATGGACGATGATTAGCTTTTCTAATGATATCGAAGGAGATGTTAGAAAATTCTTAGCTAACAACTTGTATGCTAAGTCATCTATTAAAGAAACACTGAAAGATGATATTGATTTCCTAATTAATCACTATAGTTTAGATTTCTTAGATTCTAATAAAGTAGTATTTAAAGAGATCAAGTCATATGTGATGAATTACTTATGGACGAAAGGAGACTTTGCAAATCTTGAAAAATATATTGCAACGCCAACTGACATCTTAAGAATGTTCGCAGCAATTACGGGATCTGATGTTTCATTATCTGATAACATTAAATTCCCAAAAATGTCAAGACCACAAAGACGATTTGTACTTGAGAACATTGAAAAATGTTCAAACATTGCTGAGAATTTGAATTCTTATAAAGGACTTTGGTTAACACTTGGTAGATTCATTCACCCAGGAGAACATAAAACTAAATTCCCGAGAACGTTTAAAGCATTCGATACGTTGAGAAACGATAAAGTTGCAACATTTAACGGGATCTTAGAAAAAGCAATCCAATCGAGAGATTTAGCTGGAGTATTGTCTCTAGTATCTAAACGACCTGGAGTATTCGGAAGAAAACTTCACGAGATTTTAGATGTATTCTCTAACAAAGATGGAGTAGTTGAAGGATTTAGCGCAGTTGCTGATCAATTGGAATTAAAGAATCTATTAGTACTTGAGAAATATTTCTCAACTATTAACGAGTCAGATTTCAGAACGGTTATTAACAAAAGAGGAAAGGTAATTGTATTCCCTAACGATAAGAAAGGGAGTCTTACTGCAGAAAGATTAGAGAAATTGAATGAGGCTATTAAGTCTGCAATCGTTTCAAAGATCTCTGTTGAACCTTTAAAGTTCGAAGATGAAACTAAAGTTTGGATCGACCCAGAGTTGAGAAACTATGTAGTTCCATTATCAATGAGAAAGCAATCCGACGGATTGATGAATATTTCAAGAGGAACTAGAATTAAATTCGATGCTTCAAAAACATTGAGATTATTCAACTACTGGAAGCAAAGTGAAAGATCAACTGATTTTGACACATCGTTAATATCATTCGATAAAGACATGAACTATAAAGAACATGTTTCTTACACTAATCTTTCAGCGAATGGTATCAAACATTCTGGAGATATTACGTCTGCACCAATGGGAGCAAGTGAATTCATCGACATTGATATGACTAAACTTGAAAAGGGTACTAAGTACTTAGGAATTCAAGTATATGTTTACTCAGGAGAAGGATTTAATCAAGTTGAAACATCGTATGCAGGATGGATGATTAGAGATAATGCAGATGCAAGTAGAAAATCATTCGATATCAAAACTGTTGCTAATAAATTCAACATGGTTGGTAAAGGTAAGTATGCAATCCCAATGATCGTAGACGTTGATAAACAAGAGATTGTATTCGTAGACATCTTCATGAATGGTGAAAGTTCAATGAATCGAGTTGAAGGAGCAGTTAATGATGTATCGACAGTTGCTAGAGAAATCGTGAAAATGGTAGATACAAAACCAAACATGCTAGACTTAATTACTTACCAAGTGAATGCATCTAATGCTACACTAGTAGAAACAAAAGAAGAAGCTACGATCACATACGGGATCACTGGATGTACTCATTCAGTTGATAGAGTAGACGAAATATTAGCAGAATTAATTTAACACCTAGGATCCTGACATTTCAGGATCCCTTTTTTATATACGTTCTTTGATAAATAAAAACAATTAAGAGGATTAGGTATTGCTTCCACCTATAATTTAGCGGTTTCGGCCGCATTACAGATCAATCGGGATCTCTTCGGAGATCGACGATTAAAAATTAGTAACATCACTTACCTCTTTTTAAATATTATATTGTGATTCCAGTAGGTTAAACCCTATATATGGGGATTGACAATAAGATTTAAAACTAAAAAGTATGATAGGTTCCGATAAGTAGGAGGACTACATTAAATCTGACCGTCTATTACGGAAGAGCGCTAACTTAGCAAAATGTACAAGGATTGAAACCCAGCTATATAATTACTTTTAAGGGCACCATAAACTAGCCACTTCTTATAGATCAATTTTACCATCTACTAGTGTTGACTCAGATCACGAATGCTCACGCAGTGCATGATGTGAATACGTGCTTATTGGAACACATAACTTCCTCCACCTCACTGAGGTGGAGGTTTTTTAAAACATTAATATGTGTCATGTAGCGGGAGTAACCTAATGGGGGTGGATCAATCTACGACGCCTCATAACATGGAAGACATAGACCAAGAGTAAGTGATTGTGAGGTCTAACGCATATTAACTCATTAAAAGGCTTAAGAGAAGCTTCCTTCTACATAAACTATGAGGGAAAATCCTTCGGGAGATTCCTCAACCAACGAAAATAGTTTCTCTAATTTCCTTTTATTTTTTAAATACTTATAATTATTATAAATTTATAACATGGTCGATTAGCTCAGCTGGCCTAGAGCGGGAATCTCTAAAATTCCGACGCCATGGGTTCGAATCCCATATCGATCACGAAACTTTATGAAAATATAAAGTATAATAGAATAAATAATAAAAATACACAAGATGAAAAAGGATTTAACAACACTTTAGGTACCGAACAAATTCGACGAAACAAAATTAGTAGTCGTAACTAGAGAAGATATCTCTCCGGGATATCAGTTAGTACAAGCCAATCACGCAACTGCTGATTTCGCTTATGATCATCCGATCAAATTTAGAGAATGGAAAGACGACACTAACTCTATCATTACATTATCCATTCCTGACGAACAATCATTAATTAAACTTTACGAGAAGCTAACTAAAAAAGGAGCAATTGTCACTTTATTTAGAGAGCCAGACATCAGATATGAAGCTACTTCATTTGCTGTATACGGAACACCTCAGATCCGCAAATCACTATCGCATCTAGGTTTATCATTAAAGAAACCAAAATTGAATAGAGTGAATATATTAGCAGATATGATGGCATGCGAACAGACTAAAGGAATGTCCGTACTAGAACATGGAGAATCTGTTTACAAATACTTTGAGGATTTATATTCTCATTTAGCGAATGGAACTGATCTCAAATTCGAATGGAGAATGCCGAAATGGATCTACGAAAACAAAGATTATATTCTAGAAAATATATTCGATCTCGAAACAATCAAAGAATATCAAATCATGCACGATTGTGGTAAGCCATATTGTCGAACTGTAGATGAAGATGGACGAGTACATTTCCCAAACCATGCTAAAGTATCAGAGGAAACATATGAGAAAATATGTGGAAAGGGACAAGTCTCTAAATTAATCGGAATGGATATGGATATTCACTTATTAAAGGATGAAGGAGTTTCTGAATTTGCATCTAAACCGGAAGCAATAACTTTATTGATAACTGGACTATGTGAAATTCACTCTAACACATCAATGTTCGGAGGAATATCGTCAACATCGTTTAAAATCAAGTGGAAACAAATTGATAAAAGAGGTAAAGCAATTTTTAAAATAATCAAATAATTATGAAAGATTCATAGGTACAAATCAACGGGCCGTAATACACTTTACAGTAAACAGTAAACAAAAATTTAAAAAATAAAAAAGAATATTATGGAAACAGTAAATAAAGAATACACACTAACTGAAGCTTATACAGTTTTAAAACAAAAAGCAGAAAAATTTGATTGGGAAATTGTAGGAGAATTACCAGAAGGACCTGGAACATTTCCATCACGTAACCAAGAGAAGAAATACCTAAATGCATTGAAACATGCATGTAAGAAGGGAACTCGAAGAGCATTCAATAACCTTTTTTACAAAATGCCAAGCGCTAATGTAAAAATAAATCTTGGAGTAAAGGAACGTTCCATTCAAACCAAAAGGAAAGCCTGGCTTAAGTTACATGACGAAGCGGACAAAGCATTGGCTGAATACAAAGAAGAAAAAGGTGATTTTTATAAAAATAAATTGAAATAATTAAAACCATTGTTGTATATTTGAATATAATATAGCAACAACATAATAAATAACTAAAATGAAAACACCTTTAAATATATCTAATCTGAACTCTTCAACGAGTTTATGTACGTCGATAAGACGTTACAGATCAGGCAATGTGTTTAAAGAGAGTTAAGAATTTTAACGTTATAAAACTTCAAAAGCCTGATCGATTAATTTCAATCAGGCTTTTTTGTTCATTGACATCTTGGAATAACTAAATACGGAGGAATCAGCCGAAAGATTCTGGGTAGCGGCAACTGTCTTGAAAACATTCTGATGTAAAAGTCGTGGGAGTTCGAATCTCCCTTCCTCCGCATTATGCCTCAATAGCTCAGTTGGCCAGAGCATCTCATTTGTAATGAGCAGGTCGTCAGTTCGAATCTGACTTGAGGCTCTAAATATAATAAGACTTATCATTGCGCATGATTAATGTCGAGACCACATGGCTAGTGGAGCGCAACTCGAGAGGTTCGAATCTCCCTATTAATCCCTTATGGCGAGATGGTCGAGTGGCTTAGGCACTGGATTGCAAACCCAGATACGACGGTTCGAATCCGTCTCTCGCCTCAATATTTGGTTCCATAGCTCAGTTGGATAGAGCAGTACACTTCTAATGTACAGGTCGTAGGTTCGAATCCTACTGGGATCACTAAAGTAAGATGGACGTAAAGCCTTGGATAGTCATGGTTCGATTCCATAAGTCCCCGACTAATCACCGGTAAAGGTTGATAACATTTTCTTACTTTTACCATGCTCCAGTGGTGAAGTTGGCAAAGCACGTAGAACTTAAAATTCTATTATCATGGGTTCGAGTCCCATCTGGAGTACACCGGTCATTTTTGTACCGATTATTTGCCCACGTGCGGAAATGGCAAAGCCGGCTACACTTAGGATGTAGTGATTATGAGTTCGACTCTCATCGTGGGTACCATTAACATTAAAAGCAATGTCATGGAAATTAAAAAACAAGCATGGGATAATTTCATGGAGTCAGTTGATTTTGACTCAGATGTAAATAATTTCGAGTACGACTTTAAAGTTATGTCTAAAAAATATGGAAACGCATTTATAGGATATTGTAAAGCGGCATGGCAGGCAAATGCAGGAGTTCAAACAGAGGATGAATTCTGCAAAATGAATGCTAATATGCCAAGAGGATTTTTTGACAAAGTTATTAATAAGTAGAAACCTGATTTAAAATATAAGTATAAACTAATATGGAAGCACTACATATTTGATAAAATAGCAACACCGATTCCCTCATTTAACCGGTCCTTTAGCTCAGTTGGTTAGAGCGCCTGACTCATAATCAGAGGGTCACAGGTTCAAGTCCTGTATGGACCACCATTGTAACTTTTGTACCTAAGTCATAGATAAATAAATACGGAAAGTTAAATCATTCAAGGGAAATACTTGAATTTTTAGACTCTATAAAGGAATTAAAGAAAATAGATCATGAGTCATATTAAATCATGTAGAAAATTCGTCAATGAATCATCACTCGATGATGATGAATTTGATGAACTATTATCCATATTGGGAGTTAACATTTTTATGTGGAATTCTATTTCGGCTAATATTTTAGCAAAACACGGAATAACTAAAGATAATCTTAGTGTTGGAGGAAGTCTCGACCTTAGTGATACTCCGATTACTGGGCTTCCAGATAATCTTAATGTTGGAGGAGGTCTTTACCTTAGTGGTACTCCTATTACTGAGCTTCCAGATAATCTTAATGTTGGAGGAAGCCTTTACCTTATGAATACTCCTATTACTGAGCTTCCAGATAATCTTAGTGTTGGAGGAAGTCTCGACCTTATGAATACTCCGATTACTGGGCTTCCAGATAATCTTAGTGTTAGAGGAAGTCTCGACCTTAGGAATACTCCTATTACTGAGCTTCCAGATAATCTTAGTGTTGGAGGAACTCTCGAACTTAGTGGTACTCCGATTACTGGGCTTCCAGATAATCTTAGTGTTGGAGGAAGTCTTTACCTTAATGATACTCCGATTACTGGGCTTCCAGATAATCTTAATGTTGGAGGAAATCTCGACCTTAGGAATACTCCGATTACTGGGCTTCCAGATAATCTTAGTGTTGAGGGAAGTCTCGACCTTATGAATACTCCGATTACTGAGCTTCCAGATAATCTTAGTGTTGGAGGAAGTCTCAACCTTAGGAATACTCCTATTACTGAGCTTCCAGATAATCTTAGTGTTGATGGAAGTCTCGACATTAGTGGTACTCCGATTACTGGGCTTCCAGATAATCTTAGTGTTGGAGGACAAATCTATAGAAAGTGATCAATGTTATTTAGTAATTGATAATAATCATAAAGAAAAATGGCAAAATGCTCTACACGAATGTCTTAAAGAAAAGTGGAAAGATTCTTATTTTATGGAAAATCATAAAAACGAAGCAGTGAAACATTTAAGAAATTACACAGATAAGGTAAAATTAAACCTCATGATTGGACTTGACTTAGTCATCCATTAGAATCTAAGGAAAAGATTAGAAGTTCAATGTTTAATAAACAATCAGGATCTAAAAATTCTCAGTTTGGAACAGGTTGGATTTATGACGATAACGAAAGTATGAAAATAAAACAAGAAGACCTCAATTTATATTTATCACAAGGATGGATTAAATGAAGGAAGAAAGCTTAAACGATAGCAGATATGGTATTCTCTTGCCGCAAACTGAAAACTAAAGAAATAAGAGAAACGGAGAGGTACTCAAATGGTAAAGAGGCTTGTTTGCTACACAAGTAGGATGTAAAAGTTATATGGGTTCGATCCCCATTCTCTCCGCAAATATTTAAGTTATGAAAAATATGAGCAAAAGAAACAGAGCAAAACTGAAAAAAGCAAAGATTTCTAAGGAATACAACTGTATTCGATGGATGGATATTTATGGTTTCAACATGTGGGACTGTGTATATAACTTCAGTCATGGAGATTTTGAAAATCACAAATGGAGAGAATTCAAAACGTGGAAACACAATAGAAAAACACAATGGAAGAGTAATCCTTATTTGGCACTATAGTTTAATTGGATAAAATATCTGGCCACGGACCAGAAGACGTGGTGGTTCGAATCCACCTAGGGTCTCAATGACTAATACATTGAAAAAATAAAGGTTCTAAGTATATAAATAAACATGATATGTTGATAAATACAGTAAAAAGAATAGCTATTACCATCCTATGCCTATGTTTTCAAGTTACAGGCTTTAGCCAAACTATTAATTTAGGTATCCTTTCTTCCTTCGAAGCCTATACGGGTGCGGGAGCAATTACAAGTGGAGCTGGAACAATTTTCACAGGTGATGCT
>Ga0209491_10002911_pt1 | contig 29347 bp, 24 predicted proteins | sample BON02_FD_187213 | JGI IMG/M metagenome (GOLD analysis project Ga0209491, IMG submission 187213) | Freshwater microbial communities from Lake Bonney liftoff mats and glacier meltwater in Antarctica - BON-02 (SPAdes) (version 2) | ecosystem: Environmental > Aquatic > Freshwater > Ice > Glacier...
TCGGGCGAGCTCACCTCCCTGCCCCAAGCGCAACTGGACGAGTTCCGCGAAGCCTTGGTGCAGGCGATCTCGACCATCGACAAGTTCGAGACGGCGCAGGAGGCTGCCGCCGTCGCCGCCTGCAAGGGGTGTTATACCAACAGGGTGGACCGCGTGCTGCGCTGTGGCCATGTGTTTTGCCACGTTTGTGTCGCGAGGGTGCTGGTGTGCCCACTCTGCAGGCTCGACATCAATGCCACCGGCGTCTCTCGACTCTTCCTGTGACTCGAGTTGAACCAGCGAGGTGTTTGGTGTTGGATGGGGGTCCGAGGTGTGCCGTGACCGGGCTGGGTGTGCGTGCGCAGGGGCTCGGGGTGTCACGCGCGCTGGGTCGCGTGCGCACGGGCTCGATGTGTCGCGCGCGCCCGGGTGCACGGGCGGGGAACGGACGGCTGTAACTCGACTCGACTGGATGCAACGCAAGGGAAGGAAATGGAACGGAACCCAAGGCAGCGGAACGGGCTCGGTGTGCCGCGCGCACGCGTGGGTGTGGGGTCGGGGTGGAGCGCGTTCGGCGTGTCGCGCGCGCTCGGGTGCACGGTGGGCACTGACGGGGGGGGGAGAGGGGTGCCCCGACTGCGAAGCTTTGTGGCTGTGTCGCGAGTCGTGCGTGTGTAGATGTTTCTCTGTGTGCGGGTGTGTCTGTGCTGCCATCGTTTGGAGGAGCCACCTCACACCCCCTCCGCGACTTAGATAAACAGACCGTCGGGGGTTGGGGGTTGGTCTCGTCGGAAGGAGTCTGCTGGAGACCGCTGCGGGGGGGTTGTTCTTGTGAACCGTTGATGTGAAGCCAGGTGAGTGAACCATCGGCGGGTGGGCCCAACCCCATGCGCGACCTCGCGCGCGACATTGCGCCGCGCATCGGCGGTGGGCACGGTGCGGCAACACGGCGCGGTAACACGGGTCGGAGCCCCTCTCCACACACACAGCGAACCCCACACGGGCGTGCACCATTTCAATCATGCGCCTCGCACTCCTGGCAGCTCCTGGCCGCACGCACACCCGCGCCTGTTGTTACCGCACGCGCAAACCGTGCCCCTGGTTGCACCTGCTCGCTGCGATCGCTGCGCTCGGCGCTCGGTCAGTCATGGGCGCGCTCCACTCGAGTTTTGGTCCACAACTCTAGCTCCTCGTCGCACACACACCTGGCCGCGCGCAGCCCTGGTCGTGCACGCACACTCCTGGTAGAACCCGCACCCATGGGTGCAGTCAGCAGCCGGCCGTCGTCATATCTCGACCCCTCCCCCGCGCATCCCCCACGCCGTGCGCAGCGCTGCCTTCGCCTCGTCGCCAATCGAGTTGGCGGAGAGGTGGAGCGACTGCAGCGCCGCCGCGTGCGGCAGCGAGATGGCCAGCGCGCGCGCGCCCTCGTCGCCAATCGAGTTGCCGTCGAGGTTGAGCACCTGCAGCGCCTGCACATGCGGCAGCGCCTCGGCCAGCGCGCGCGCGCCCTCGTCGCCAATCGAGTTGCATTCGAGGTCGAGCCTCTGCAGCGCCGGCGCGTGCCGCAGCGACTCGGCCAGCGCGCGCGCGCCCTCGTCGCCAATCGAGTTGCTGTCGATGCTGAGTTCCTGCAGCGCCGGCGCGTGCGGCAGCGCCCCGGCCAGCGCGCGCGCGCCCTCGTCGCCAATCGAGTTGCTGCTGAGGATGAGCGCCTGCAGCGCCGGCGCGTGCGGCAGCGCCCCGGCCAGCGCGCGCGCGCCCTTGTCGCCAATCGAGTTTGTGCGGAGGTCGAGCCCCTGCAGCGCCGGCGCGTGCGGCAGCGCCTCGGCCAGCGCGCGCGCGCCCTCGTCGCCAATCGAGTTGCTGTGGAGCATGAGCTTCTGGAGCGCCCGCGCGTGCGGCAGCGACCCGGCCAGCGCGCATGCGCCCTCGTCGCCAATCGAGTTGAAGCCGAGGTTGAGCACCTGCAGCGCCGGCGCGTGCCGCAGCGCCTCGGCCAGCGCGCGCGCGCCCTCGTCGCCAATCGAATTGCCAATGAGGAAGAGCACCTGCAGCGCCGGCGCGTGCGGCAGCGCCCCAGCCAGCGCGCGCGCGCCCTCAGCGCCAATCGAGTTGTACGAGAGGTCGAGCTCATACAGCGCCGGCGCGTGCGGCAGCACCCGTGCCAATGCGCGCGCCTGCTCATCGCCCCAGCCGAGTTCATTATAAAGCAGTCGAGTTGTTACTCCGAAGCGCTCCTTAAAGCCCTTGCTGTGCAGCCCAGCCACGAGTGGGCTGTTGGTGCTGCCGTTGGTGAAACCCTTGGATTTGAGCTGCACCACAAATTCTGCCAGCAGCACCGGCGCCTTGCGGCCCTGAACGCACTTTCCTTCATCAAACCATCCCTCGCCCGTGTCCTTGCCCAGGTCGAGTACGAGATCGAAGGCCTTCACCATCATCGCCCATGACGACTCGCAAAAACACCAGCCGCGCTCAATGTAGGGCTTCACGTTGCCAGAGCGCGTGTACTAGCTGGGGTTATTGTAGTCGGGCGGGAAGGCTGTCAGCATCAAGACGTGCGTGTACGGGTGCGCACAGAAGATGCCGAGGCTGCCGAGCGCCTGCTTGAAGAGGACGTCCTCCGCGGGGAAGCGGCCGACCGCGCCGCCAGCGAGCCGCTTCTCCGACTCCAGCCACGCGAAGGCGGTGTCTTGCGGCACGCCGTCGATGTTGCGGCAGTTCTGGTGGATGGAGCAAAAGTCGAGGAAGACCCCGACGAGACTGTTATACTTTGTAAGATGCGCGAGCGCACGCGCAACGGCGCGCAGGTTGTAGCCGCGCGGGTCGGGGTGGTCTGGCTGCAGCCAGCAGTGGGAGACGCAGACAACGGGGAGAGACGCAAAATGCGGGGAGTTGCCAGTTGCGGCATGCACCTCGGTCAGCGAGAGGAAGGCCTCGTCGGGCAGCGCCTGCCGCGGCAGCAGCACGCCGCCGCTTGCGGCGCGGGCAATCACCCACTTCGCGTCAAGGAGCGCGACGGCGCCCGTCTTGAGCACCGCCTCCAGCTCGGTGCCGCCGCACTCCTTCCACTTGACCATCTTCTTCTCGTCCACCTTCACCTCGCGCGCCGGCGGCAGGTGGGGCGGGCGGTCGGGTTAAGGGGTAGGGTTAAGGGGGTTAACCTTTAGCCCTGAACCCTAACCCTTAACCCTTTAACACGACGAGCCAAGCTCGTGGCAGCCGTGCTGTCTGGAGCGGACCTACCAGCCGCGCAAATGCAGTCCGCTGACCTCAGTCGTGCCAAGCTGGGCTGCAGCTCCAACTACAGCCAGGGTGAAAAACTGTCAACTGCAAGCGCCTGCCTAAGTGGGGCTGACCTCTCAGGCGCAAACCTCTACATGGCTCAGCTCGGAAGGGTCGACTGCAGCAAAGCTCGGCTGGTGGGCGCCAATATCGATACATCGGATTTCTTGGGCGCGAATCTCTACGCAGCGGACCTGACCGGTGTCTGCTCTCACCAGCACAGAGGTCAAGGCATCTTTAATTGCGCCAACTTCACCAACGCCATCATGACGCTGAATTCGAGCACTGTCGCGACCAAAGGCGCGGTTGGCCTCCCAACACCTGTCGATGGTGTGTTCTCGCGCACGAGCAGGGTTCAAGTGCCCGACCCAGAAAATCCACCTGACTCTGACAGTGAACTCTGACAGTGACTATTAGTGTTAAGTCTGAGGCTTTTCGGGGAATGCATCTTCGCCTCGAAACATCTGCATCTGGCCAAAGCCACTGCATGTCACGTGGTGGTAAGGTTGAGCAGAGTGACGATCACCAAGGCAGCTAGGCCAAGAGGCCGCAACTGCCGCCCATCGTGAGTGGGGTGCCGCTAAGAGAGAGAGAGAGAGTGGCACCGAGATATAGATATGCGCGAGTCGACACATAGCATCATAGCAGGACAATGACATTAAGGAGAATTTCCATCACCTGTGCAAAATACCGGTGGGTGGTGTACAGTGTTGGGTTCGGGGGGGGTTAAGGGGGCCGGCCGCCGCCGGTATCGAGAGGTTCTTCTCCCGCCGGGCAAGAGTTTTGTTGTAGAGATGTGTGGGTCCGATGGCGATGCTAAGCGTGGACTGAACACTCGAAGTTCGCTCTTGCCGGAGCGCACTGCCCGATTGGCCTCTTTGGTCAACAGATGCACCCACCACCGGTCTCGGTCTCGGTCTCGGTCTCGGTCTCGGTCTCGGTTTCGGTTTCGGTCTCTGTCTCGGTCTCGGTCTCGGTCTCGGTCTCGGTCTCGGTCGGGTTAAGGGGGGCACAGCTCCGTGCCGTGCCCGCCCACGCACGCGTCGGGCTCGACCAGGGTCGCGCGGCGATCCTTCTGTGAGCCTTGGAACGGGGAAGCCAGGTGGGTGAACCGTCAGCGGGTGGGCCCAAACCCGTGTGCGACCCCGGGCGCGACCACGTGCACGACCCCGTGCGTGACACTGCGCCGCGCGGCAACACGGCTCGGAGCCCCCCTCCACACACACAGCGAACCCCACACGGGCGTGCACCATTTCAATCATGCGCCTCGCACTCCTGGCAGCTCCTGGCCGCACGCGCACCCGCGCCTGTTGTTACCGCACGTACACCCGCGCCTGTTGTTATCGCACGCGCAACCGTGCCCCTGATTGCATCTACTCGCTGCGCTCGCTGCGCCCGCTGCGCCCGCTGCGCTCGCTGCGTGCGCTGCGCTCGCTGCGCTCTGCGCTCGGCCAGTCATGGGCGCGCCCCATTCGAGTTTTGGTCCACAACTCTAGCTCCTGGTTGCACACACACCTGCCCGCGCGCACTCCTGGTCGTGCACGCACACTCCTGGTAGCACCCGCACCCCTGGGTGCAGTCAACAGCCGGCCGTCGTCACATGCTGAGACATCCCCCGCGCGTCTCCCACGCTTTGCGCAGCGCTGCCTTCGCCTCGTCGCCAATCGAGTTGCTGGCGGTGAAGAGCGTCTGCAGCGCCGGCGCGTGCGGCAGCGACCCGGTCAGCGCGCGCGCGCCCTCGTCGCCAATCGAGTTGGAATCGAGGTCGAGCACCTGCAGCGCCGCCGTGTGCGGCAGCGCCTCGGCCAGCGCGCGCGCGCCCTTGTCGCCAATCGAGTTGCTGTCGAGGTTGAGCTTCTGCAGCGCCGGTGCGTGCGGCAGCACCCGCACCACTGCGCGCGCCTGCTCGGCGCCCCAGCCGAGGCCGCTGTAGATCAGTCGAGTCGCCCCTCCGAAGCGCTCCTCAAAGCCCTTGCTGTACAGCCCAGCCACGAGAGGCTTGTCGGTGCTGCCGTTGGTGAAGCCCTTGGACTGGAGCTGCGCCACAAACTCTGCCGGCAGCACCGGCGCCTTGCGGCCCTGCCTGCACTTTGCTGCATCAAAAACCCCCTCGCCCGTGTCCTTGCCCAGGTCGAGTACGAGATCGTAGTCCTTCACCAGCATCGCCCACGACGACTCGCAAAAGCACCAGCCGCGCTCAACGTAGGGCTTCACGTTGCCAGAGCGCTCGTACGTGGCTGTGAAGTAGTCGGGCGGGAAGGCGGTCAGCATCAAGACGTGCGTGTGCGGGTGCGCGTAGAAGATGCCGAGGCTGCCGAGCGCCTGCTTGAAGAGGACATCCTCCGCGGGGAAGCGGCCGACCGCGCCGTCATTGAACCGCTCCTCCAACTCCAGCCACGCGAAGGAGGTGTCTTGCGGCGCGCCGTCGACGTCGCGGCAGTTCTAGTGGATGTAGCAAAAGTCGAGGAAGACCCCGAAGCACTTCGGGTTAACCCCCCTGCCCTTTGATGTAAGAGACGCGAGCGCACGCGCAATGGCGCGCAGGTTGTAGCCGCGCGGGTCGGGGTGGTCGGGCTGCAGCCAGCAATGGGAGACGCAGACGACGGTGAGGTCATGCTTGCCAGTTCCGGCCTGCACCTCACTCAGCGAGATGAAGGCCTCGCCGGGCAGCGCCTGCCGTGGCAGCAGCACGCCGCCGCTTGCGGCGCGGGCAATCACCCACTCCGCATCAAGGAGCACGGCGGCGCCCGACTTGAGCACCGCCTCCAGCTCGGTGCCGCCGCGCTTCGTCCACTCGACCATCTTATCCTCGTCCACCTTCACCTCGCGCGCCGGCAGCAGGTGGGGCGGGCGGTCCGCAGCCACCCTCGCCGGCTCCTCTGTAGCTGCTTGCTCCGTTGCCAATCGGGCCGCCTCCTCCGCAGCCACCCTCGCCACCTCCTCTGCAGCTGCTTGCTTCGTAGCCAAGCGAGCTGCTGTCACCCTCGCCGCCTTCTCTGCAGCTGCTTGCTCCGTAGCCAAGCGGGAAGCCTCCTCCGCAGCCACCCTCACCGGCTCCTCTGCAGCTGCTTGCTCCATAACCAAGCGGGCAGCCGCGGCTTGCTTCGTCTTGGGCGCGTCTCGCATGCGTCCTGCGCCCGCGCCGCCGCCGGCCAGGCGCTGCACGACGCGCAGCGTGCCGCCGCTGCGCACACCACCCGCCCGGCTCAGGGGCGCCGGGCCGCCGAGCCGCCGGCCGCCGCAAAAGAGCGCCAGCTGAGAGGGCGCGAGGCCGCACGCGGCGGCGGCGCGCCGCACCACTGCGTCGGCGCTCGCGCCCGGCAGCACGCAGAGCAGCAGCGCCCCCCCGCCCGGAAGCCGGATCTTGAGGGGCTCACCGGCGGCGCGGCCGGCGGGCAGGCCTGGGTCGTCGAAAGCGAAGCGCTCCTCCGTCTGCGTGACGGACTTGACCTTGGAGCACGCGCAGGCTGGCATGCACGCGGAGTTGCAAATCTTGCGCGCCGAGGCCTGCGGCAGCAGCGGCGGTGGCGCGGTGATGTTGGTCTGGAGGACGTCCATCTCGGGCGGCGGCGGCGTCCATGTTGGCGGCGCGCTTGGCGGCAGCGGCATCGCGAGCTTGCGCGCGGGCCTGGATTTGATCCAGACGACCGTGTCGTCTATCCAAGTAGCCGTGTCCTTGTCGCACTGGCTGAGCCGCGCCGCGCGTCGTGCAAGACGTCGAGCACGGGAGGGGGTGCAGGGCTTGATCTTGCGCTGCAGGGCGTGCTGCTTGGAGTGCGCCTTGAAGGCGCACTTTGTCAGCAGCTGGAGCGCCTTGGTGATGATAGCGCGTGCAGAGTCGAAGTTGGCGGGCCGCTGCAGAAGCTGGCGGGTGTGGCGTAGAAGGTGAGGTGGGGCGGCGGCGAGGGCGGCGGCGGTGAGGGCGGTTGCGGCGAGGGCTGTGGCAAGGGCTGAGGGGGCGAGGGTGGCGGCGGCGAAGGCGGCGAAGGCGAGGGCGGAGAGGGCGAGGGCAGCGGCGGCGAGGGCGGAGGGGGCGGCGGGGGCGGCGGCGCGAGCGGCGAGGGCGGCGAGGGCGCGGGCGGTAGCGGCGAGGGCGGAGAAGGTGCGGGAGGCGGCGGCGACGGGGGGGGCACCAGTGGCAGCGACAGCAACAGAGGCGGTGCGGCGGGCGGCGCGGGCGGAGGGGGCGATGATGGAGGGGGTGAGGGCGGCGGCGAGGATGACGATGGCGAAGGCGGCGTTGCGCAGTTTCAGAGAATGCGCGTGCGATTGCTTGCGAGCGTGCGCCCTGTAGGCGCTGGCGAGTGGGTCGTTGCGCCGCGTGCCTCCACGCACATTAACGCGTCGCATACGGACGACGACGATGCGGGGCGACTCCTTGGAGGGCGAGTCCTCGATCTCGACGCACTCCTGGCAGATCTTGTGAGGTCGGGCTGCGGCGAGGGCGGTTGCGAGGGCGGCGGCGGCGAGGGGGACGGCCAGGGCGGAGGGGGCGAGGGCGGCGGCGGCGAGGGCGGTTGCGAGGGCGGCGGCGGCGAGAGGGACGGCCAGGGCGGAGGGGGCGAGGGCAGCGGCGAAGGCGGTTGCGAGGGCGGCGGCGGCGAGGAGGACGGCCAGGGCGGAGGGGGCGAGGGCGGAGGCGATGAGCGCGGCGACCAGGCGCTGGGCGAACGGCATCGCGACGGGGGCGGTAAAGATGGGGGCAGTCAAGATGCGCATCTTGGTGCAGCCGTTGAATAACCGCTTCAACTGATAACGGTCGAATAACCGCTTCAACTGACAACGGTCGAACGGCCGAGAATGAATACCAGAGGGAGGATCAATTGCCTGGTACACATTTTTTTTAATTGTTTGTTTTTGTTTTTTTTTACATTTTGGTGTTGTTGTTTCAACACCTACAACTCACACCACAAAATCTGAGCGCAGGGCGGGAGAATCACTCCGGCGCCTCCGGCGCCCCAGGCGCCGGCGTGTGGCCGAACTGAACACTCGACGTTCGCTCTTGCCGGAGCGCACTGCCCGATTGGCCTCTTTGGTCAACAGATACACCCAGCCTCCCTAGCAGGGCTCTTGTCCAACCACGAGAACGTGCGCTCGACCACATTGCGCCCCACAGGGACGGTTGACGACGCGATGCGTCCTCCGCCCGCGTGCTGAGATGCAGTCCACGTACCCATACCGCTGCAAGAGTGCCCGATTGGCGGCGCTGACGTAGCCCTTGTCCGCGTACATTGGCATTCCCGGCGCCGCACGTGGCGCCAGCCGTGCACGCAGTGTCACCTCCAGCGTCCGTTGATCGGAGGTGTTCCCAGGGAAGAAGGCCAGAGCCACCGGATCAGCAACAAGGTATTCACCGCGCACCGGATTGCCGTTGGCACCCTCTCATCGATGCGACTCGTGGCGATTTCTGATCATGGCAAAACTGTTTAGGTACAGACCGTAAGCCACAAGTAGCCCCCCCTCCCCACTCCCGCCCCTCGCCTCGCACTCGGCGCCACCCCAGCCCGGCCGCAGCGCGACCAGGCGACGAGTACACGCGCTGCCGCTGGCGCCACCACACTACCCGAGCCTCGCGACTCGCCGCCCCCGGTCCTGCCGCGTCGCCAGGGCCGTGTGTGTCAGGCGTCCCTCGCCGCATCCGCCGCGCCCCGGGCGTCCTTGCCCGCGCCGAGGGATGCGTTGCAGGCGGCCTCCAGCGGCCCTGGGGCAGCGGAGCACCCCCCTGGCGTCGGCGCGTTGGCCGCGCCGCCATGGCGGCGCCGCTGGGCCTGGCCTCACGCAGCGCCCCCTCCGGGCTGCAGAGCCTGGCCGTCCTCCTCCGCCTGGGCCGCCTCGGCGCAGGCCATCCCCTCGCGAAAGCTGCAGAGCCGGTCCAGATCGGTGTGCTTGGAGCCCGCGCAGGCGGTGGCGACGTACTTGACCAAGAGCCCGAACCATTGGGAGATTTTGTGCACCTCGTACAGCTCGAGGATGTGACGGAAGAGGCGGAGGCAGTCATCGACCTCGACGTCCAACTCGATGGAGTTTTGCAAGAGTTGGGCCACCTCGGCCCGGTTGGACTCGGTGGGGATGCGTAGCGCCGCGTGGAGGGTCTTCAAGCGGGTGGTTGCCAACGCCCGGTGCAAGGCGTCCCGGGTGCGGGAGTCCTCGGTGGCGCACAGCGCCACGGTCCGCGTCTCCGGGGCCGCTGGGGTCGCAGGGTCGGCCGCCGCACGCGCCTGGGCCACCGCCTTGACCACCGCCTCCCGGGTGGACTTTACCAGCCGGCGCTCCCGGCGCGCCGCCTTGCGCTCCCCAAGGCGGCTGGCCGCCTTGCGCCGAAGGCTCGCCGCCGTGCGCTCCCCAAGGCGGCGCGCCGCCTTGCGCTCGCCAAGGCGGCGCGGCACCCCCTCCCCCGCCGCCAGAAGGGCGCTGCGGTTCTGGCGCGCCACCCTGCGCACCGATGCGGCCCGGGCCACCGCGTCGCCCAGTATCAGGTCGAAGAGCTTGGATTTGAGATGGCGGCACGTTTCCCGGAGCTCGTCGACCTCGTCTTCGCCGCGGGGCACCATCGCCTGCGCCTGCCAACCCAAGGGGGTGCAAGGGCTCAGTCCACTGGCACGGTGCAAGGCGCCGCCCGGGCGGCTCTGCAAGGCGCCGCCCGCCGCTCCCCCCCTGGGGGCGCCCAAGCCCAGCCCCAGGGGAATGGGAGGAACCCCACCCGGCCTGGGTACATCCAGCCGCACCCCCAAGCCCAGCCCCGGGGCGGCGATGAGCGGCGGTGAGCGGCGGTGAGCGGCGGGCGGCGGTGAGCGGCGAGCGGCGGTGCGCGGTGAGCGGCGGTGAGCGGTGAGCGGCGGTGAGCGGTGAGCGGCGGTGAGCGGCGGTGAGCGGCGGTGAGCGGTGAGCGGCGGTGAGCGGCGGTGCAATGGGTGAACGCCGCACCGATTGCGACGAGCTAATGTGCTGATGAGTTGCAGGATGAGTTGCAGAGTGACGCGATGTGCTAATGAGTTGCCGACCAACTGTTCAGGGGGGGGGTAAGGGGGTAAGGGTTAGGGTTAGGGGGAACCCCTGCATGGGGGGGTATACTCTAGAACTGGATTGGGTGAAGGGGGGCCCCCCGCCTTGCCACTCCCTTCAGGGCCGGTGCTGGGATTGCCCCACGTGAGTCAAGTCCACACCTCTAGGTCACGGCGCCCGCGTGTCCACACCTCTAGGTCACGGCGCCCGCGTGCGCAAGTGGCGGGGCGACGACTGTTGTGGGTAACGAGTCGAGCCAGGGGCGTGTCGCGGGTTGCCTGGGCGCTCGCTGCGCTCGGGGCTCGCTGCGCTCGGGGCTCGCTGCGCTCAGGGCTCGCTGCGCTCGGGGCTCGCTGCGCTCGGGGCTCGCTGCGCTCGGGACTCGCTGCGCTCGGGGCTCGCTGCCCTTGGCGCTCCCTTCAGAGCCAGTCCTGGGTGCGCTCCATATGGGTCAAGTCCACAACTCTAGGTCACGGCGCCCACGTGCGCAAGTGGCGGAGCGACGACTGGCGTGGGTAACGAGTCGAGCCAGGGGCGTGTCGCGGGTTGAACTGCACGCCCGGCTACACGCGCAGCACCTCTGGTGTTGACCCGGAGGGTTGATTGCCCGGTTGAACGAGAGGGGAGGGGGAGTGCACACTGCTCCGCCCGCACACTGCTCCTCGTGCACACTGCTCCCCGCGCACTGCTGCCCGCGCACAGCTCCCCGCGCACAGCTCCTCGCGCCAGGCGTCAGGCGCCAGGCGCTGCCCGCCCAGTGCCCAGTGCGCGGCCCGCCCAGCTCCGCCGCGCTGCACCAGCCGGCCAGGCCCCAGGGGGGGGTGGTCCGGGTCCAGTGGCTACTGCCACACCCAGCCCCCGGCCGATGGCGTGGGCCACGGCCGGCGCGCCCCACGGGCCGGCGCGGCGGCCGCCAGGGCTAGGGCTGGGACTAGGGCTGGGGCAGGGGCTGGGGCTGAGGCTGGGGCTCGGACGGGTGCGCCTCCCACGTTGACGCCGCGGCCCGCCTTGCCGCTGGGCGCCTCGGGCTCGGGCTCGGGCTCGGGCTCGGGCTCGGGCTCGGCCTCGGGCTCGGGCTCGGCCTCGGGCTCGGCCTCGGGCTCGGGCTCGGCCTCGGGCTCGGGCTCGGGCTCGGGCTCGGGCTCGGGCTCGGGCTCGGCCAAGGGCTGGGGCTGGGGCTCGGGCTGGGCGGCGGGCGGCCGGGGCCGGGGCTGGCCCCATGCCTGGCCCTGGCCCTGGCCCTGTGCGTCGGCCGCTGCCGCTGCGGCTGCGGCGGGCCCGAGCCGCTCGAGCACGGCGCGGGCGCGCGCGGGTTCGACCGCGACGGAGCGCACCTCGCCGGTGCGCGCGTTGATGAGCACGCCGTGGGCGGCGCCGCCGGTCCGCGCGGCGACGGCGCAGGTGTAGACGAGCACCTGCAGCAGGTGCCGCTGGGTGAGCTGCTGCACAAACTTGAACTCGTAGACGGCGCCGTCGTCGCCGAGCAGGTCGATCTGCGCGCGCCGCCTGGCGATGCGCTCCACGTGCTCAAAGACGCCGGTCGGCGCGTGTGCGCGCAGCCGTGCGAGGGCGCGCTCGACGGTGGCGGCGCAGCCCCAGTCGTAGCGCTCGACCTGTCGCAGCAGGTGTCGGTAGCCGCGGAAGGCGCGGCCGTGGTTGGCGAGCTCGAACCACTCGGCAAGCGAGGCGGTGGCGCGGCGCGCGTAGAGCTCGGCGAGGCGGGCGCGCAGCGCGGGCGGCAGCGGCGCCGCGCACGAGACGGGGCGCTCGACGCCGGCGCCGCAGAGCAGGCCGCGCACGGCGTCGCGCACCTCGGCGGCCGAGCGCAGCCGGCGCAGCGCGCGTTTGTCAAAGGGCAGGCGTAGCCGGCGCAGCGCGTCGACCGCCTCGTCGGGCGGCAGCGCGGCGCTGACGTGCCCGAGCGCCGCCTCGAGCTCCGAGACGCGTCCGGTGCGCTCGTGCTCGAGCAGCATGGGCACGGCAACGCCGTAGAGGGCGCTCACGTCGCCGGCGCTGAGGGCGAGCGCTCCGCCGGGCCCGCCGGGGCCTTCGGCGGCGCGCGCCGGCGTGAGCGGCGCGCAGGCCTCGCCGGGGGCGTGGACCAGCCGCCAGGTGCCGAGCGCGAGCAGCGCCTGGCCGGCCGCGCGCGGGAGCTGGCCGCAGAGCTCGGTCACGGTGCGCAGCTCGCCGGGGCAATGGCTCGGGCCGGGGCCCGGGCTCCAGCCGGGGCCGCCCTGCGGCGACTCGTCCGTGGCCCAGCACGCGTGCCCCGCCCGGCGCCTTGCGGTTGGCCTGGCTGCCGTTTGGGCTGGGGCCTTGGCCCGGCCGGGGACGGTGACCGCGGCCTTGGCCTTGGCCCGGGCCCGGGCGGCCGCACGCCTGCCGCGCCGCGCGCGCCCGGGCGGCCGCCGCGCGCGCCCGGGCGGCCGCCCCGGCCGCCCCGGCGCCGGGGCCGAGCCGTGCGGCCGGCTGGTGCGACAGCACCAGCAGCCGCCCGCTGCTGCGGGTGGCGGCCAGGTGCAGGCGCCACTCCGCGGCGCCCTGGCCTGGCTCGGGCTGGGGGTCGACGAGCACCACCACCTCGGCCTCGTGGGGCCGGCACGCGGCGAACGCCACGACGTCGACCGACGGCGCCGATGCGCATGTGCCGGCCGGCCCCCCCTTCAGGGAGGGTCCAGGCGGCGCCAGGCGCACTGCGAGGCCGAGCTCGAGCGATAGCTCGTTCACCAGCAGCGCGAGCCGGGCGTTTTGCTCGACCGAGCGCGCGAGGACGAGGGCGTGGCCGCTGTGACCGGCGCGTGCCGCTTGCGCCACGAGCTGGGCGGCGCGCGCGGCCCCCACGCGGCTGCTCAGGTCGAGTGCGTGCAGCTCGACGGGAGGGTGGCCCGGGCCCTGGCCCTGGCCCTGGCCCCCAGGGCGGCCGCTGGAACCGGCGTGTGCCGCTCGTGCCACGAGCAGGGCGGCGCGCATGGCCCCCGAGTGGTTGCAAGAGCCGAGCGCGTGCAGCTGGCCCTGGCCACCGCCGCTGTCGCCGTCGCCATCACCGTCGCCGTCGCCGTCGCCGCCGCCGCCGTGGCCGCCATGGCCGCCGTCGCCGCCGCCGCCGACTCCGCCGCCGCCGTGGCCGCCGTGGCCGCAGTGGCCGCCGCCGCCGCCGCCGCCGCTGCCGCCGTCGCCGTCGCCGTCGCCGTCGCCATCACCATCGCCGTCGCCGCCGCCGCCGCCGCCGTGGCCGTGGCTGTGGCCGTCGCCGTCGCCGTCGCGATCACCATCACCATCGCAGTCACCATCGCAGTCGCCGTCGCCGTCGCCGTCGCCGTCGCCGCTGTGGCCGTCGCCACTGTGGCCGCCGTCGCCGTCGCCGCTGTGGCCGCCGCCGCCGTCGCCGCGGTGGCCGCCGCGGTGGCTGCAGCTGCGGCCGCCGCTGTGGCCGCCGCCCTGGCCCTGGCCCTCGCCACCGGCCGGGTTCGCCCCCTCGAGAGGCGCCCCGCACCGTGCCACCCCGAGCGCGAGCGAGGGAGCCGCCCCTCGGGGAGGCGCCGGTGGCACGCGCATCGAGTGCTCCCACCGCAGCCAGGTCCACGACCCGTGCGCAATCACTCCCAGTGCGGCCTCGACCGTCTCGCAGTAGCCGGACCCAGCGAGCGCAAAGGGGTCGGCAAACTCCGCGACCGAGAGGCGGGCGCCGGGCGGCAGCGCGCGGCACAGCGCCCAGCGCAGCGCGTCGAGCGTGGCGCCGCGGTCGAGGCACTCGGCGTCATCGAGCGCGATCGCCCGGAGCTCGACCGGCCGCACGCGGCAGGAGCCCTCCTCGAGTGCCCCGTACAGCTGCTCGACGTCGTCGTCCGTCCGCAGCACGCAGTGGCAGAGGTGGCCCAGGAAGCCGCGGTACGTCTGCCACTCGGCCCGCGCGCTGGGGCCGGGGCCGGGGCGCGCCGGGTAGCCGTCCGCGCAGAGCCGCACCACGCCCGGCTGGCCCTGCCGCCAGCAGGCGGCGCGGCGGGTCTTGCCGCTGCCCGCCACCCCAAGCACCACCACCGAGTTGGGCCCCCAGTCCAGGGCGGCCTCGTCCATCGCGCGGCGCGCCGCCATGGCGGTCGGGGGGCAGTCTGACCCCGCGCCCCCTCCTGGGGGTGCCCAATCCCCGCGCCAGCAGCGGAGGGCCACCTCGGCCCACCGGTGCACCAGGCGCCTCTCGTTTGGCCGGTAGCACCGCGACTGGCCCGCCCAGCCCACGCGGTGCGCACGAATGCGGTGTGGACCGACCGGTGCGGCGGGTGGGCCGCCTGGGCCTGGGATTGCCCGCTCCGGTCCACCGCGCGCACGCGCGCACGCGCGCACGCGCGCACACGCGCGGCCCGGGCACCGCGCCAGCAGCGCACACGAGCACAGCGCGCCTCGACGCGCGCTCGATTCCCCCTTGGGCCACCAGCGTGGGGGGGGGGCGCCTCCGCCGTGGCCGCACAATACACGCGCGCGGGGTTCGCCGGCGCCGGCGCCGTGTGCCGACGGCAATGGCCCTGTGCCACGCCACACGCGAGCGAAGAGCGCGATGTTCCAAGGGTGGTCGGCCTGACCAACCGCCATTGTTTTGTACCCCCAGTTGTATCGAGCCTGGCCCCTTTGCGGGGTGATGGAAACCGCGGTGCAATTGGCCGTTCTGAGCGCCCAGCTGCGGAGTGCTCGGCTGTTGGCCCCCCCAGCGTTGACGGCGATCTACGACTAGGCCTTGTCCAACATTCGGGCCGTCACGCTGTCCTTGGGTCACTTGGCAGTCAACTCGGCCCGTGTCGCGATGTCTTCCCCCGGGTGGATACGCACGTGCTGTCCACACGCCTCGGATCGCGTCAAGTGCTTGAAAGACATCCAACGCTTGGGTCGCGCTGCGAGCGTGCCCCACGTGGAAGCCCTCTCTCCAGGTGGCCCGAATCGCTTGGAGGCGTGCACCGCGACGTTGGTCCGCCAGGGGAACGGTCTGAACCAGGCTGTCAACGCTCAGCTCGAGTTGTACCGCAGCATCGCAGCCGACCAACAGGTTGTCACAACGGCGGTCGACGAGCTGGGGGTGTTGGCGAAAGCGGCGGTGATGTTTGTGCAGGAGTTGCCGAGTGGTGCGACCCAAGCGGGGCTCTTTTCCACCACCAGGATTTTGCTGAGCCTGCTGTACGGGTCGGCGGCCATGTGGCTGAATCGCCTCCCTGCCCACCGGCAGTGGGCTGACGCGAATCAAATTCTTGGTAGACTCATTCTCATTCTGGAGGGGTTGATGACTGTGCGTGGCGTGACCCGCGCACAGGTGGAGCGGGTGAACCGGAGGAAGCGCGCCATGCCGTATGGGGACAAGTCATTGTAACGGTCTGTCCGTAACCAATTCCCCCCCCCCCCCCCCCCCCCCGTCCGCCGCGCGTGCGCGGCAGCGTGCGCGCGGCCCGCACACCACGCCAGGGGCACGGGTCCGTGTGCGGCCAGCGGTGCGGACTAGACTCGAGGGGGGCGCGCCCAGGACTGGCGGTCGCCGAGCGCAGCGAGCCACGCGAGCGCAGCGAGCCCTGAAAGGAGTGGGAGCGCGAGGGTCGAGCTCGGCACGCCCCGAGGTGGTGCCTCGAGCAGTTGGCGCGTGTACCGCGTGTGGCACCCGACCCCCCAGAGGGGGGGGGCTCCTGGTAGCAGCGGCGCGCAACCCGGTGCACCGTGCCATGGGAATGCCAGGCGCGACAGTGTTGCAGACGCCCTGGCCCAGGGGTGCAGAGACGCGGAACCCACGGCTACTCGCACCCCCAGTGACACCACACCACACGAGTAGGGGGCGAGGAGGCGAGAGCCCTGGCCAAGCGGCCCAGCGGCTCCGAGCCCCTCTGTTCGCAACCCTGTGGACAACACACCACACGAGTAGGGGGTGAGGAGGCGAGGGCCCTGGCCAAGCGGCCCAGGGGCTCCGAGCCCCTCTGCTCGCACCCCCGTGAACACCACACCACACGAGTATGGGGCGAGGGGGCGCGCGCCCCGGCCAAGCGGCTCCGAGGCTCCTGCCAGGGGGGTTGACCAGAACGGCTCGCTCCCTCGGACTCCACCCGGGGCGCGCCGCGTTAGGAGCGCTCCCCCCGGCACTTCCTCGGCACCAGCGGAGAAGAAATGCTAGACGAGGTGGGCGACGGCTGGTGCACGAGGTCGGGATAGTCTACGGTCAGCGTCAATGCAGTCAACCCCACCCCGACGTCGGGGTCGCGCAAACGCGCGGCGGGCGCGTACGTGGCCTGTCGGTCATGCGATCGCACTGGAGACGACTCGGGGCTGCCGATGTGACAGTGCAGCTCGGGTTGGAAGTCCATCGCCGGTGTGAGGTCGGCCGGCACAAGGTGCGCCGGCGGGCCCGAGCTCAACGTCTGCAACGGCAGGACGCTCCTGTCGTCGATGTGCACGAAGAACGGCAGCAGCTCCTCGGACTGGTCGCGCATCCAGTACAGGATCGACAACTGTACAGGGTGCGTGGATGGCAGCCGGGGTGAGGCGCCAGCGAGCGGCGTGTCCGGTGGGCAGAGCGCACCCCGGAGGGCGCCATTGCGGTGGTGGGGGTGGTGACGCAGAGGCGAATTTAACCGGGTAAACCGGTTTACAAGAAAACCCTCGCGGAAGGGGTTTCAAAATAGAACGGCGATCTCGCTGCCCCTTTGCCAATTCCGCCAACTTCGCCAGGTGGGCTGGAGCTCGCGCCGCGCCGCGCCAGGCGCCTTGCACCTCCCCTGGCCGCCCTGGCCGCCTTGGCCGCCCTGGCCGCCCTGGCCGCCCTGGCCGCCCTGGCCGCCCTGGCCGCCCTGGCCGCCCTGGCCGCCCTGGCCGCCCTGGCGGTCCACAGTGTGTGCAGCCGAGGCGCGCGCGTTGCCCCCTGCCCTCGGCTGGCCGCGCCGGGGTCGTCTGGGTCGGCCGCCCGCCGGTCGGCTGCGCCTCCCTCACCCGCTGCGGCCCGTTCGTCGCAGGACCAGTCACGATGATCTACGACCTCGATTCGGTCTTGGTGCGGATGATCCGCACCCTCTCGTCCCCAGAGGCGGTCGGTCGGCTGGCCTGCACCTGCCGGGCGCTGTCGACCCAGGAGCCCGAGTTCCAAGCGCTCAAGGCGCTGGTCGGCACCTACGTGGTCCGGCCGTGCGACTACCACAACAAGTTGCACATGCGCGACCCCCGGCGGTCGCGTGCAATCACACGCGGGACCCTGGTGGTCAAGGCAGCGGCAGGCCGCTGTATGCTAGGCCTCCATTGGGCCTTTCAATGGATGCCATGGGAGGAGCAGTACCGCCAGGCGTGTTACATTGCGCTCGCTGCGGCGGCCGAGGGTTGGTCGGAGGCGTTTCTCTGGATCGCCCTGTGGGTGGACAAGCAGCCTCGCTCCGCGGTCGACAAACTCGCCAAGGGCTCCGCCATTGGGGCGAGGGGAATCCTCGGCGGCGGCTTGACCTCGACCACCATCATGGAGAGTGCGGTTGTGACCGGCGCAGTTCCCATTTTTCAGTGGATGGCGGCGCGCGTCCCTGGCGAGACGGACTTGACGGATCTGGCCTCCCTCGCCGCGGGAGAGGGGGAGATGGCGATGCTCAAGGTGCTCCGCGCCACTCCAAGTGTGCCGTGGGACGAAGCTGCGTGGTGTGGCGCGGCCGAGGGCGGGCACGTGCACGTGCTGGAGTGGTTACTGGAGATTGGCTGCGACCGCGGCCCACTCCAGGCCGAGTACGACGCCGCCGCGCAAGGAGTGCAAGCTTGGATCGCCGCCAAGAAGGTGCCCTTCACGGCCGCTAGCTTCCAGGCGCGCTCGGCGGCAGTGCATTGGCTGGGGGCGTGACGGGGCCTGCACCGCGTAGACTGCCCATGCGCATGCGCTGCGTGTGGTGCGCGCGTGCGCTGCTTGAGGCGTGCGCTGCGCGAGGCGCGTGCGTGCGCGTGTTGCGTGCACGCGCATCGTGTGCATATGCGCTTGCAACTCCTCGCGCCGTCCGAGCGCAAGCGCTTTGAGGACGAGGTGTGCAAGGGCGACAGACACGCTAAGCGCAAGCGCGTGAGCGAGTGGCTGGGCGGCAACTGACTGTGTCGGTGGCAGGCCCCTTCGGGAGGCGTCCCGCGTGCTTGGTGACCGATGGCTGATGTGCCTTGGCGCCCCTTCAGGAAGTGTCCTGTGTGTTTGTTGACCGAGTCCCCTTCGGGAGGTGTGTCGGTGGCCGATGTGTTGCCCGAGGTGTGGCCGATGTATCTTGGCCCCTTCAGGAAGTGTCCCGTGTGTTTGGTGACCGAGTCCCGGCGCGCGCACCTGCACTCCCCGATCTTTCCCGGTGAACCCACAGACACGGCCCTCGCGTTTGCACTCGCACGGGGTCGCGCACCGGGTCGCGCGCAGGGTGGCGCCCGCCCGCCGATGGGTTACGGATCGTCCGCGACACTGGCCGATCCCGACGCGTGCCATGCGCGCGCGTGGGCGGGCACGGCACAGCACCGTGCCCCCCCCCCCCAGCCCCGGGGGGGGGGGGGGGGGGTCAGTACCCGCTACCAAACTGGACTGGGTCAACGGCGTCGACATGGATGCCGGCACTGCCGCGCTCCCTCGAGGTGTGCTCCGCCGCGCCGCCGGGGGCCACCGGGCGCCACTGGGCGCCGCTGGGGCGGTGCGCGCGGCCCGACTCACTCGGTACCCTTGCAGGTGCGGCCGGCAAGCGTCGGCGCGAGGGTGGCGATGAACCGGGTCGAGCTCGGCCGCCGGCGCCGCCGTGGACGTGCACCGCTCATCAGCTGTCCACCCTGCTGTCGCTCGAGTTGCCGGAGCTGCGGGTGTTGGTGCCGCACCTGGTGACTGGCGACGGCCACGGTGCACAAGACGCGGCCCAAGTCGCGCTGCGGGCCCTGTCCACACTGCTCGCCGTCCCCGACTCGTCGGCGCCTTGGTTGCTCGAGGCGGCGCACTACCTGCTGGTGGGTGCGATGCAAGGTGCGACCACCGCCGAAGCCGAGGCCGCAGCGGCCGCCGAGGCCGCCGAGGCCGCCGCTGCCGAGGCCGCCGCTGCCGAGGCCGCCGCGGCCGCCGAGGCCGCCGCTGCCGAGGCCGCCGCTGCCGAGGCCGCCGCGGCCGCGGAGGCCGCCGCTGCCGAGGCTGCCGCTGCCGAGGCCGCCGCTGCCGAGGCCGCGCTGCCGAGGCCGAGGCTGTCGAGGCCGCCGCTGCCGAGGCCGAGGCTGCCGAGGCCGAGGCCGCCGCTGCCGAGGCCGAGGCCGCCGCTGCCGAGGCCGAGGCCGCCGCTGCCGAGGCCGAGGCCGCCGCTGCCGGGGCTGCCGCTGCCGAGGCCGAGGCCGAGGCTGCCGCTGCCGGGGCCGCCGCTGCCGAGGCCGAGACCACCGCTGCCGAGGCCGCCGCTGCCGAGGCCGCCGCTGCCGAGGCCGAGGCCGCCGCTGCCGAGGCCACCGCCGCCGAGGCCGCCGCTACCGAGGCCTCCACCCCTGCCTCCGCCGGGGACCTCGCAGCCCACCAGGGCTTCGCGGGTGAAGGGGGTGTCCGTGTCGGGGATGTCGAAGATCGCGCACACGATGGCGTTGTACGTGCCACCGAGCCGGTCCCGCACGCACTGCGGCAGCGTGGGAAGCAGGTTGTTCATCGCAGACGTGTGGAGGAGCAGGTCGCGTATCTCCGGAGGGACGGGCATCTCTGCACCCAAGTTCTGGGCCGGGTCTCTCGTGCAAACCGACGCAGACATTTTTCACCCCTCCCTCGAAAAAATCATTCAAAAAGGGAAAACTAGAAAAAACAGTTAGAACATCTTTTTTTTGGTCGGACTATCTTTGCCTGCGGCGGGGAAGCACTCGGGCGGGGGCCGCCGCCACGGCGCGATCGGTGGACGGAGCAGCATCGGCGGGCTGGACCGGGCGGGGGGGCGCGTTCATGACCGCGAACGCCTTGAGGATCGAGTGCTGGGACGGGTCCGCCTGGCGCACCGACGTGACCAGCACGTTCGGCACGAGCGTGCCGCCCTGCGAGGGGCAATTCCACATGTCCAGCTCCACCCCGATCACGGCCGACTGGTAGCAGCCGGCGAACCCCTCCGCCCCGGCATTCTCGCACAGCAGCGCGCGCGGCAGACTGGTCAGCGTCTGCTGCAGGAGCGAGAGGATCGTCTCGATCTGCGGCGCGATGTGCTTCTCGAAGAAGCGCTCCGTGCCGAAGGCGGCATCCACCGCACTGGCCACGTCCTGCGGGGCCGCACCGTCCGCTTCGTGGTAGCACTTGCCCTCGGTGCGCGGCACGGAGGCACCCATCTCGCTCATGCACGCCGTCCAGGTGACCTTCTTCAGGCGGAGGACGGGGGGGCCTGCCGCGTGGACGGACGGCCCATGCGTCCCGGCGTTGTCCCGCCGGAACGTGACCGTCACGGGCACCTCGATGACGCCGTGGTGCGCGCGGCCACCCTTGCTGCGGTCGGCCGCAAACAGCACGGGCCGGGGCAGGCGCTGCACCTCCCATTCGCCGCCGGCCCGTTCGCGCAGGGCAGTGGCCGTCGCCTGCGCCTGCCTGGGCAAGTCATCCGCGATGACGATCTCCTTGACGAGCGACGCCACAGGCGTGTGCCGGTGGACGAACAGCCACTCGGCGTTGACCCCGGACAACGTGAACAGCGTGGCCAGCCGGCCGGCCAGCGCCGCCGCGTCGAGCGTGTCGATGTTGATCGTCTCGAAGTGCGGGAAGGTTGACGCGACGGGGCGGGCGGGCCGCGGCATCTGGAAGTCCTCCACGCTGCCCGGGGACACCGCCAACGTGGCCGCGCGCAGCTTCCGCCAGTCGCTCAGGCTCTCGACGGCCCCCTTCATGGCCGACACGGTCCGCGCCATGGCGAGCGCGCCGGGCGGCGGCTGCGCCCCGGCCCCCACGACGACGTTCATGCGCTCCCCGGGGAACGCGGCCACCGCGTCGGGCGGCACCTCGCGGTAGCCCATCTGCACCATGGCGTCGGCCGCGGTGCCGTCGCCATCCGACGCCACGAACACCGCGAACAGGGGCGTGGTGCCGCCGCCGCGCGGGAAGGCGGCCTCGTGCACGGACCGCCAGCCGTAGCGCGCGCGCAGCTCGGCCCCTTCGGCGATGGCCTTTAGGCAGGACAGCAGGAAGGGCCGCGCTGCCTCAGGCGGGTCGTCGGGCTTGGTGACGCTCACCACTCTCTTGGTGTCCGCGTCCAGCTTCACGCTCAGCAAAGTAGCGGCCCCGGAAGGCGGCGGCTGGCTCTCGTTCGCGGGCATCGCGGCGAACGCGCGCGGGTCCGACGAGAAGACCGCGGAGCACGCCGCGCCGAGCGCGTCCAGCAGGTCGTCGACCCCCAGCTCGGGCAGCCGGCGGCGCTGGGCGTAGCACCGCACCGCGGCGGACGCGGCGGATGTGGCCGCAAGGCAGCAGACCACGTACACGGTGAGGGTGTTGCTTGCCGATGCGCCGGCCGCGGCGGGCGCGGTGCCCAGGCGCCCGACGTTCCGGTCCCACAGGACCGGGAGCGGGGGCAGGAAGAGGGTGCACGCCTTGCTGCCGGCGGCCAGGCCCGCGGGGTCCTTCCGGTCGCGCAGCAGCACAATGTCCCCGGCGCCCGCGCCCTCGCTCATGTGCAGGCTCGGGTCGGCCTCGACCAGGGCGCGGTAGTCGTCGGGCGCATCCGCGAAGACGGTGGTCCGGCCCATTTACCTTCCAGCGGAGGTTTTTTTTCCTGGGCCGGCCGCTGCGCGAAAAAAATGTGGCGGGGGAAGGCACAGGCTCACCGACCATGTGGGAGCCTCCGCGCCCGTCGGCGAGCTGCACGTTCGACGTGATGGAGCAGTGCACCCTGCAGCTCACGAACGAGGAGGACCGGCGCTCGTGCGTGGAGGGCGCCCGGGACGCGCACCTGCAGGTGCACGTCGGCTGCGCTCAGAGTCGCGGCGAGGCGTACGTGCTGGGCTGGAACAGCGCCGTCGTGACCTGCCCGATCCAACTGTCGCACCGCTGAGCGCCCCCAACGGGTGGGGTAGCCAGAAATATATTGGGCCGCAGGGTAGCAACGAGGGCCGAGAATGATGGGCGACCGATGCGCCGCTCCCTCCAAACTCGAAGTGCACGTGATCTCCATGCGCCCGAAAGTCACCGGGCCGATCGCGCGCGTCTTCCCGGAGGCGCGCCTGTTCCCAGCCATCGACATGCGGAAAGCCGACCCATTGGAGATGCTGCAGGACGGCGTCATCACCGAGTCGGCATACGAGAGCCTCACGCGAGGGCGCAAGTACCACCACGAGTTTTCGGGGGCCGGCGGGGTGGGGGTGTACCTCGGCATTCGCAAGATCCTGGAGGCCTCGAACGGGCCGGTCCTGATCATGGAGGACGACTGTGTGCCATCCTCCGAGCTGCCGCGTGTCGTGCAGCGCATGCTGGGGTCCGAGGCCGACTCGTTCGACATGGCCGTCTTCGGGCCGTTGTTTGTGGAGTCGTCGGCAGTGGCCCCTGATCACCCGGGTTTTGGGTGGTTGACCGGGTACTTCTGGGGGATGCACGCGGTACTGTACACCGCTCACGGTCGACGGGCGGTGCGGGAGGCCCTGTCCGGTGCGTGCGACATGCAGGTGGACGGGAAGCTGTCGCGCGCCAGCGTGTACACCGACTTGAGGGTCGACATCTGCCTGCCCACCATCCGGACGCTGGTTCAGACGACCGGTGCCTCGCTCGCCTCGCAGTCTTTTCATTTCAGCTCTATTCAGACGAAGAGCTGCCCGGCTTGCGACATCTCGCCTACCGTCACTGACCGTGCCGGGCAAAGCGGATACAGGAATCGGCTGCTTATGCAGATCGTCGCTGCAGTAATAGCTGCAGTCATCGTATCGGCAGCTGCTGTCAGCGCAGTGAAGTTCCATCGCCGATGGCGTGTGCGCGAATACTAACCCCCGGCATTGGGGGGAGTCCGCCCATTGGTCGTATTGGGTATCGCACCGCTGAGCGGCCTTTCCAGCGTGGTGAACATTCAAGAGCTGAACTATATTTTGGTATATGAAATTCAAATGCGTACGAAGGTGAGTCGCCACCGCACTCGTGAAAGGGGCGCGGAGGAAACTCAGCAAATGAGTTTTCGTACACACCGTTAACGATGTGTACGAAAACTCAAATTGGTTTTTTTCAATTTATCACACCGATATTGACTGTAAAGAGTGTTTCTGACATTTTGGCCCGAGGGAAAACTTGTTGGGAATACACAATTGAGAGATGTCAATTATATTGTGACGAGGAAGGTGCGCTCAGCCCCTTCTTCCAGTTCATGAAGGAAAACCGCTCGAATGTGCAGAAGGAGCTGTCCGACGCGGGCCAGGACTCGTCGTAGCCGTGGTGTTGTTACTTGTTTCTGTTACAAAGGAGAAACCCACCGGCAAAACTCCCAACTGCTGCACACACTGCGCCTACGCCCAGTATATTTAACGCTACCACGAGATCGGAGTCGCATTTGTGCATCAGCAGGGCCTTGCTGACGTAGCCGCCATCCAGGAACCACCCTCTGACAAGGTGGTTCGCAGCCAGGTTGCGTTCGGCTCTCGGGAACTTGATCGCGGTATACCCAGGATTTGACCGTGTGTTCAAAAGAAGTGAAACTGCCTCGCGGCCATCCTGCAAATGGTGCAGCGGATTGCGGGTGCCGGTCACCTTTCTGAATCGCAGCAGCTCTGGCTCTGAGTTTGCGACCATAATCAGCGAGGCTTGGTGCGTGAGGTACGGCATCTGCTGTGAGAAGAAGCGTGTGTGGCCTAGCCTGGCCTTGACCGGCTGGCTGTCCGCGTAACTTGTGAACCCCATCGTGATTGCCTTCCGGAACTCGTCCTTCCAGAGCTGCATCAACCGATTACCCGGAGGCGCTGCGAAGGCCCAGTTCTCTATGAAGTCCACATCGTGGAGGCTAGCGAATCCACACAGCTCTCCTTCAACCAACCACGACTCCACCGGCGCAAACAGGAGGACTGTCGGGTCCAACCAAACACCGCCGTATCGCGCCAAGTACTCTGTCCGCACCCAGTCCGACTTGTGCACAATGCTCAACTCATCGAATCCCGGGGGGCGATCCATCACATCCTGGGATGTTAATATGCGAAGGGGTCTCGACGGGTTGTGGCGTTGCACAGACGCCAGGCACCGCTTCGCAAACAAGGGCATGCTGCCGCCGTCCCAAAATGTGAAAATTGTGGTCATATCCCCCTCTTGCGTGTAACCTGTAACGAAACCAACTTCATATAACAAATGATTTAATCACACCCGCGGGCAACGCCCTGAGCCGAGCAACACCTGAGAAAATATTCAAACTCTTGCGCATCATTGACCGCATTGAATGGGTGAAACAATCAGATTGTGATGAGGAAGGTGCCCGCCACCCACCGCGCGGAAAAGATGGATCCAGCCGAGCCTCGCCCCGTGGTCTCTGCCGAATGCGAGACTCCTGCTCCGGACGTGTCCAGCTTGGCGTCGCCTCCCCACGCGGTGCCGACGCGCAAGCTCAGCCCCTTCTTCCAGTTCATGAAGGAAAACCGCTCGAGGGTGCAGAAGGAGCTGTCCGATGCGGGCCAGGGCTCGTCTCCCCGCGACGTCAGCAAGCAACTCGGCGTCATGTGGCGGGAGAGAAAGCTCGGTCAGAACCCTTGAAGCGTCCGCATGGCACGCGCATGTGCTGCAAAACACACACTTCACCGCATCATTTGATATATTAACGCCATTTTGCAGCAACTGGCGAGTGAGTCGTAAACACAGTCATGTGCACCACGCCGGGGGCGCCAGCTCCTTGGGGCGCCGGTACTTGGCATTGAAGAGGATGCGATGGCAATTGAGATCTCGCGCGATCTGGACGGCGGCGCGCCCGTGCGCGTCCGGCAAGTCGCATTCCACGCGGGCCTTGAGCAGCACCTGAATGGTCCACGGGTCGCCCAGGCGGGCCGAGAGGTGCAGCGGCGTGTCGCCCTGCTCATCGCGCAGGTCACATCGGCGCCGGCGGCTGCGAGGACGTGCACGGCGCCGCTGTGCCCGTGCAGCGCGGCCGTGTGCAGCGGCGCCATGCCGTGCTGGTCGCGCGCGTCCGGGTTCGCCCCGCCCCGCACCGCGTCCCACAGCAGCCGGTGAGTGAGCCGGTGATGGGTGACGCGGCCGAGGTGCTTCCGAATGCCCAGCAGCCGGTGCAGACAGGTGGAGCCGTGCTCGTCCCGGGCGGCGTCGCTCAGCGCGCGGAGCAGGCCCGAGGCCTGGGCCGACACCGCCCACGCGACCGCGCGGTCCATGGCGCCCCCGTCCCCGTCGACCGCTTCGAGCAGCTGGTCGGCGGTGGGCGCTCCCGATGAAGGTGGCCAGACGGCTGGCGGCGCCGCGTCGGCCCGCGCGAGGTGGGTCAGCAGCGCCCAGCCGTCGCCCGAGACCTGGCGGCCCGCCGTGCAGCTGCCGCGCAGCGAGGCCAGGTCGCGCAGGCTCAGGCTGCCGCACAGGCGCGGGGACAGGTCGGTCAGCAGCAGCAGGTCGACGGCGTGCGGCCACCTCGCCTGGGCACGCGGTCGGGCTGCGTGAACCATTGGGCGTTCCTTTTTCCGACCCACCCAAGCCCTGCCACTGTAATCAGCTCGCTTTCTGAACCGATTTTTTTTTAACCAAAAAAAAAAAAAAAAAATTCAAAAAAAACTTTCAAAAAAAAAACTTTGTCCAGCGCGCAAACTATATTTTGACCGGCGCAATCGAGACCGCGTCCAAGGCGCGCAGGCGCGTTCACCGGCGCTCCAGCGTCACCTTCTCGACCATCCGCACGCTGTCCGACCTGTATTTAGCCACCCGCTCCTGCAGCAGCTCGAATATGCGAGCCCGCGTGTCCGCCGCCCGCAGGCGGTCCACCGCCAAGTCGGTGATGTCATCGGGGATGTTGTCGCGCCGCAGCAGGTGGCCGATCACCTCCATCGCCATCTCGAGCAGCACTTTGAGGGACAGCGGCTTGGACCGGCGCAGCTGCTTCGCCCGGACGAAGAAGCTGTGGCTTTCGCCGAGCAGCTCGACCTGCAGCGGGGCCACGCCGGCCGCGGGGTTGACACGCTGGATGTACTCCTGGACCGACGTCCGGCTCGCCTCGCAGACGCGCTGGTGCGGCTCGAGATCGCTCTTGAGCTGCTTGCGGCACGTCTTGGCCTGCTGGGCGCACTGCACGAAGTCGCCCGCCGCCCGCCGCACCTCGTCGCTGGCCGGGGCGACCTGCTGCTTGGCGGAGCGCGGGGTGGTGCTCTGCACCCGGACCGTGAACTGCCCGCTCGGGTTCGGCTTCATGTTCTCGCGCAGGTAGAACTCCAGCGCGCGCAGCAGGCCGCCGCGCTCCGGCTCCATGTTCTCGATGGACACCGCGCCGAGCAGCTCGGCGACCGACGCGGGGCACAGCTTGCGCGGCGCCTTGGACAGGGGCTTGAGCACCACCTAGGAATCGGCGACGTACCCGTTGGCGCCGGCCTGCACGTGCACCGATGTGACGCCGGACCGCTGCATCTCGTCCACCAGCATGGTCTTGTGCGTCTTCACCTTCTCCCGGGCCTGCCGGCTCTGCGGGTCGGACGCCGACTTGGCCTGCTCGCTCGCCAGGTTGGCCACGCAGAACTTGAGGAGCTCCGCGTGCACGCGGTCGTCTCGGTTCGCTTCGACCAGCGACATCTCTTCTGGTATCCAGGCGCGAAAAATTTCAATCGGGATGTAACTGGGACGAGCGTTCGGAGGATGTCGCGGAGCTTTGCACTGGTGGGAGTCGCCGAGCTCGAAGGGTGAGTTGGGGAGATGGCCTTTAATCGGAAAACAAGCTTTTTTTCCGATGATGATTTTTTCGGGGTTTGAGTGGCTGGAAAAATCATTGGACTTTGAAAGTGGAGGATGTCGCGGAGCTTTGCACTGGTGGGAGTCGCCGAGCTCGAAGGTTGAGTTGGGAAGATGGCCTTTAATCGGAAAACAAGCTTTTCTTTCGGGGTTTGGGTGGCTGGAAAAATCATTGGACTTTGAAAGTTGAGGATGTCGCGGAGCTTTGAACTGGTGGGAGTCGCCGAGCTCGAAGGGTGAGTTGGGAAGATGGCCTTTAATCGGAAAACAAGCTTTTTTTCCGATGATGATTTTTTCTGGGTTTGAGTGGCTGGAAAAATCATTGGACTTTGAAAGTGGAGGATGTCGCGGAGCTTTGCACTGGTGGGAGTCGCCGAGCTCGAAGGGTGAGTTGGGAAGATGGCCTTTAATCGGAAAACAAGCTTTTTTTTCCGATTATGATTTTTTCGGGGTTTGGGTGGCTGGAAAAATCATTGGACTTTGAAAGTGGAGGATGTCGCGGAGCTTTGCACTGGTGGGAGTCGCCGAGCTCGACGGGTGAGTTGGGAAGATGGCCTTTAATCGGAAAACAAGCTTTTTTTTCCGATTATGATTTTTTCGGAGTTGAGTTGGGTGGCTGGAAAAATCATTGGACTTTGAAAGTGGAGGATGTCGCGGAGCTTTGAACTGGTGGATATCGACGAGCTCGAAGGGTGAGTTGGGAAGATCGCCCCTTCATCAGAAAAACGCTTTTTTTCGCATATGCCTTTTTTTCGGAGTTGAGTTGGGTGGCTGGAAAAATCATTGGACTTTGAAAGTGGAGGATGTCGCGGAGCTTTGAACTGGTGGGAGTCGCTGAGCTCGAAGGGTGAGTTGGGAAGATGGCCTTTAACCTTTAACCGGAAAACAAGCTTTTTTTCCGATTATGATTTTTTCGGGGTTTGGGTGGCTGGAAAAATCATTGGACTTTGAAAGTTGAGGATGTCGCGGAGCTTTGCACCGGTGGATGTCGCCGAGCTCGAAGGGTGAGTTGGGAAAATCGCCCCTTCATCAGAAAAACGCTTTTTTTCGCATATGATTTTTTTCGGAGTTGGGTGGCTTGAAAAATCACTGGACTTTGAAAGTTGAGGATGTCGCGGAGCTTTGCACTGGTGGGAGTCGCTCGAAGGGTGAGTTGGGAAGATCGGCCGAGTTTTCGGAGCTGGGGAGTTTGAAATATTGAGCTTGAATGGACTTTGAAAGTTGTGGACGTCGCAGAGCTTGCACAGTGATGGGCGTTTTTTTTCGAAACTGCTTTTTCGGAGCTGGGTGTCAGCCTCACTCGCGCTCCGATGCCCCAGCGGCATGCGCGGGAAGGTCGGCCACCGCAACCCCGCCCAAGCCGGCGCGATCGAAGCGCGAGTATCGGAACTCTGTCGCGTAGGGGGCGGACATGCGGTACTCGTCGGCCACGCCTTCGATGGCGCCTTCGGCCATGGCGCTGGTGGTCACCTCCGGGCCCGAGTAGTCATCGAGCCGGCCCGAGCGCGGCAGCCCGTCCCCGTCGAAGGATTGGCCGACGACCCCATGGGGAAGCCAAGACAGCCGGGACTCAGGCACGCGCGGCTTCATCGACACGTCCAGCCGGTGCTCCGGGCCGCTCACCCGGCCAAAGACCTCACGCACACGGATCACGATCTCCCACTCGGGCGTCGTGATGTCGGCCGACGAGTAGTTCGTGTGGATCTGGGTCTGCTCACATCCCCTGTGCGACATCGGTCCTAGCGTGAAGAGGCGGCCACCGCAGGTGCCGTTGAGCATACGCCACCCCCAGTTATTGGCGCCCACCTCGGCCGCCCAGAACGACACGTTGGCCCACTTGCCCTTCGGCGCAAAGCGTGAGGCCACGTGCACCTCCGTCATGAAGGTGCCGTGCACCAGCGTGCCGCGCAGCCGGAAGTCGCTCGCCACCGTGCGCACGTTCAGGCTCAGGTCACGCGCGGAGAGAAAGTTGAACAGGCATCCGTCGCAACCTCGGAAGTCGGCGTGGCCGCCGTGCGCCAGATACAGGTACGGGTCCTGCTGCGCCGAGGCTCCCGATGGTGGCGGCGATGGAAGCGGAGGTTGCGTGGGCGGGGGGGGAGGGGGGGGCGACGGCGGAGGCGACAGAGGCGGAGGTGGCGATGGCTGAGGCGGAGACGGTGGCGGGGAGGGTGGTGGCGGAGGCGACAAAGGCGGAGGTGGCGATGGCTGAGGCGGAGACGGTGGAGGGGAGGGTGGTGGCGGAGGCGA